>Ga0209022_1000750_pt1 | contig 38816 bp, 28 predicted proteins | sample PinacodermPK_FD_187300 | JGI IMG/M metagenome (GOLD analysis project Ga0209022, IMG submission 187300) | Host-associated microbial community of the marine sponge Aplysina aerophoba from Gulf of Piran - sponge pinacoderm, lysed by proteinase... | ecosystem: Host-associated > Porifera > Sponge >...
CCGGAAATAAAATTATCTGATGAGACCCCGACACCGGAAATAAAATTATCTGATGAGACCCCGTCACCGGAAATAAAATTACCTAATGAGTCCAAGTCAAAGGCAACAAAATTTTGGATAATAATCATCGTCATCGCTCTGCTATTGTTATATTTTGGTTAGGCGATAGTTGGCGGGTGATAAATCTTGGAATCTGCCGGAATCAGCATTCCCCTCTATACAACTTCAAGTAATTAGTTAATAAGGCCATAACTACACATAATGTGATGGGTTATCCCTTTCGCATTTATGTATAACAATTGAGCAATCTTTACGTTGATAGAACTCCAAGAGTAAAATTCTTAATTCCTGATTTCTTACGTCTCATGCGATAGACAGAAACTAATTTGGTCACGATGATTAATATCACTCAAGACAAAATCTAGGAGTTGAATTGGGAATAGCCCGTGATGAGAGGGTACACTTGTAATCAAATTACGTTGGCAGCTTGGAATTTTCAGAAGCAGTGGCTTCAACGTTTTCCTCAACAATGACAATATTCTCTAGGGGCATAATCGTTGAGATGGCATGTTTGTAGACGAGTTGATTATGGTTGTCGCGGCGTAATAAAATGCTATAGCGGTCATACCAAACTATGACACCAGAAAGTTTCACTCCATTGACGAGAAAGATGGTGACACCACATTTTTCCTTTCGACAAGTATTGATAAAGGCATCTTGTAGTCTGTTTAATTGATTGTTCATGAAATCTGCTTTCGCTAGTAATTTTCGTTATTATCGCCTCATTCCCACTAATTAGGACTAAAATTCAGGATGTAAATGTAAGGGAATGCATATTTTTGGGTAAGCAATAAACAGTTGTAGATTCTAATTGTGGTTTGGTCAGAAAAATACTCAGCATCAATGCAGCGTTATTTCCTTGGACTCGCATGATTGAGGCCTCTTATGACCCAAGAATAAATTGTCCTCTTGAATATTAGATGTCCCTATTCTGAAATTCTGGGAAATTAGTAACATTCTTGAAACAAACGGGTTTCTAATTCTCAAAGCGACTAAAAAAACTTGGACTTAACAAAAAGAATATGAGAACGACCTCTAAACGTCCGAGCACCATAGCGATAAGTAGAGCAATTTTTGAAAAATCACTAAGCTGATTTAAACTTTGATTAAAGCTATCAAGAACTGAGTGAATTAATGGCCCGGTTGTCGAAACGGCTGCGAGTGCGAGAGTCATCCCCTGTTGAAGATTGTACCCATCAAGCGACAAGATAAGGACTAACAAGACAAGTATCATATTCAAGAAGAAAAAAATGACCCATGTATCTTCCCAGCCAGATTTTGAGCGCGACAAGTTCTGTGTCGCTAGAGCCGTGACAACTGATGGAAAAAGCATTCGATGAACGTCATCCCCTATTTGCTTGAGGAACATTCTCAGACGCCAGAGTTTAATTCCACCTGCATTGGTACCTATGCCACCACCGATGAAAACTAAAATACACAAAGTCATTAGTGTAAAGCTTGATAGTTCTTCGTTAGAGGGGCCAATCCAATAATAGCTTTCTAGTCCTGAGGTTGTCAAAAAAGACAGAAAAGTAAAGAACTTACCCCAAGCGATTAGAATAACTTCAATAACTCCTTCGTTGTTATAAGTCGTAATGAGCCCTGACCAATCATGGATGAGTGAAAGGACAAGAAAAATAAAAAGAATGAGTCCAGCCAAGCGCATTTCAGCATCGTGAAGAATCCCCTTTAAGTTAATTCTCACTTCGGTCAGCATCATGAACATCCGCGACAATGCAAAGAGAAGAAAAATGGCAAGAATAATCTCACTCCATACGCTGATTGGTGCCATACTGTGCGAAAGTATTACACCACTCGTTGAGATTGTTGCCATGGCAAGCATTGCTGATTGGAGGAGGTTTCCTTCAAAAAAATACAACACCCCCCAAGTTAAAATGCTGACAGAAAAATATACCCTGATAATTGGCAGAACTCTTTGCAGTAGAGGAGTTTCTTCCTCTAGCTTGAATCCAAAATTAAAAGCAGTACCCCCTTCTCTATTAGCTTGGCTCAGCTGACCTAACAAACCGAGACCGAAATGCTTAATCAGAGCACTGGCAACAATCCAAATAGTCAGACCGCCCATCCAAGCAATAAACCCCCTCCACAAATCAACGGACCATGGTACCACTAATCCTTCTGGTATGAGCGAAAGGCCAGTTGTTGTTAGGCATGATAAAGCTTCAAAATAAGCATCAATAAACGAAAACTCATCAATGACCGTATAAAAAGGGAATGCCAGGATTACCGGAAGAAGCAAGAATATACTTGAGATTTCAAGGATGTCGCGACGAATGGAAACGTTTTGGGTCGTTCGAAATGTTGCGATACTTAGAAAGCCTGCGAATATGACTACAAGTAATCCTTGGTAAAGGAAAATTCGCGCGGTCTCATATTCTCCTTGGACAAATCCAAGAGCAGCAGGGATTATCATGGATATCCCTGATATAAATGTAGAGAAAGCAAAAAAATTTACTTTTGCATTAAAAACCATCAGCGCCGAAGAACTCTGTTACCTTCCTCACATCCTTTGACAGCATGAAGAGGGCAAGAACATCACCTTCATGAATAGTTGTATCGGGGGTAAATTTGATTGATTGATTATCCCGCAATATACCTGCAATCAACATGGGTAACTTTAAATCTTTAATTTTTTTGCCCAAGGAATGGTAAGATTTTCTTATTTCAATTTCACATAGTTCACCTTCGTCCTGACCAACAATATAAACCTGCCGGAACGAAATAGGTTTGACATTGACGAGAACGCGTGAGATTGTCGTTGTTTGCGGATTGAGAATAATATCAATGCCCATTGAACTCGCGAGTTGATTCAATGAATTGTCATTGAGAAGCCCGACCGTTATAACTCTGGGATTAATTTGTTTGGCCTGAAACAATGCCAACAGGTTCGTGTGGTCATTCTCAGTAAAGGCGACAACGGTTTGGGATGTTTGAATGCCGGCTTCCATAATAATCTCTCGGTTCATTCCATCTCCATGGAACACTGTTGCCTTTTCTAGGACTTCTGCCAATCGCCGGGTACGTTCTTCTTTTCTTTCAATAATATTGATTTTGGGTCTGATTTGGCGGCTTTCCAAGATTCTCGCAAAGTCCCCACCTACTCTGCCACCGCCAATAACAAGGAGTTTAAGATTGTGGGATTGTTCAATACCAAAAATTTCTAAGGCTCTTTCGAGATCTTCCTTCGCCGTAACCAGGTAAACTTCATCGCCATCAATGAGCGTGTCGTCGGAGTTTGCCAGACGCAAGATTTCGTTGCGGCGAAAAGCGATGACGGTGGTTTTTAGTTCAACAAATGAAGCTGAGAGCTGCCGAAGTGGAGTATTGAGTACGTTACTACTCCCAGTTAATTTTAACCCAACGATTTGCGACTTACCATCAAATAGATCCTGATAATAAATAAGTTGTCTTGATTGGATTAATCTTTGCGCAGTATCGGCCACTGCACCTTCGGGATTAATGATGACATCAACAAATCCATCGCGAGACCGATCAATAAAATCATGATAGTTCCGATTACGAACACGAGCGATAGTATTAATTTGTGGGTTCAATTTTCGTGCAAAGTAGGCAATCATAACATTGCGGTCATCGGACGGGGTTGCCACAACAATGAGATTAGTACTTTGGATGTTAGCCTTCATCAGGTCATCTTTGTTATTTCCTTCTCCTACAACCCCATTGATATTGAATTTTTCAGAAATGCTCTCAACCCGGTCACTTTCTTTGTCAAGGATAGAAATTTCACAATCTTTTTCGCGTACCAAATATTTACATACCTGAACACCGACTTGTCCGGCTCCGACTACAAGAATTTTCATCGGATTACCTCAATGTTGTCTTGGAAGTCATGAGTTGTCGTCCCCGCCTTGCTGGAATGCTTTCTCAAAATATACAGCCTTTCGATTGCCAGCAACGTTTTTGATTTCAATGCCGAGGGACTTCATTTTTCGATGGAGAGCGGTTCGTTCAATGCCGATGGCTTTTGTGGCATGAGTAATGCTCCCGTTAAATCGGTTAATTTGGGTGATAATGAATTCGCGTTCAAATTCCTCACGTGCTTCTTTCAAAGAAAGATCAACAAATTTATTGCAGATTAAAGAATGCGCTTTAGTTTGATTGTCGCTTGAAGACTGGGCCAATTCATCGAGGCTAATTGGTTTTTCAGTCTGATTACTGATTAAGATTCTTTCGATTATGTTTTTGAGTTGCCGAATATTGCCGCTCCATTCCATGGCCACCATAAACTTCTCTGCTTCTTTACTTAATTCCCGTAGCGGCCATCCATGTGATTTGTGTAAACTGTAAAGAAAAAAGTTGGCCAACTCGGGAATATCATCGCGAATAGCCGAAAGTGGTGGGGATTTAATAGTAAAGGCCGAAAGACGGTCGACAAGAGGTGGATAGATAAAGTCTTCGGGGAGTTCAGAAAAATCCTGGTGCGTTGAAGCAATTATTTTAATGTTGAATCGATGTCTATTTTGAGTTCCATCCTGAATTCCAACCGGATAGAAAGTTTCAAGGGCTAAGACTTGAGCAAGTTGCCGCTGCACTGGCATTGGCAGTGAGGTAATTTCCTTTAGGTAAAGGCACCCTCCTTCGGCCATGTCAAAGTATCCATGTTCATAGGAAGAGTCAGTAACTTTACCAAACAGAGCAGCCATAACTTGGTCACTAGCTATGGTCGGGAGATTGACTGTTATAAATGGTCCATTAGCGAATTGAGATTTTAAATGAATATATTTAGCACCGGCAGATTTCCCGGATCCTTGAGGTCCATTTAGAAGGACTCGTGCTTTTAAGTTTTTTGCGACTTCGTCTAATTGGTTTTTAAAAAAAATAAACCGAGGTGATGAACCAATTAATACCGGAAACTCTTCTTGATCTATGGGTTGTTGCATAACTCGCCGCCGCAAGGCAACTAACTCCATGGAGTTTTTGATGATATTCATAAGCCGGCCAGTCATAATCGGCTTTTCTAGGTAATCATAAGCTCCCATCTGCATGGCTTTCACCGCGATTTCGATGGTACCATGCCCTGACATTACAATGATAGGTGTCCCGGCGTCATTTTTGCGAATTCGACTTAACACCTCAATACCATCCATTTCGGGGTCGCTTAGTCGGATATCCAGCAAAACCAAGCTAGGTTTCGAATCAAAAAAATGCTTTAGACAAGAAGAGCCAGAGTTTGCCTCGCGGGTTTTATAACCCCTGTTTTGAAGAAGTTCTGCGAGAATGCTACGGATTTTTGAGTTGTCATCAACGATTAAAATATCATCCATTAATACGCCTCAATAGGGTTTGGTTTTACGTTAGCTTGTGCGTTAAATTAGGGAGGTGAATTATAATATGTGCTCCAGAATGGGAATCGTCACCAAAGGGTGAGGCATGTCCTAAAGTAATCCGACCATCATGACCATCAATTATACGGTCAGTGAAAGCCAATCCAAGTCCGCTTCCATTTTCCTTATTAAATGTAACAAAAGGTTTTTTATATTCACTCATTTTTAAGTTCCGAGAGAAGCCAATGCCGTTATCTAATACATTGATTAGAACTTCGCCTTCTGTTTCTTCCAAGACGATTTTGATTAGAGGTGCAATAGGGTCTTTAGGATTTAACTTCATCCTAGCATTTATTCCCTCCCGAGCATTTTTCAATAGGTTGACCATAACTTGCCGCATGAGATCCCAATCAAATAGGAGCATGTTTGACTTCAAATTATTTTCAATTAATATTGACATATTCTCGCCCCTGTGAAGCTCGTTGTCACGTGCTGACTCGCAGACTTTAACGATATTCGCAAGCTCAAGTGTTGGTTCAGGAAGTTTAGCAAATTCAGAGAACTCTTGTGATATTCTAAGCAATCCGTGCATCGATTCTTCAACGATATCAACATATTTTTCCATTTGCTGAATTTTGGCCTCTTTAATTTTTGTATTAATGTTATCCCTGAGCAAGTCTAGTGCACCCGAAACTGGGGTAAAGGCATTTTTTATTTCATGAGCTATTTGCTGGGCAGCACTTGCCCAAGCCGATTTTTGTTCAGCATTAACGAGGTCACTAATATCATCGAAAGCGATGACATAGCCTTCAGGTTCTCCATTCTTATCAAAACGCTTGGCCGCTTTAATCAATAGAGACCTGACATAGTTATCATGGGCAAATTCCAGCTTTCGGTCGATTGTTTTATCATGTGATTGATAAAGTTCATCAACGATCGGGACAAATTCAGGTACGAGTTGACTTAAGGGCTGTGTGTAAAGAAAACTGATTGGAGCATTTCTTGGTAAATTACCGCCAAGATTAAGTTTTTCGATAGCGAAATTGTTGATAAAAATAACATTATGTTGGACGTCTAAGCCAATAACTCCTGACGAGATATTAGAAAGAACTTCGCGAAATTCTCTCTCGCGACTTTCCGCAAGCATACGAATTGAAATTTCCCGATTAATACTGTGGTCTAGTTTTTCAACCATTTCCTTAAAGATTCGGCTGAACAATGCGATTTCATCAGAACCTTCAGTCGAGAATTTTGTCTTGAGGTCGCCTTCACCAATTTTTCGAGCGGCAATCGCTAAATTTTTAACGGGCTTGTTGATTCGATTGGCAAACAGTAATCCTTGCGGAACAACGATAAAAATAAGCAGTGCCCCCCCTGCTAATAAAATGATTGAATAATTTAAGAGAGTTTCAATCAATTGAGGAACCTCACCGGTGATGATCGTTGACTCTTCGGAAATTGATTTTTGGAGATCGACCAATGTCTGAATGAGCTCAGTTGAAACAAAAAGAAAGTAATTATTGGAATAACGAAGGTGAGTTACAGAGTGAAGTTGACTAGAATTTGGTAACTGATAAATGATTCCCTTGGGACTGTTACGTTGATTCCAAACGATGTACTCAAGGTTGGAAAAAGAGTTCCGATCAAGGATTTCGCCGCAATTACTCAAACTCAGATTCTGCTGGTCCAGAGTGGGTAATTCACGAAGGAAATTTGTTGGGGGATCGGTAAAGTCAAAAAGGTAGCTGTTAACTCCCCGTGCAACGATATTGCAATCACTGTCGATTATAAACGACTTGCCAATTCGGAAATCGCTTTGGAGGTCTTGAAATGCTTTTCGTAGTTCTCCCTCACTAATGTCTTGATTAAAGAAGAAGATCCTTTCAAGGGCTAATGCAATTTCGCTGTTATAGTTTTGTAATTCAGCCGCTTTGATATCGAAATATGAAATGACAGCATCCCCGGCAACCTTCATCTCATCAACAAACTCGTTGGCAATATTTCCTCGCAATCCAATATTAATACCGAGGCTAGCAATAATCGCCAGCATGACAGAGGGAATAATGGTTACAAAAGCGAATGCACGGGTCAGAGTTAAGTAAAGGGAAGATTTTACATCGGGGTTACGCTGCAAATTGAATTTTTTGATTAGGGTGTACAGCAAAACCATAATCAAGGTGATAATATAGACGAAATTAACTAGGATGATATAAATTGACTCAGGCGCAGCGATATCCGCCTGGTCCCAGATTAACAAAGTTGACCCGACAATAACGGGTAATAGCCCAAGCACAAACAAAGGAAAAGACTTTGAAATGCTTGCAACAATCTTAATTCTGGTAGGTACCAATCTATTCCCCTGACCCTAGCAGCTGAAAAAAGATATTAAGGAATTCGTATCCAAATTTTGGTAATAAATTACCAAGGAATCATCCTGCTTACCACAATAAATCTTCAATTGTAGTTCAATCCTAGGAATTTGTTAATTGTATCATTCTGCTTTTGCATAATTCCATTATAACGAATCATTATAGTGACCTTATAATTTAGGATTATGATATTTTGAAACCCATGAAAGTAGACGCCGTCATCGTTGCTGGAGGGTCTGGGCATCGTGCCGGATTATTTCCTCCCAAACAATATCAAACAATTGGTAGTCAATGTGTATTGGCAATCACAATAAATCGTTTTATTGCCCATACAGAAATAAATTCTTGTGTGGTTGTTATCGCTCAAGAGCATCGAAGATTATTTGACGAACTTATTGCACCCAATTTAGATGATCAAATTGAAATTACTTACGGAGGGTCAAGCCGAACAGAATCAGTGTTCGCCGGATTAGAAGCATTGGCCCAAACAGGGACATCGCATGTTCTAATTCACGATGCAGCACGCCCTTTCCTCTCTAGCCACATGATATCAAACTTGATTAGCGCGATGGAACATACCGAAGCAGCTGTTCCTGCAATTCGATTATCCGATGCACTCTGGACAAGTGAAGATGAGCAGTTAAAGGAAAATCTTTCTCGGGATTATAAATTACTCGTTCAAACACCTCAAACATTTAAGTTTGAGGCAATTCATCAGGCGTATTTAAATCGGACGGGGGATACTCCTGACTGTGCAGCAATTGCTGTCCAAGCTGGAATGTCAATTAAAATAGTAGAAGGTGAACGGATGAATTTAAAAATTACCACTCCCGAAGATTTAAATTTTGCTAGAAGTCACTTGAGTCACTTCATTGATGTTCGAACTGGTCAGGGAGTCGACGTTCATGTTTTAGGGCCAGGTGAAAAGATCGTTTTGTGTGGTGTTGAAATTCCATTCCATCAATCACTTATTGGTCATTCGGATGCTGATGTCGGGCTTCATGCCATCGTTGATGCGATTTATGGAGCACTTGGAATTGGTGATATCGGGACATGGTTCCCGCCTGAGGATATGCAATGGAAAGATGCAGATTCAAGCCTTTTTGTTGAGCATGCACGTCGACAACTCTCTGAACGAAGTTATCAACTCACTTCAATTGATTGTACGTTTGTCTGCGAGCAACCCAAGATACGACCCCACCAAGGTACTATGCAAAAACGCGTTGCTGCTTTGCTGAATATTCCGATTGAGCGTGTCAACATTAAGGCGACCACTTCAGAAAAATTGGGTTTTATGGGCCGCAAGGAAGGTATCATGGCTCTTGCAACAGCGACTATCGTTAAGATTTGATCGCAAACCAAAGCCTATTCAATTGATCACACCAAAAATGATCACTCGTTTTAATCGAATTTGAATGATGAAAACTCTGAGTAAATGGACCGTGACTCTATTTGGAGTAGGATATTTACCAAAAGCACCTGGTACTTGGGCTTCTTTGGTAACTCTATTCGTTGGCGGTTTGATCATTTGGAATCTAAGCCCTTATTTCTATTTGTTGATTCTTTTTGGGAGTATTTGCCTCAGTCTCGTCTGTATCCATCTCGCAAAAGATAATTTTTCGCAAATTGATGCTTCTGAAATCGTAATTGATGAATGGATTGGTCAGTTAGCGGCACTTTGGCCGCTTGTGCTGATTTATTCACCCCACGATTTACCTCAAGGAGAGACAGCTAAAATTTTCACACTCATACAAGAAGGTTGGGGAGTTAATTGGCTTATGAAACCGGAATTATTTGGGATATTTATCCTTAATCTCGGCATCTTATTTTTGGGGTTTAGACTTCTGGATATATGGAAACCTGGCCCAATTGGATGGGTCGACCGCATCAAAAATCCTTTCGGCATAATTCTTGATGATTTGCTAGCCGGAATAATTTCAGGGTTTATTTTTTTCCTAATTATGTTATTATTATTATTTGGATTAGATTAAAATTCTAATTTTACGGGTTGATTTCCGACTAGAACAAACGACAGACCAAATGATAATTCCGCAATTATGGCGTGAGTTTAGTTGTCTTTCGGATGAAGTGTTCAAGAAGAATATGTTGCTTGTGTACCCTGATCTATACCGACACTTAAAGTCGCAGAATCTCATTGAAGGGGACGAGTAAAAAAACCCGGTTAATCAAACATTGATTTTATTTTAAATTTTTATATTGGAGATAATAATGGTAGGAGCAGATACAGCTTGGATTATTGTTGCGACTGCCTTAGTACTTTTAATGACTCTTCCTGGATTAGCCCTGTTTTATGGGGGACTAGTGCGAGCCAGAAATGTACTAAGTGTATTCACTCAGTGTTATTCGATTGCTTGTTTAATGAGTATTTTATGGCTAGTTGTTGGCTACTCAATTGCATTCGGCGGTGGTGATTCAAGTTTTTTCGGCGGTTTTGGCCGAGTCTTTTTATCAGGAGTTGATGCCAATACTCTTTCGGGCACTATTCCAGAAGTTTTATTTTTTGCATTTCAAATGACATTTGCTGTCATCACCCCTGCCCTCATTTTGGGTGCATATGTTGAAAGAATAAACTTTGCCTTTGTTCTTATATTTTCTGGCGCTTGGATGCTTCTTTGCTATGCCCCGATTGCGAATTGGATTTGGGGTGGCGGAATGTTAGCGGCAGGTGGCATTTACGGTCCAGATATTGGAACATTTGATTTTGCCGGCGGTATTGTTGTTCATGAAAGTGCCGGAATAGCCGCTTTGGTAATTGCTTTCTTTCTTGGTCCACGAAGTGATAAGTCTAAACCACCCCATGCTCCAGGCTTGGTCATGATGGGTGCCGCCCTATTATGGGTCGGTTGGTTTGGCTTTAATGGCGGCTCACAATTAGCAGCCGATGGTGGTGCAGCAATGGCAATAACTGTGACTCATATTTCAGCCGCAGCAGCATCTTTAACTTGGATTTTGATGGAAAAAATTCGGTTTGGAAAATGTTCTTTGGTTGGACTGGTCACAGGGACAATTGCGGGATTAGCATCAATCACTCCTGCTTCCGGTTTTGTTGGACCTGTTGAAGCGCTGATTATAGGCTCCGTAGCTGGCGTTTTGTGTCAGTTTGGTGTTGATTTCGTCAAGCAGATGATCAAGATTGATGATACTCTTGATGTCTTTGCGGTACACGGCATTGGCGGTATATTTGGAACCATCATGATAGCTGTTTTCAATGCGGACGCAAGCTGGGTTGCCCAGATTGGTTCAGTAGTAATCGTTGGTGTATTCACAGTAATCATGACAACCATAATTGTTAAAGTTGTTGGCTTGATTGTGCCGATACGTGTAGCCAATGAAGACGAAATTTCTGGCCTTGACATGGCGGCCCATGGCGAACGTGGCTATGAGTTTTCCTCTTAATTAACGAATACGACCCTGGGATTAAGTTCCCAGGGTTCCCCCTAACCAACCGGACTATACAAAAGAATCAGGTACGAGGTTCTTGCGTCTCTGCATGAACTCAAGCAAGGCCTCATCTATCGCATTATCCAATACCGGAAGCTGATAATCGCTGAGCAGTTTTTTAACTCGTTCTCTGGCGAATTGTTGAGTATCCCTAGCCCCTTCTTCGTACCAAGTTTCAAACGGCCCATGATCAAATAAATCGGATTTCCAGAAGGCATCCAGGAAGTTGTTTTGGGTGTGTTGACATCCAAGATAATGCCCACCTGGTTGAACTTCTCTGATGGCATCCAATGCTTGACCATTATCAGTCGTGTCAATTGTTGCAGCCAATTGGTGTAAGCCACCAAGTTGGTCGGCATCCATAACAAATTTTTCATAGGATGAAACCAGCCCACCCTCCAGCCAACCACAGGAATGGAGCATAAAGTTAACTCCGGCCAACAAACTGGCCTGCAAACTTGTTGCCGATTCATATCCTGCTTGAGCGTCGGGTAGTTTTGAGCCGCATAATCCTCCACCTGAGCGGTAGGGTAAATTCAATTTTCGAGCGAGTTGCCCAGCTCCGTAAATTATTTTTGTTGCCTCAGGAGTACCAAAAGTTGGAGCTCCAGAATTCATATCAATTGAAGTCACAAATGTCCCAAAGATAGCCGGAGCACCTTTACGTACCAATTGGGAATAGGAAATGCCGACATAAACTTCAGCCAGAACTTGAGTCAGAGTCCCGATAATTGAGACCGGTGACATGGCTCCACCAACAATGAATGGTGATAGAATAACTGCCTGATTATTCTCAGCGTAAACCTCCAAGGCGTTCATCATAACCGAATCAAAGGTTAAAGGTGAATTCACATTAATCAAAGAGGTCAATACGGTATTGCTATTAACAAATTCGTCGCCAAAGACAATTTGTGCCATAGCAACTGAATCAAGTGCTCTAGCGGGATCAGTGACGGACCCCATAAAGGGCTTATCGGAATATTTTATATGGGCATAAATCATATCCAAATGGCGCTTGTTTACAGGAAGGTCAGTTGGCTCGCAAACAGTTCCTCCAGAGTGCTGGAGCCACTTGGACATGTAACCGAGTTTGACAAAATTTCTGAAGTCCTCAATTGTTCCATATCGTCTTTCGCCTTCAAGGGTGCGAACAAATGGCGGACCATATACCGGTGCAAAAACTTGTGTATGAGGTGAGATTAGAACGCTTTTTTGTGGATTTCTAGCATGCTGGGTGAATTGTGATGGAGCAGTTTTTATTAAATTTTTGGCAAGTCCTTTGGGAAGTCTTACTCGTTCGCCATCAATATCCGCTCCTGCTTCACTCCAGCGATTCAAACCCTTTGGGTTATCAACAAAATCAAATCCAATTTCCTCAAGTATCAATTCAGCATTGTGTTCAATAAGTTCGATCGCCTCTGAATTAAAAATGTCAATATTGGGAAGAGTTCTTTCAATATAGCCTACGGTTTCAATTTTTACGGCACTCCTTTCAGTTCGCCGTTTACTTCCTCCACCAGTGCGCCTTCGTCTTTCCCGAGATGGAATTTCTGAATTCATAGTCGTAGTCCTTTGTAACTGAAAATTAGAATTGATTCGTAATAAGACTATTCCCTCTCAAATTTTACCTACAATTCCATTTAACATTCGCTTGAATTGAATGTTTAGTTCCATTATGCCCATAAATTCCAATCATTCCCTGATGTTTCAATCCATTTAAAGATAATTTTCTGAATTTAATTTGCCGGAAACATCAATATGTCAATTTGATTTTATACAACATGTAGACGTGTGTACCTTTGTCTCTCTGAGTGTTCAGAAGAGCACTCAACTAGAAGTAACCTCACTTTCCTTAAATCACGCATTCACTTTATGAGATGTGCTCTGTTCAAGAGCAGTTGCCAATATTGCGTCAATTATTGTGACCGGCAAATGATTTTGGCCATTTCGATAAGGAGTCATTGGGCAATCCAAAGGAAAACAGACATCTAGAATTGATTGCATCACAAGATCATAGAGAAAACAAAGAAAAATTGAGGTTGAAAAAAATAATTTCAATTCCATTGATGAGATACAATAGAGCCCTACCCCTTTTTAGTTATTTCTCCAAGGGACTGCTCCAATGAAAAAATTCAAGCGAATTTGGGTTTATTTTGAAAAATAAAGATATTATTTTTTCATTAAAATGTTCATAATGTACTAAGCCCCTTGCAATGACACCCTCTTATTTTTGTCAAATTGTTCAGCGATATATCCTGTTAATGGAAAAAATTGACTGCAAAAAATGGTTAGAAATAGAAGTGAATAAGTATTACAAATTCGGAATCGCTACCAAAGCCCTAATTTTTCTGTCAAGTAGTATGACAATAATTGTAAGGCTGTGAGGATATGACCACATCAAAGAATGAATTGTTATTGATTATCGATTTTGGGAGTCAAGTAACCCAGCTCATTGCGCGAAGGTTACGTGAGCTCAAGGTATATTGTGAAATACATCCCTGCCAGAACATAAACCCAGAATTTTTAATATCCAAACAGCCCAAGGCGATCGTTCTTTCTGGTGGACCTGGATCAGTAACGGATGCAGAATTTTTAAAACCTCCAGTAGCAATTTACTCTCTAGGAATTCCGATTTTAGGAATTTGCTATGGCCAGCAAGTGATGACTTCTCAGCTTGGCGGAATAGTAGAACAAGAAAATATCCGAGAATTTGGACGGGCAGAAGTATTCAGTTCTGATGATGCTTCAAACTTAACTATATTCAATAATCTCTTCGCGGGCGGAAGTGAGGTTGTTTGGATGTCTCATGGTGATCGAGTGATTTCTCTCCCAGTAGGATTCAAAGGCATTGCTCATTCTGCAAACAGCCCTTTTGCGGTGATAGCCGATTTATCAAAGCACTTTTATGGCATTCAGTTTCATCCAGAGGTTTACCATACGGTCAATGGAGCACAATTTCTAGAAAACTTTGTTCGGATTGCTGGATTTTCGTTTGATTGGACAATGCGACAATTTAAGGATGAAATTGCCAAGAAACTCAGAGATCAAGTTGGTAATGAAAAGATTATTTGTGCCCTTTCTGGTGGCGTTGATTCATCAGTAACCGCCATATTATTGCACAATACATTCCCTAATCAAGTTACATGTATTTTTGTTGATCATGGTTTGCTAAGGAAAAATGAGGCTCAAGAAGTATCACAAATCTTTAAGCAACATTTCAACATACCATTTATTGAGGTGAATGCATCCAAACAATTTTTAAGTCGACTTAAGGGTGTAAGTGAGCCAGAGAGCAAGCGCAAAATTATTGGGTCAGCATTTATTGATATTTTTAACAATGAAGCAGAAAAACTCAGAGACCATAAGTTTTTGGCTCAAGGTACGCTTTATCCTGATGTTATTGAATCAGTGAGTCACTCAGGAGGACCAAGTGAGACGATAAAGTCTCATCACAACGTTGGAGGGCTTCCTCTAGACATACCATTTAAACTCGTAGAGCCATTAAGAGAGCTGTTCAAGGATGAAGTCAGACTCCTTGGGCATGAGCTAGGTTTACCCAAGGAGTTTATTCGTAGACATCCATTTCCAGGTCCAGGTCTAGCAATTCGATGCATTGGAGAGGTAACACAATATCGTCTTGACTTACTCAGAAGGGTTGATGCAATTTTTTTGGATCAAATCAATCTCTTTGGTCTTTATGATGACATTTGGCAAGCATTTGCAGTCCTCCTTCCAGTAAACACAGTAGGAGTTATGGGGGATAGTCGGACGTATGAAAATGTGTGTGCTCTTCGTGCAGTCACCAGTGTCGATGGGATGACAGCAAATTACTATCCTTTTTCACATGAATTTCTATCACAAACCGCTAATCGTGTTGTCAATGAGGTGGTAGGCATCAATCGAGTGACCTACGACATCACTTCTAAGCCTCCAGGAACAATTGAATGGGAATAATAGCAAATGAATAACACGACTAAACTGTCATCCATGATTTGGTCAGCAGCAGACGAAGTCCTTCGTGGTCTCTTTAAACCATCCGAGTATGGTCGAGTCATCTTGCCTTTTGTTGTTATGAGACGTCTAGATTGTGTTTTAGAACCAAAAAAGGATGAAGTAATCAAACTTTATAACAAGTTCAAAAAACTATCAGATCCCACTCCTGTCATTCTTAGTCAAATTGGACTAACTTTCTATAATAGTTCAAAGTTTGATCTATTGCGCATCAAGAAAGACCCTACTAACGTTTTGTTGAACTTCGAAAACTATGTTCAGGGATATTCAGCAAATGTATTGGACATCATTGAGAACTTCTCAATTAATCCATTGGTTAAGAAACTTCATAGAAACAATCGTCTATTTCTTCTGATCGAAAAATTCTCAGAGTTTGACCTTCACCCAAAAAAGATTGACAATCATCAAATGGGAACTGTTTATGAAGAACTTCTTCGTAGGTTTTCAGAGATGTCCAACGAAGAGAGTGGCGACCACTTCACACCACGTGATGTTGTGAAACTTCTTGTCTCTTTTGTGTTTGGAGGTGATATGACAGACCTTCAAGGTGAAGGTAAAATTAGATCCGTTTTCGATCCATGCTGTGGAACAGGTGGTATGTTAACCATCGGTAAAGAATGGGTTCTTGAGAACATCAACCTAAATCTCAAGATCGATTTGTATGGTCAAGAGTTGAACGATGTAACTTATTCAATCTGCAAGTCCGATCTATTAATGATGGACGAGAATCCAAATAATATCCAGGGTCCTACCTCATCGATATCAGGTGATTGTTATCTTGGTCGTAAGTTTGATTACATGATCACCAATCCACCATTTGGTGTAAGTTGGAAATCAGAAGAAGAATTCGTGAAAGAAGAAGCCAAAGACCCTAATGGTCGTTTCTTTGTTGGAACACCTCGAACTTCAGATGGATCATTGTTATTCCTTCAGCATCTCATACACAAGATGGACCTAAATGGAACTCGTATCGGCATCGTCTTTAACGGTTCACCACTTTTTACAGGTGACGCTGGTAGTGGTGAATCAGAAATTCGAAAATGGGTCATTGAGAATGATTGGTTGGACTGTATTGTTTCACTTCCTGATCGGATGTTCTTCAATACCGGCATTACAACCTACATTTGGATTTTGACAAACAAAAAATCATTAGATCGTAGAGGTAAAGTTCAACTAATTAATGGAACTTCTTTCTGGACCGCAATGAAGAAAAACCTTGGAGCCAAAGGTAAATACATCACTGAAGAACAAACCCAACAATTGTTTGAGATTTATCAAAAAAACGAAGAGAGCGAATACTGTAAGATTTTTCCTAACGATTTCTTTGGGTATACAAAAGTTGTCATTGAACAACCACTTATGGAAGACGGTAAAATAAAGACAGACCGAAAAGGTAACCCGAAGCCTGACACCTCAAAACGGGACTATGAACGAATTCCATTGTCAGAAAGTATTGAGGAATATTACAACCAAGAGGTGAAACCATTCCTTCTAGATTCATGGATGGACCGTTCAAAGGATAAAATTGGTTATGAGATCAACTTCAATAAATATTTCCAAAAATTCACTCCTCTCAGAAGCTTGAAGGAAATCTCTTCAGAATTGAAATCTCTTGATGAAGAGCTCAAAAAGTTATCGTTGGAGATATACATTGAATGATCAGAAAAATCTTGACTCTTGTCATGATCAGTTAGGAAAAATTCCTGATGGATGGTCTATGGTGAAATTAAAATATCTAGTTGATTTTAATTCCGAGACCTTAGATAATAGAACTGATCCAGATTTTGAATTCAACTACATACAAATCAGTGACGTTGATCAATATTCCGGTATCAAATTCGGTAAAAAAATCAGATTTAAAGATGCACCTTCAAGAGCAAGACGAGTTCTTCGAAAAAATGATATTATAATATCAACCGTTAGTGCTTATATGAGAACAATCAGTCAAGTTCCAGAATGTCAAAACCTTATAGGATCAACTGGATTCTGTGTTCTTCGAAAGAAAAATAATAAATTAAACTTTAGGTATCTTTACTATTTTGTTGTCTCTGATTGGTTCATTGATAGATTAATCAGCGAATCTGAAGGCGTTTGTTATCCAATAATTAATTCCTCAGATCTTGTCAAATTGAAAGTTCTTACCCCCCCCCCACCGACCAGGAACTTATCGCTCATTTTCTTGATAAGAAAACATATCTGATTGATTCTCTGATCAAGAGAATTCAAAAGAAAATTGAGCTCCTCAAAGAACAACGAATTTCATTGATTGATCAATCATTGTGTCACGAATGGTCTTGACTCGAATGTAGAAACGAAAGATAGCGGTGTTAAGTGGATCTGTGAGATACCAAAAAATTGGGAAACTGTTCGACTAAAATACTTAACAAATTCTCAAAAAGAACTTTCTAAATCTGGAGAAGAGGAACTCCTTTCAGTAACTGAAAAAAAAGGAATTGTTAAACGACGAGAATTGAAAGGTGACGACGAGAATTTAAGTAGATCCGAAAACCTGATAGGCTATCGAATTGTAAAAAAGGGTGATTTAGTAAACAACATTATGCTTGTGTGGAAACGAGGTCTAGGAGTGAGCTCTTATGATGGTATAGTTTCCCCAGCATATTCTGTTTTTTCATTCAACAATAATTGTGATCCTACTTACTTTAACTATCTATTGAGGTCCGATGTATACATATCTGAATTTAGACGAAATTCTAAAGGTATTACTAATTCCAGACTCAGACTTTATGATAACTCTTTCGAAAATGTAATTGCTCTCCTACCCCCCTTAATTGAACAAAAATCAATCTCTCGGTATCTAGATAAGAAGAATGAAATAATAGATAAAACCATTTTCCTATTAGAAAAAAAAATTAATCTATATTCTGAGTACCGTCAAACACTCATATCTTCTGTTGTAACTGGCAAGATCAGTGTATCGGAGGGAATGAGATGAGTGATTTACTTCCTACTGAGAAACGATTCGAAGAATATATTGAGGGTCACCTTAAGTCGGTTGGTTATTCATCGATTATAAGTAGTGAATATGACCGTAATCTATGTTTAATCCCAATTAAGGTCATTAATTTCATTCGCTTAACCCAACCAAATAATTGGCTTCGACTTCAAGAAATCTATAACCAGGATGTCGAGAATAAAGTTCTAACTCGTATTTCAAGTGAGATTTCAAAACGAGGAATTATTGATGTCTTAAGAAATCAAGTTGTTGACCGTAGCATCAATCTTAACCTCTGTTACTTCAAGCCGAAGAGTGATCTCAATCCTGACCACTTCAATCTATATCAGTCAAACCATTTTACGGTTGTTCGGCAACTTCATTATTCTAACAAAAACGAAAACTCAATAGATATGGTTCTGTTTCTGAATGGTCTCCCCATTGTAACCATGGAGTTAAAGAACCAACTCACAGGACAAAATTTCAAAGATTCTGAAAGTCAATATCGTCATTATCGTGATCCAAAAGAACCTTTACTGGAATTTAAAAGATGTATGGTTCATTTTTGTATCGATAATAACAATATTTCAATGTCTACTCGGTTAGCAGGTAAAAAGACCTCTTTCCTTCCTTACAACAAAGATCGTGAAAACCCACCTGTTGAAAAGGGATATCGAACTAAGTATTTTTGGGAAGAAATACTCCTTCCTTCATCTATTCTTGATATTATTGAAAACTTTGTTCATGTGGCGAAAAAGAAAGATTACATCTTCAACAACAAGACGGAGAAAATTGAAAAAAAAGAAAATGAACTACTAATCTTCCCTCGGTATCACCAACTCAATCTTATCCGTAAATTTCGTTGTCAATTAATTAAGGACGGTGTAGGTAAAAAATATCTCGTCCAACATACAACAGGGTCTGGTAAATCCTATTCAATCTGTTGGTTAACTTATACCCTCAATTCATTGTATCGATACAAAGGTGATACTACGCCTATGTTTGATACGATAATTGTTGTGACAGATAGAAAGGTTCTTGATAACCAACTCCGAAATACAATTCGCTCATTCGAAAAAATCATTGGTGTTGTGAATGCGGTTGAACATGGTTCTAAAGAACTGAAGAAGTTTTTAGAGCAAGGTAAAGCTATTGTCATCACAACTATTCAGAAATTCCCATTCATTTCTAAAACAATCGCATCACTTGGTGATAGGACTTTTGCGGTCATCATTGACGAGGTCCATTCAAGTCAGTCGGGTGAGTTATCCAAAGAATTAAAGAGGTCTTTATCAAAGAATAAAGATGATGATGCCTTTGATTACGAAGAGATGTTACGAAAAGTGATACAAAGTCGAGGGCGACAAGATCACATCTCATTCTTTGGATTTACAGGGACACCAAAAGAACAAACACTTGAGTTGTTTGGAGCCAAGACACCCGAAGGAACCTTTAACCCATTTGACACTTATTCAATGCATCAATCCATCTACGAAGGCTTCACTTTGGATGTTCTATTGAATTACACCACCTATGAACGTTACTTCAAAGTAAAAAAAACCATTGATGGCGACATAGAGGTTCCTAAAGATAAGGTCAAAGGAGAAATCATTAGGTACGTCGATTCACATAAGTTGACGGTCAAAAATAAGGTTCAGGTTATTTTAGATCATTGGATAAATAAAGGATCAAAAGAGATAAAAGGTCAATCACGTGGAATGGTAGTCACTCAATCACGAAAAAACTGTGTCAGGTATTTCAATGAAATTAACCAGCAACTTAAAATGAGAGGCACCTCATATCATTGTTTGGTTGGGTTTTCAGGTGAAGTTACCGTTGATGGTAAGAAATATACTGAGCAAACATGCAACCAATCTATTGGTCAAAATGGAGACGTTCCTCTCGGATTAAAAAGCCCAAAATATCGTCTCCTTGTAGTAGCAAACAAATTTCTTACAGGTTTTGATGAACCTTTGGTTCAATCCATGTATGTGGATAAGAAACTTCGTAGTGTCCAATGTGTTCAAACGCTATCACGCTTAAACCGTACTGCTTCAGGTAAGTCCCAAACATTCGTCTTGGATTTCGTAAATAAACTTGATGATATTCGTGAATCTTTTCAAAGATTTTATAAATCAACGTTCCTTGAAAGCGAAACAGATCCCAACCGATTGTATGATCTTAAAAGGAAGATTTATGACCTCTATTTATTTACCAATGAGGATGTTAATCGTTTCTGTGAAGTCTTCTACGACCATAATCGAGATGAAGGCGATCTTCATCCAATTCTTGACCAGGTGGTTGACAAGTATAACTCCATTGATGACGATAAGTTAAAAGAAGATTATAGAAATAATATCCAATCTTACAATCATCTGTATGGGTTTCTATCTCAGATCATTAACTTCTCAGATATTGAACTAGAGAAGACTTTTATATTCCTTAAGTATCTCCATAAGAAGTTGCCCAAGCGTCAGGGAGATCGGTTCAATATCTTGAATGCGATTGAATTAGATTCACTCAGAATTCAAAAAGTTCATGAAAATAATGAAAGTCTAGAGCCAATAAGCGCAGGAATTCAACCTGTTGAGAATTACCCTTGCTTTAGTTCAAGGGAATTAGAATACGACTTCTTGACCGAAATTATCAATCAATTGAATAACACCTATGGAATTATTCTGAATGAAAAAGACAAACTTGAATTCGCTAGTCTCAACAAGAGTTTAATTGAAGATTCAGATACAGGATTATACTTGAACGAAAGCAACTCCGAAGACAATAAAAAGAGCTACTTCAAAAAGAGGCTCGATCAAATAATGGTTGAAAAATACTCAAATGGGAAATTTGATTTCTATGAAAAAATAGATTCGAACCCGCAAATAAAAGACCTAGTCTTCCATGAGTTATATAAGGGTTATAAAAATCATAGGGTTCAAACTTGATTAAAACTCTCTGAATTTTCATCAATCTGGTAATTCCTGTATAGTGTCAATCAAAGTTATGAGGGTGGCAGTATAAGAATATGCTAAAATTGTATCGGTTGGGGATGAACACCAGAGCTTTAGGAAAGAATTCATGAGCAAGCCAAGCGAGACCTATCCTAGCGAGGACAGATAAAAAACACGCTAATAAAAAAGCTCTAACACAAGAGCGAAAATGTTTATAGGTGTAAAGAAGTTGTTTCAATTACTGCTATAACTGGACATAGCACTTCATTTTGGTTAGTTCGGAATTTTATTATTGAGCCTAGTATCTCAACACCTTAGAAGTGATGTAATTAATTTGCATTATTCTTTGTCATTCTGTAAACAGTCAACACCAATTAATTGAGAGCAGCATTTCTTCCTAGTATCTCGCCTTTACCCATCAATTCAATGAAGGCGTGATACTAGTAAGCTTGGTGCAGGGATAGACTTACTACCACGTGTTGGAATGTCACTCAGATAAATAATGCAACGTGGCCAAAGGCGTGTGATAATATGAATGGTGTAAAAAAAGTGTCACTGAAGTTAACCATACGCAAAATAGGAGAAAATTGATGGGTGTCGTTTATGTTTTAACCAATCCAGCGTTTGATAAATACGTTAAAGTTGGTCGTACTAGTGATTTAGAAGATCTGAAGAGACAACTTGACAACTCGAGCGTACCATATGCATTTCGTTGTGAATACGCTGTCGAAGTTGAAAATGATGCCACTGTTGAGAGGAATGTTCATGATGCATTTTCTGGAGCTAGAGTGAGTAATAAAAAAGAATTTTTTCTGATTGATGCACAAAAAGTAATTTCTGCCCTCAAGCTTACTAACGGACGTGAAGTTACTCCAAGAATCGGTGAAAGGAGTGGTGAAAAAAAAAGCTACACCTTTGCTGAAGCACATGTTTACGAAGGTGATGTTCTTTTCTATTCAAAAGATAAAAGCATTACTGCAAGAGTAATTTCAAGAAACAAGGTCAAGTTCGAGGGTAAAATTGTTAGCGCAAGTGAAGCAGCAAACATCTTAGAGCGCAGAAAAGGGCATAGATATAAGGTCAATGGCCGTGCTTACTGGATGAAAGATGGAGAATCCATATATGACCGTTATAAACGATATAATGCAAGTGAAGGTGATGATTAAGAAAATAAAAAATTTCTAATTGGTTGAAATAAATTTCATTGAACTCAACGGTTACTACCGAGAAGTAATAAAAGAGCACAATTTTATTTTTATCATAGAGTTATAGAACAACCTTACTAACAATTGCGTATTGTTTTTTGCCTCCTGACAGGCAATCTTACAAACTGCTTGAACTATTACAAATCCTAAAGGCAAAGCAAAACAGTTCATTATTTTTTGGAATGTAATGAAAGAGGATTTTGTTGTAGAAAATTTTGTTATCCCTCCTCACCCAAAGGGACAAATATTGAAGGGCATTTCAGTACAAATGGAACCATTAGATGTTTCGCAGCATGCAAAAGACTTGTTTGACGCCAATGCAATAGATACTGAGGGTCAAAACTGGAGATATTTACCCTATGGACCCTTCAATACTTTGGAAAGCTACGAAGAGTGGGTAAGTAAAGTAACAGCTTTAGATGACCCAATATTTTTTTCAATTGTCAGAACTTCTGATAAAAAATCTGTTGGTGTGGCAAGTTATCTGCGAATAAACCCACCAGATGGTTCAATTGAGGTCGGACATATCAACTATTCACCGTTACTCCAAAGAACCAAAGAAGGTACTGAAGCTATGTACCTGATGATGAAATGGGCGTTCGAAAATGGCTATCGGCGCTATGAATGGAAATGTAATGCGTTAAATCGCAGAAGCAGATATGCTGCACAAAGATTGGGATTGTCGTACGAAGGAGTCTTCAGGCAAATGTCAATTAGCAAGGGTAGAAATAGAAATACTGCTTGGTTTGCAGCAATAGACAAGGAATGGGAAGAACTTCAAAAATGTTTTGAGGATTATTTATCTGATAACAACTTTGATGAAAACGGAATCCCAAAAACCTCGCTTTCCCAACTTACAAAGTATTTGTTGTTCAAAGTTGATAATATGGAATTCAGTTGAATTGCATTTGTATCATTGTCAGATAGCACAAATACTGCTAAGGCAATTCGCTTGCGAACTATTGACCATGGCTTCTTTTTCGTTGTAGTAGTTTGTTCAGTACTTTGTGATATGACCAATCGCCATGGCAATATTACACGTCCACCATTTGACCAGGATGAAGTAGACAATCCTGTACAATTATTGTGCGTTCACTAGCCCATCTTTAATATTTAGTGCACGAAAGCCAATAGAAATGGGGATGTTAAAATTCAAGGGGCACTACTAAGTTGCACTTCCGGCACTTAAGTCCCTCAATCATGTTCTGAGTGTCATGCGGGTTTCATCCCGCCTTTGACCGCATCAATGCTAGGTCAAACCACTGACTTTGCGTCCATTCATTAGCTGTGGTGATAGTTCCATGTTTTGATAGATCTTGGTTTGGATAGCATCAGGTGTCGCTGTTGTGCGAAGATGGAGGGTTGTGTTATCCGCACAGGCAAAACGTGTCGTTGTCAGCGGCAAGGTCATTGGCTTGACCGATTGACCATGCCGTGAATTCTCGCCAGTCAATGGGTCATGCGTAGTGAACCGTCTTTGGTGGTTCCTGATTTGGTTGCTCTGATCTAACATGTTGGAGATTTAGTGTTGGTTTGGAGAGGTTTTGGAGGACTCTTGGACACGTAACTATCAGGTATATGGTAATATTATAAATTAAGGGTATGTTAAAACAGTTGAATTGAGCCTTAATTTTACTTTTGAGAGGGAAAAATGTTAAAGATGGGCTAACCGATACTACCCAGTTTGGTTGCAGGATAGTGATACGGACGCCTTATCCGAATTTGTATTTGGGTCTAATTACGCTCTAATGATTGGAGGAAGCGAATGCCAATTGCAACTTTGATTCAGAACCTACAAATAAAGAGCTTTGCGTAACCAGAAAGGTCACAGAAATTTAGCTTCCGGTTCATAACGCTGTTTCCAACAAACTGATAGCATTTTGACGAGGGTATCACGATTTGTGAATTTGCTAGAGATTGTTTTGAATCTAGCCTAAAGGGGTTATAGTCACGGTTCATTATTCAGATTTCCTGGGGAAGATAATCGGAAGGTTCCAATGGTATAACTCCTTTTAAGAGGTCAACTGATTTCTGTAATCCCTCCAGAGAATTCAGAAGTACATCCTCATGCTCGATTGCAAGCCAACCATCATATCCCGACATTTTGAGCTGGTAGCAGAATTTTCTCCACCAATCCTCACCATGGCCGAAACCAAGAGTAACAAATGACCAGCTTCTTTTATTGACATCCATGAGCGGCCCATTTTCCAGAAGACCTGTTATCGCTTGGACCTGTGAATTCAGCATTGTGTCCTTGGCATGGACATGGTGTATTGCCTCGCCAAGTGCTTTGGCAACTACAAGTGGATCTGCTCCCATCCAAAATAAATGGGAAGGGTCAAGATTAGCTCCAATAATAGGCCCTACGGCTTTTCGTAATTTTAATAAGGTGGGTACGTTGTAAACACACTGGTTCCCATGGAGTTCTATTGCTATTTTTTCAATACCAAAATCCTGGGCCAGCTTTACAATATCCAACCAGAATGGAATTAGTATTTCGTTCCATTGGTAATTCAAAATGTCTTGGGTCTCAGGTGGCCATGAAGAAACGGTCCAATTTGGAGTTGTATCAGATGGTGACCCTGCCGGTAAGCCAGACATGGCACATATTTTTTTGATACCCATTTCACCAGCAACTCGGATGGTATTTTTTAGATCATCACCTTGTTTTGAATCTATGGGATGAAGAGGGTTACCATTGGCGTTTAGAGCAATGATTTCCAACCCTCTATCTTCAAAATCCTCCTTGAATTTTCTTTGTTTCTCAGTATTACCTAACATCTCTTGTAGATCAAAATGTGGTGCCGTGGACCAGCCACAGGTATTAATTTCAATACCACTGACACCCAACTTGGCACCATTGGTGAGTAATTCTTCAAGTGACATTGCTCCGAGACTGTCAGAGACAAAACCCAGTTTCAATTCCCACCCCATTTTTTGCTTGATAAAGTTTTGGCTTTTCAATCATTTCAATTGTTTGTTTCATTCCTGTCACTAGGGCTTCAACACCGGCTTCTGCAACTTTAGCAGCACAGTAGCCATCCCAGCAATCCGATGCCATTTCAGGGAAGATTCCACTTTCAACAAATCCCAGAAATGCATAATTTTGGCGTAAATAAGCCTCCTGAAATCGACTCCGCCAATCAGAATCATAGCGTGTAAATGATGCAAGATTTCTATCAGTTTTTGTAAAAGCTATATTGTTGACCGAAATAGACCCCTGCTCTCCCACAATCTCAGCCTGAATGTCATAGCCATATGAGGCATTGTTGTTGATCTCTATCGATACAATTTGATTATCAGTTGTTTCAAGTATCATCAGGACAGGTTCAACTACTCCATCCAAACGTCGGGCTTTATGGGAATTAATTGAATAATACTCAACACCAAGAACATGACGTACTACATCGAATTCATGGGAAGCGGAATTGGTAATGGCCATAGCACTAGTAAAATCTGGGGTGGGGGTTTCTACATTCCGGTGATAATTATGCATCATCAACACTCGCCCCAATTGATCCTGGTCAACTGCTTCCTTCATCTCCATATAAGCTTGGTCAAATCGACGCATGAAACCTAACATGACAAATTGTTCACCAACTGATTGTTCTACTTCCATTACCGAAATGCATTCCGAAGAACTTTGTGAAAGGGGTTTTTCACATAGCACTCGCTTTCCAGCTTTAATACAAGCCAATGAGAGGGGAGCATGGGTGTCATCCGGAGTTGCAATGATTACAGCGTCAATATCAGGCCGGGAAATTACCGAATAGGGGTCAGTGGCAACATCCTGAGAACCATACTCATCGGCAACGGCACGAGCTTGTTTGAAATCTGAATCACAGATAAGATGCAAGGAAGCCCCAGGTAAGGATTTTGCAACTATACTGGCATGACCGCTCCCCATCAAACCAGCACCGATCAAAGCTAGTCTTACGCTCACAGCTTCGACCTATCAATAAATATCAATAGCTTCTTCCAAGTCAGCCATGCTTTCGCCACCTGCCATCAGATCTGTAATTTCTTCACGGGTTTTTTCGCCCTTAATAAAATCAGCGGCAATTGAACCTCGAATTAATACTGCAAAGTGATCACCAACTGCGAGTGCATGCATAACCTGATGCGTAATAAAGATTACAGCAAGTCCTCGCCGTTTTGCCTCGTTAACAATTCGCAGGACGTGGGCCGCTTGTTTTACCCCGAGAGCCGCAGTTGGTTCATCGAGAATCAATACTCGAGCTCCAAAATATACAGCACGGGCAATTGCAAGTGATTGCCGCTCGCCCCCAGAAAGCCCTCCAACCATTCTGTCTCCATCATCCATCCTGGTAATCCCGAAATTCTGAATTTCATGGATAGCGATTTTATTGGCTTTTTTTCGATCAAATATCTTGAAGGGGCCCCACCCCCTTGTCGGTTCAGATCCGGCAAAGAAATTTCGACCGATAGACATTAAAGGATATGTACCCCCAAACTGATGAACAGTGGCAATTCCCATATCCTGGGCAATCTTTGGACGGATAAAATTAATAGTTTTTCCATCCATCGCAATCTTTCCACGGGTTGGTTGGTAAACTCCTGAAAGAATTTTAATCAGGGTGGACTTACCTGCACCATTGTCTCCCAAAAGGCAGAGAACTTGCCCTTCATGAACTTTTATATTGATATTATGTAAAACGTCGATATGTCCAAAACTTTTATTAACATAGTGGGTTTCCAGCACCGGTGTATTATTTTGCATTTTGGCAATCACTTATTGTTTTGTTGAGGCACTTGTCGCCACGTTGCGGAATAAGTTGTTCATTAGAACGGCAATCAGAAGCATTGCTCCGATAATTAGTGAGCTCAAATTTCGGTCAAAACTCGTATAGTTGATCCCCTGTTGCACCATCCCTAGTGTCAAGGTTCCGAAAAAGATTCCAGCAACACTTCCAAATCCACCAGTAAGCAATACACCACCAATTACGACAGCAATTATTGAATTAAAAATCATTGTAAACTGAGTGGTTGTACTTGCAGAATTTGATAAAACTGTTTCACATATGCCTACCAAGGCAGCAGACATTGCACAAAGCATGAACAAACTAATCTTCAATCGATTAATTGGAATACCTGCATTACGAGCACTTTCCTGATCCCCACCGAGAGCAAAGATCCAATTCCCCCATGGCGAAATATGTAGAAAGAAAAAACAGCAAACAGCGAATATAAACCAAATGAATACTGAACTTTGTAGCCCACGCCAAAGTGTCAATTGGCTTTCGCTTCCTCCAATCATTAGAGCGTGATAAGATCCAAATACAAATTCGGATAAGGCGTCCGTATCACTATCCTGCAAACCAAGCTGGGTCGTATCGGTTAGGTATATGGATAAAAATAAAGTCAAGCCTGCTACTGCAAAGAGAGTGGCAAGGGTAACAATTAGTGAGGGAACATTTGTTCGTGTCACAAGTATGCCGTTGACCCAACCTATACATCCGGCTATGAGTAATGTGACTAACACTCCGAGCCAAATATTCAGCCCATAATACCCAACCACAATGGCTAGCACCATTTTACCTGCCGGGATCATTGCTCCAACTGATATGTCTAGTTCACCTGATATCATTAAAAATCCAACCGGGATGGCGATAATTCCCACTGTTGATGCAAAATTCATCCAACTTGCAGTACCCAATGCACTAAGAAAATTCCTATCCCACCCAAAATAGCTAAAAAAAAGAAAAATTATCACTAGCCCTCCAAAAGCACCAGCTTCTGGACGACGAGCCACTGCAAGGATACCACTCAAAACAGTTTGTGGCGCATTAGATTTGTCTTGCATGTGATCGTTCATATACTCCCCCTCAAAGTTTGCTTCTTTTTATATACCTTTGGTAGAACCAAAATACAAAACCCAGGCCGGATTACCGGCCTGGGTCTGAATCCATTTAGCGTGCGCCCAGATCAGCACCTGCTTTTACCGCATTTACATTAGAAGCATCAACGATGGCAGGACCAGTCAATACCGGATCAGTTGTAATCTCAGTACCAAACTTAAGGTTGGCAAACAACATGGAGGTTGCCAAGAATCCCTGTAGATAGGGTTGTTGGTCAATTGCCATTACTTGTGTACCTGCCGAAATTCGATCAAGTGAGGCCGGACTGTAATCAAAAGCACTTACCATCTGGCTGCCACCGATTTGAGCAACTGCATTGGCCCCTGCGGCTGCACCAAAATCTCCCCCGCTTATCATCGCATCAATAGAGGAATCCCCTATGAATTCAGCTTTCATTGCCTCAGCTGTTCCAGTTACATCACCGTCTAAATTTGGCGGTGTACGCAATATTGTTACTTTGGTCCCGTGCGGTTCGGCACCATCTGTTACGCCTTGACAACGAGTTTCCAAATTAATTGCTCCGGGAGTCTGAATATGGCAAAGGATATGCTTGGCACCAGCCTTAGCCAGATAATCGCCACCAGCCTTACCTGCGATATATTCATCAGAACCAAAATAGTTCAATGCTCTAATTTCGTCTTTGACCGAAAACCCAGAATTGTACTGCATAATTACAACACCTTGATCGGCTGCAGCCTGCAAGGCTGGAACCTGTGCATCTGGAACCCAAACTGGAATGGCAATTCCATCTACCCCTTGGGCTACTGCTTGATTGATCAAAGTAACCAAGTCTGGCCCAAAATTTTCATAGTTCTGGGTTCTGAGGTAGTTCACCGACCCCCCATTTGCCTCTACCACTAGTGCAGCATCATCAACACCCTTCTTGATCTTGTTCATAAAAGCATCTTCAATTGATCCTGCAATTACTGCAATATTTTGAGCCATAGCTCCTGAAGTTACAATAGCCATTACGGCAACGGTAAATACCACTTTCAAGAATTTCATTCTTTTTCTCCTTCAATTTCATTCTTTGCTAATGAGGTTTAACTCGCAGACTTGCGTCCCCAAACCCAAGTAAGAATAAACCGTATTAAGGCTTTCCTTGGGTTTGGGCATGCAACTCAATGCAACTTAACTGAAATATTCCCTCGGTCTGCAACCTGACAGAGAAAAAACTTACTAGCGAGTAGTTCCACCTCCTTTTCCACCTCGTTCTACTTGTTGACCTGAATAACTTGTTAACTATTTAATTTCTGTTTCTTCAATCTGAAGCGAGCTTTCATTCTTTCATCAGCCTCCTTCGTTCCATCATGCCATAAGCCAAACCATTTATCTAGGGGTACAAGGCCATCGGCTCCGTAGTTTACCTCAAAATATTTGTGGTGTAGGTAATGAGCATAGGCATGGCTATTAACCGCTGTTTTTTCGGTTACCTCAAGCTTTTCAAATCCAATATGGCCATTTACTGCACCATAGCCCACTACATGCATATTGAACAACATTACAATCGGATTTGATGGAATCAGCAGATGCCAGATTACCTCCCCGAAGAAAAGCAAATGCTCGACTGGATGCATGGAGAGTGAAGACCAAGGTGAAGGATTCATTGAATTATGATGGACAGAATGCACATGTTTATAAAGAAAAGGTCTATGGATAAGCCAATGAATGCAGAAAAAGTGAATCTCGTGAATTGCTGGTACAAACAACGTTAGAACGACTAGCCAAAGCCAATTATTCTGCCAATCAATCCACCCAAAGACATGATAACCATTGGCAAAACACCAAAGCATGAAAACTTCCACCAAGGTCCAGACCGGAATTCCGAAAAAGAAGCTCCGTAAGAAATTGTCGAAATTCTGACTTTTGAACCAAAACACAGAAGAAGGGTGGTCGGACGGAAATTTCGCATTGTATTTGAAACGCCTCCCCTGTTTCCGTTGGACATAATAGAAAAGCTCAATCCCCCCATATAGAACAAAGATGCCTGTCGCATTCGCTATGAAAAGATACAGTCCCCACCCCCAAGAAAGAGTCTTCAATGTCTCAACCTCAGGAATGACAAAAAACCAATAGAGCAGGGCTAGTACCATATGAAAAGTATTCCAGGGCCAAATGAACTCGACCATAAAATTCCCCATTTTGTGCCATTTTGCATCCCAAAAAGGCCCAATCTCCAAGGGTTCCTTTGGTGCCCAGTTTCCTTGCTTATCTCGGATTCCGTACTTCAGATCATCCATAAATCAATATTGATTAAATCCCCCTTATAATGGTGTTCCCGCAAATTATAGCATATTCACAAATTTACCTGTCAAGAAGAGAATTACATCTGAAGCCAAATTTTTATCATAATATATCATAATCCTTATAAAGTGATATTTTTTGACATTTGACAATTCGTAAGATTTGTATCAAATTATATCAAATTTACTCAAAATGATAGTTACTTTGTCAACATAATGAAACGCCCAACAATTTCTGACTTGGCCCAGGCATCTGGTGTTTCTGTGTCCACAGTAAATAGGGTTCTTTATAAACCAGAGCTTGTTAGAAAACCGACAAAAGAAAGGGTACTGAATGCTGCAAAAGCAATTGATTTTTATGGTGTTGGAACAATCACTCAAACCCTTCAAGACCCAAAAGAAGTTTCAAAGCTTGGCATTTTACTTCTCCAGAGAGATAGACCGTTTTATCAAGATTTAGGCAATGTGTTCATGAAAGAGGTTGAGGTCAACAAGGACCTTAACGTTGAACTAACCTTGGAGTATCTTGATGGACTTTCCCCAGAAAATGTTTCCGAAAAATTGATTGAATTGGGGAAAAAATGTGAATCTGTGGCTCTTGTGGCGGCCCAACATCCATTAGTTGCTGATGCCATTGACAAAGTTCTTTCTAGTGGGGTTTCAGTTACGGCTCTCATTGCACCTTTATCAGCAAGAGGTGATGTGGGTTATGTTGGGCTTGATAACTGGAAAGTTGGCCGTACCGCCGCTTGGGCTTTTGATAAGATTGTCTATCAACCCGGAAAGATTGGTATCTTGATAGGGAACCATCGGTATCGAAACCAAGAAATCAACGAAAGTGGATTTCGTTCTTATTTTCGGGAACATAACTCAGCCTTTACATTATTAGAAGCTCAGCCAACTTATGAATCGGCTGTAATTGGGAGAGAACTAGTCGAGAATCTATTTAAGGAGCATCATGACCTGGCTGGACTTTATGTATCAGGTGGAGGAATTACAGGGGTATTAACCGCTCTCCGGGAAGAGTTCAAGCGAGAAGATTTTGTTGTAATTGGTTACGAGTTGTTTGATGAGACTAGGTCGGGTTTGATAAATGGAACATTAACCATGATTATCTCACATCCTATGAAGGTTTTTGTCAATGCGACTATCACGGCAATGATTAATTCAAAAAACAACGGACCAAATTCTAGGGCATGTATGGAAATCCTTGACTTTGAGATTTATACCCCGGAAAATATTTAAGAAAATTATTTGCCTCAGATAATTGTGTGCCACGAATCCAACGCTCGTTCTATTGTTATTATTCTCCACCCAATACCATTCACGAACGACGAGTTTAGGCATCAAATTACTTAAACCCGAAAAAGCTTGCTAATCACTGTTTATTGATTGTTCAAACTGGTTTTGAACAAATTAAAGGATTACATTAATTCATATTGTCATTTTCTTTGTGAAGGGTGCCAGAATGTAACCCTTTGTTCACCCAAAGAAACAACCCACAAGAACAATGTCCCGACGATAGCTGCCTTGGATTGCCACCCAAATCCAAACCCCATGACAAAAATTGGGGCAGTACCGACTATAGGGCACGTCTATTTATTCCAAATTAGAAAATACCTTCATGGAGATTTGTTGGTCTGAGTAGTGCCAATGTAGAGGCTAGGTGTGTGATTAGGCCTAGGAAACGATGGAAAAGGGTCAATTTTTACCTTTTTGGGGAAGATTATTGAATGAATGTGACCCAAAGGAGAAGAAATTATTCAGAATAATCATAATTTTTTCAAAGGTAAAAACAAGTGAATCCTGATTTTGGGATTTTATAGAGGTGCCCTATAGGTAATGCTACTGCAAAGCTGTCTAGGCAGAATCCCCTTTTGAAGGAATGGATAGCGATTTACAGCAATTGCAACAAATATTGCCGAGCCGCATCCAATCAAATACCCTGATTAAGCACCCTTGAATACAGTTTGTACCAAATCTACCCACAAAATATCAAGGTTATTGGCAAAGGTTAAACCAATTGTACTAGACGGTGGGAAGGTCACTCCTAGAACATCAAAGGCCCTTACTGTCCCTTCTCAGATAACCAGAAGGGATAAGCCAAATATAGGTGGAATAGCTACTCTAATAACATTATTTGGTGGCAATTTAGAAAGGTAGATATTCAACCTCCAAACTCCCATCCAAAATAGCAAGATAAATATGAGGATTGTCATCTGGTCAATCCCATTTTTAACATGGTGTATTTCTGCATCAACCCGATTAATCCAACCAGGTGTTGTTTTTTATATTATATCGATTTGAATAGGGACAGACCGAGAGGATTGAATTCTTCCATTCTTTATGGTGGATATATGCGTTGACTGAAAGTGTTGTGGGGTGTGATGACGTTCACAATAATGCCGGAGTGTTCGGGGGTAACCCCCGACACTCCTTTTTTTAAGCGGCTCGGGCTGGCGGAGAACGGTGCGCAGAAGAACCTGACCTTGATGCGGTGTAGCGGAGGTCGTACTGGTCCTGGGACTGAGGAATCAAGAGAGACCTACTTGAAAAGGCGAGCTACTGGGGAACAAGAAAAATGGTCAGAACATTCCAGATTCTTAGTCAATTAAAACTGGAATTAAATGAACAAAATCACCCGTTAAAGATTAAATTAATGCAGTAAACAACGCCTGCTCCAGCAAAGGGGTCAAGAATATTGTTATTTGAAGTAATGCTCTGTTATATAAAATTTTGAACAGATTTTGTAAGCTAGGATGACTTTCTGGTAAAGAATGAGAGTTGCTGTTTTCTTTCCAACTATAGTTTTATAGTGATTTCTCTCTTTAGAGATAAGCATTTGATGTGCCACAATATAAGCTCCCGATCGACCAGAATATTATCTATTATCAGTTAGTTGTTGATACATCATTTCGCATTCCAATCATACCAACCGCCCTACCCTAAAGTTGATTTGCTAAAGTTATTGGGAGTAAACTATCTTCATAAGCGTTGAAATTTTATGGAAACAGACATTAGATTGATTTTAGGGTTGGATCAATCAAGCTAGATATGAAAGATATACTAAAGATATTGGATATTTTAGAAATAATCACCTGATAATCAAGTAAGTCTACCGTGAGTAACCCGAGCACACAAAATATACTCCTGATAATCAGATTGTTAAATCAATCAAATTACTTATGTAGTTAGTGCTTTGAAACGTGTCACTTTAACTCATAGATTGCAATATTCTTGAAATGGGTTGCCCTCTTTTTGTCGAAACACTTTTATGGATATAAGTAGAAATGTATTACGGTTCTGCTAAAGAATGGCTCCAGGCTGAACATAAGCAAGTGATGCTGTTTGGTATGTCAGGAGTGGGTAAAACCCATGTCTCAAATATGCTGAGGAATACTGGTGATTGGTATCATTATTCAGTGGATTACCGCATTGGAACTCGTTACCTCGGCGAGTATATCGTTGATAACTTTAAGCTGGAGGCTATGAAAAATGACTTCCTGGCGAAGCTATTAAAATCCGATTCAATCTATATTGGCTCCAATATTACATTTAATAACCTTGACCCTCTATCAACGTATATCGGCAAGTTAGGTGCAAAAGACCAAGGTGGCCTCAGTCTTGATGAGTTTATTCAAAGGCAAGAAATTCATTGCGAAGGTGAGATTCGATCTCTAGAGGATACAAAAAGGTTTATTTGCCGTGCTCAAGAGATCTATGGTTATAAGCATTTTGTTTGTGATACGGGAGGATCCATATGCGAAATTCTTGATCCCTTTGATAAAAATAATAAACTCATGAGTTCTCTAGCTGAATGTATGTTGCCAATTTGGCTTGAAGCAACAGAAGATCAAAATGAAGAACTTCTCAAGCGATTTGCACAGAAACCCAAGCCCATGTATTATCCCCCCGATTTTATTAGTAAACACCTAAAGGATGTGGATATAGCAACCCTAAATCCGGATGAATTCAGTTCAAATTTATATAAGGAGCTCATTAAGCATCGAATTCCTCGCTACGAAGCGATGGCTAAGAACTGGGGAATCACGATCGACTGTCGGGATGTTTCTAGGCTTGAAAGTGCTGAGGAATTCGACTCATTAGTAGCCGACGCAATTGACAAAAAAGTCAACAATTAGAGTACCTAATTATGCCAATCGTCATTCCAGATAACCTACCTGCCTTCCCAATTCTAAAAAAAGAAGGTGTTCGTGTAATCTCCGAACAAAGAGCCCTGAAACAAGACATTCGTGCACTGGAAATCGGGTTGTTAAACTTGATGCCTAATAAAGAGGATACTGAGACCCAATTCATTCGCTTGATTGCCTCAACTCCACTTCAAGTCAACTTTACCTTGGTACGGATGACCTTTCATGAGTCAAAAAATACTCGGAAAGAATACCTAGAAGAATTCTACCTGACCTTTCAAGAGATTAAACCCCGAAAGTTCGATGGTTTCATAATTACCGGCGCACCAATTGAATTACTTGAATTTGCCCAAGTTGACTACTGGGACGAAATGTGTGAGGTTTTTGATTGGGTGGTTGACCACGTTCATTCAACATTCGGGATTTGTTGGGGCGGAATGGCGATGCTGAATTATTGGCATAAACTGCCAAAGGTCAATTTTAAGGATAAGATTTCTGGTTGCTATCCGATGACCAATTATGCCAAAACGTCATCCTACTTAAAAGGGTTTTCGGATGAAATTCTTGTCCCAATCAGCCGCTGGGCTGGGGTCAATCAAAAGGATATTGATCAAACTTTAGAATTAAAAACTCTGCTTGGTTCTCCCCAAACCGGTCCATGCCTGATTGAAGATAAAAAGTACCCTGCCCTTTACATTATGAATCACTTTGAATATGAAACTGAAACGCTCAAGAACGAGTTTGATAGAGACCAAAAGGCGATTCCAGATACCGTAAAAATGCCTCAAAACTACTTCCCAGACAATAATCCAAATGCACAGCCAATCAACCGATGGCGAAGCAATGGGCATTTACTTTATTCAAATTGGGTCAATCGGATATATCAAACGACTGAATTTGACCTTGCACAAATCGGTGCTGACCGAAAAAATATCTATCCGTATCAGTCAACCAAATAATTTAGCTAAACCCATTCATCATTATTTGATTAGCAACGGTCAGGGGTTTCTTGAATAGTCAAATTAAGTCAATACTTTAATTTAACAGTTACATTTAGAATGAAGATTTAGGCAAAGGTTATGAAAAAAGTTTACCAGTTGTTTTCTCGATTTACCGATTGGATGGATAGTTTAGGTCGATTAAGTTGGATTGGCTTGATGGTCATTGCATTCCTTTGGAATTGGTTACTTGGAGTCATTGTCTTATTTTTCCTGCTTTGGACCAAGCGGCTAGGAAGTGACATTGAATTTAAAGAAAAGGCCCAAGGGTTAGTTAACCAAGAAAAACTTGACGAAATCAAGAGAGGAGCTTCTCATAAATTTCGAGTGGAAAAAAAGAAGTTTGAGGGTTTTTTTAGTAAAGGAAGACAAAGAGAAGATAATACCTAGTGCCGTTATCCTTGGATAATCAGGAAGGCCATGACGACTTAAGATGATTCGCTTGGAATGACTTTTTCTATCCAAGAGGTACCAAGCGATTGCGACACTGATTAACTCTCAATAATTAGATATTGTTTGAACAGTTGAACTCCCTTATAATCCACTTACTCTTTGTACAAAGATGATTTGATTTGTCATTTGAAGCGGAAATGAACGAATGCAGAATGCACCTAAAGTAAAAATTGTAATTTACCGATGGGCAGGTGCGTGGGGCCCTTTCAAGGTTAAGATTCCTTGTGGTGAGTGCACCCTATCTGTTGATATTATTCAAGACACTATTGCGAATGAACTGGCTGGTATACCGGTTGAACTCAAAATCAAAGAATGGCTGACTGAATGGTGGAAGCCCCTTGTTAAAGGTGGTTGGCACGCACCAATTGTAATGGTTGATAACAAAGTTGTTAGTCAGGGATATGCTTTGAACCGCGGGATTTTGACTGAGGCGGTCGTGAAATCCTATGTAAAAAATTCAACAATCAGCGGTAATCGTGTTTATGGCAAATTATCATGTCCTCATTGTATTGAAGCCAAACACCTATTAGACAAGTCAAATATTGATTACTATTACCATGATGTAGTTCAAGAGCCTTTTTCACTTTACGAAATGATTGCACGTGTTAAGCCGATTGTCGGCCCAAAGACACCAATTACCGTGCCACAGATTTGGCTAAATGGTCAATATGTGGGTGGCTCTCACGAGCTATCCACCCATCTAAATCAATAATCTGTTCTAATTTCTCTCAGTCTAATTCCGCACAATAAACACTGTGTTTGATGTTATCCCCACAGTTATTATATGATTGCAATTAGTATTGATGAGTGCATCGGGCAGGTAATGTAATAAATTTAGCCAAAAATTATACCCTGAAACACAAAAGGTACACGTTATGAATAAGGCCAATACAAACGCTAGTAAATTCCATAAAATGGCTGGGTCACAGATCGTAATACAGGCTCTAAAGGACCATGATGTTGATATTATATTTGGATACCCCGGTGGTGCGGTACTGCCAATTTATGATGATATTTTTAAACAAAATCATATTCGCCATATTTTAGTCAGGCACGAACAAGGTGCAGTGCATGCCGCTGAAGGTTATGCTCGTTCCACAGGCAAGCCTGGAGTTGTTTTGGTGACATCAGGCCCAGGCGCAACCAATGCCGTCACGGGAATGACTGATGCTTTAATGGATTCAATTCCACTCGTTGTTTTGTCAGGACAAGTTCCCACCTTTATGATTGGTAATGATGCTTTCCAGGAGGCTGATACAGTGGGTATTACTCGCCCTTGTACAAAGCATAACTGGTTAGTTAAAGAAACTGATGAACTGGCCAACACTATTCATGAAGCGTTTCATATTGCAACCCATGGTCGACCAGGACCGGTGCTTGTTGATATTCCAAAGGATGTTCAATTCGCTCAAGGAACTTACCAGCCCTTTGACAATTCGTTTACAAGTAAATACCAACCTAAAATAGACGGCGATTTGAATGAAATCGAATACCTTATTGGTTTAATTGAAACCTCTGAGCGGCCAATCATCTATTCGGGTGGGGGCGTTATTAATTCAGGTGTGGGAGCCAGTGAGGCACTTCGCCAGCTGGTTAATGAAACAGGATTTCCTATCACATCTACTTTAATGGGCCTTGGTGCTTACCCAGCAAATGGCAAGAATTGGCTTGGCATGTTAGGAATGCATGGTACTTATGAGGCGAATCTGGCTATGTACGAGTGCGACCTCATGATTAATGTTGGAGCTCGCTTTGATGACCGGATTACTGGTCGGGTTAGTGATTTTAGTCCAGGGTCAGTGAAGGTTCATATTGATATTGATCGATCGTCCATCAATAAAGTGATTCCAACTGAAATTCAGATCGTTGGCGATGCCGGAAATATCTTGCAACAAATCCTTAGTTCATGGCGAAGCCGTGGTAGTAAAACCAATTCGTCGGAAGTAAACAAGTGGTGGCAACAAATTGCCGAATGGAAAAAAACCGATTGTTTACACTATGAAACCAACCAGGACTCCATCAAACCACAATATGCAATTGACTTACTAGAGGAGCTGACCAAGGACTACGACCGATTTATCACAACTGATGTCGGTCAACACCAAATGTGGGCGGCACAATTCATGAAGTTTAACGAGCCAAACCGGTGGATGACTTCAGGTGGGCTCGGAACAATGGGGTATGGCTTGCCGGCCTCAATCGGTGTTCAAGTTGCCCATCCTGATTCACTTGTAATTAATGTTGCTGGAGATGCCAGTTGGCTTATGAATATGCAGGAGATGGGAACAGCAATTCAGTACGGCTTGCCGGTCAAGCAATTTATTGTCAATAATCAGAGACTGGGTATGGTCCGGCAGTGGCAAGAAATATTACACGGTGAGCGGTATAGTCAATCATGGTCAGAGGCTTTACCAGACTTTGTTAAACTCGCAGAGGCTTTTGGTTGTAAAGGAATTATGGTTTCTGACCCTGCGCAGCTTGAAGAAGCGATCATTGAAATGATTGAAACTGATGGGCCGGTAATCTTAGATTGCTTAGTTGTCGCTCATGAAAATTGTTTTCCAATGATTCCATCAGGTGAACCGCACAACAAAATGATTTTCTCTGTTGATAGTTCAGATGATGCGAATCAGGATAGCAACGATCAAGGTTCAGTCCTCGTATAAGGGAAAATGTCATGAATTCACTTAAAATCAAAAAGGGTACATCCCGGAAGTCAGCCTATGATCTGCGAAGTCCTAATCAGGACATCAATGAAACTCATACCATTACAGTGCT
>Ga0209022_1000760_pt1 | contig 38378 bp, 34 predicted proteins | sample PinacodermPK_FD_187300 | JGI IMG/M metagenome (GOLD analysis project Ga0209022, IMG submission 187300) | Host-associated microbial community of the marine sponge Aplysina aerophoba from Gulf of Piran - sponge pinacoderm, lysed by proteinase... | ecosystem: Host-associated > Porifera > Sponge >...
GGCCGAGACTGCTGCCCCTCCGGCCCCGCGCGAGTATCCTTCAACGGAGGAAATGAGGGCCCTCCTCGGCCCGGCCATCAGGGAGGCGTTTCACCCCGAACGCCTGGGCTCGAAGCCGTGGGAGCCCTGGCCGGAAGCCCCCTCGCCTGCCGAACCCGACGCCGGCCAGCCGGAGCCGCCGTGGGACCCGAGCGCCGGGCATTCCGCTTGGGATGAGCCTGTGGCGCAAGGCGAAGAAGAGGCGCGGGAGGCGCGGGACGAGGCCGATCCTGAGGGGTCGTGCGAAGCGGAGGACAGGGACCGCGCGCCTGAGCGGCACGATAATATGGGCCACGTGCGCGGAGCGCACGAACCGGACGACGTACCGCATATCGCGCGCCCCAATCGCTGGTCCTGGAACGGCGAATTGTGGCCACCGGAGATCCCCCTCGACCCCTCGCGATGGTGAGGCCGGCGTAACGTCCGCCCTGGCCGGACTTGCCCGGACTCGTTCCGGGTATCCGGCCATCCACGTGTTTGCCCGGAGTTCGGTGCGCCTGGCTTAGATAGATGCCCGGATACCCGGGGCATGTCGGGGTTCGACCTTATTGAGCAGAGCTCGCGGCGGAGACGACGGCCGACTCCCGTGTCACATGCCGCGTGCGGGACACCTCACTCGTCCCGCGCGTCCCGCCCAATCCCGGCGAATCCCGCACCAAAATTGCTTCGCTGTCCCACGAAACGCCACAGGGGAGACCGGCGAAGGGGAGGCCGGCAAAGAAGAAGGGGGCGCAAGGCCCCCTCCCCGTCTCTCGGTATTGGATGGCGCGGGCTTACATCCCCATGCCGCCCATTCCACCCATACCGCCCATGCCGCCCATTCCACCCATGCCGCCCATCCCCATGTCGCCCATGCCGCCGGGCATGCCGCCGCCGCCCGGAGGCATCGGGGGCGCCTTCTGGGGGATCTCCACGATACCGGCCTCGGTCGAAATCAGCTGGCCGGCGATGGAGGCCGCGTCCTGAAGAGCGGTGCGGACGACCTTCGCCGGATCCAGGATGCCGGCCTCGATCATGTCGCAGTAACGGCCTGCCTGGGCGTCGTAACCCTGGGTCGCGCCGCGCTTTTCGAGCAGCTTGCCGACCACGAGCGAGCCGTCGGCGCCGGCGTTCTGCGCGATATGGCGCGTGGGCGTGCAGATCGCGCGACGCACGATGGCGATGCCGCGGTCCTGGTCGGAATTGGCGCCCTTGAGCTTGTCGAGCTTGCGCGACGCCGCGAGCAGGGCCACGCCGCCGCCGGCGACGATCCCCTCCTCCACCGCCGCGCGCGTGGCGCGCATGGCGTCGTCGACCAGCTCCTTCTTCTCCTTGACCTCGACCTCGCTGTCGCCGCCGACCCTGAGGATGGCGACGCCGCCGACCAGCTTGGCGAGCCTCTCCTCGAAGCGCTCCTGGTCGTACTCGGAATCGGTGGTCTCGATCTGCATGCGGAGCTGCTGGCAGCGCTCGGCGATGGCCTTCTTGGTGCCGCCGCCGCCGACGATCACGGTCTCGTCCTTGCTCATCTCGACCCGCTTGGCTGTGCCCAGTTGATCGAGCCCGACATTCTCCAGCTTGACGCCGAGCTCGTCGTTGATCACCGCGCCGCCGGTGAGCACGGCGATATCCTCGAGCATGGCCTTGCGCCGGTCGCCGAAGGCCGGGGCCTTGGCAGCCGCAGCCTGGAGCCCGCCGCGCAGCCGGTTGACCACCAGCGTCGCCAGCGCCTCGCCGTCCACGTCCTCGGCGATGATGACGAGCGGCTTGCCACTCTGGCCGACCTGATCCAGCACCGGCAGCAGGCCCTGCATGCTGGTGAGCTTCGCCTGGTGCACCAGGACGTAGACGTCGTCGAGCTCGACGGTCATGCGCTCGGCGTTGGTCACGAAGTAGGGCGAGACGTAGCCCTTGTCGAAATTCATGCCTTCGACCACGTCGAGCTCGGTGTCGATGCCGGCGGCCTCCTCGATGGTGATGACGCCGCGCTCGCCCACCTCTTCCATGGCCTGCGAGATCATGTCGCCCACGACCGGGTCGTTGTTGGCGGCGACGGTCGCCACCTGTCTGATCTCGTCGCGGGTCTTCACCCGCTTGGAACGCTTGCCGATCTCGCCGACCACCTCGGCGACAGCGAGGTCGATGCCGCGGCGGAGATCCATCGGGTTCATGCCTGCGGCAACCGCCTTGGCGCCTTCATGCACGAGCGCGCGGGCGAGAATGGTCGCGGTCGTGGTGCCGTCGCCGGCGGACTTCTCGGTGTGCTTCGCGGCCTCGCGAACGAGCCTGGCGCCGATGTCCTGGAGCCGGTCCTCGAGCTCGATCTCCTTGGCGACGGTCACGCCGTCCTTGGTGATGCGCCCGTCGCCGCCGGCGGTCTGATAGACCACGGTCCGGCCCTTGGGGCCGAGCGTGACCGAAACGGCGTCGGTAAGGATATCGACACCCTCGAGAAGGCGCGCGCGGGCCTCCTCGGCTTGATGGATTTGCTTCTTGGCCATCGCCGATCGCTCCAGATTGGATGCCTGAGGGGAGAGGGTGTCGAGCTACTCGAGCACGCCCATGATGTCGGACTCCTTCATGATCAACAGCTCCTCGCCGTCGACCCTGATCTCGTTGCCCGACCACTTGCCGAAGAGGATGCGGTCGCCCGCCCCGACATCGAGGGGGATGAGCCTGCCGTCCTCCCCGCGCCCGCCCGGGCCGGCGGCGACAACCTCGCCTTCCTGCGGTTTCTCCTGGGCGGTATCGGGAATGATGATGCCGCCCGCTGTCTTTTGATCCTGCTCGATCCGCCGAACCAGCACGCGATCGTGCAAAGGCCTGATATTCATGCCGCCCTCCGAGACGTGACCATGTTCAATTCTGCGAGTGCTCCGCCAACGGCGTCTGTTAGCGCTCTCGCGAGTCGAGTGCCAAGGTTTTAATAGGGAGGCGACGCGGCGGTGTCAACAGGAAGGCAGAGCGTTCATGGTATGTTTCCTATAATGCGAGTTTCCCAAACGTTCCCCTTTTACTCTCGGCCCGAATCCACCGCTCTCCGGGACTTCAAAGCGGCTTGCGAGCGATCGCGAGGCTCCGCCATCGCGTCCCGTCGCCCGCCCTTGATCCTGGAACCTGCCTTGAAGAAGGAGAGTAAACAATCATTGTATAACAGCGGTATATACCTGATTTCTGCGGTTATACATTTTGTAAAACAGGAGTGAAATGGGACGTATGCGACCGGGAGACGCGGTCAGCGGGCGGCGGCAAGCGAGACGCCGGGGCGCTGCTCCAGCCGGCCGGCATCCGCCGGGGTGAGGCCCACCCTGAGACGAGCCTCGCCCTCGTCGTCGGCATGCTCCAGGACCTCGCCGTGGCGGTAGAGCCAGGCCAGAGTCGCGCCGTCGGCATAGGGCACCCGCACGTCTACGATGCGCCGCGCCGCCGTCAGCCGGGCGTCGATGGCCTCGACCAGATCGCCGATCCCGTCGCCCGTGAGCGCCGAGGCGGCGACGACGCCCGGGTGATCGGTGCGGCCGTTGCCGCCGTTGACCCCTTCCCTCCCCCGCTCCGCGAGGCAGGCGCGCTGGCGCTCGTCCAGCAGGTCGAGCTTGTTGAGCACCTCGACGACGCCGGTCTCGAGGCGGTCTTCGAGCCCGAGCTCGGTCAGCACCCGGAGCACGTCGGCGCGCTGCTCGGCGCTGTCGGCATGGGCGCAGTCGCGGACATGCACGACGAGGTCGGCCGCGACCACCTCCTCCAGGGTTGCGCGGAACGCCGCCACCAGGTCGTGCGGCAGGTCGGAGACGAAACCCACGGTATCGGAGAGGATGACGCGCTGGCCGGATGGCAGCACGATCGCGCGCATGGTGGGATCGAGGGTCGCGAAGAGCTGGTCGCGGGCTGCGGCCGAGGCCCCGGTAAGGCGGTTGAAGAGCGTCGTCTTGCCGGCGTTCGTGTAGCCGACCAGGGCGATCACGGGATAGGGGACGCGCTGGCGTGCGGCGCGGTGCAGGCCGCGGGTGCGCTTGACCCCTTCGAGCGCACGCTCCAGCCGGCCGATGCGGACGCGAATCTGGCGCCGGTCGGCCTCGATCTGGGTCTCGCCCGGCCCGCCCACGAAGCCGAGGCCGCCGCGCTGGCGCTCCAGGTGGGTCCAGGATCGCACCAGGCGGCTCCGCTGGTAGCGGAGCGCGGCGAGCTCGACCTGGAGCCGGCCTTCCCGGGTGCGCGCCCGGGCTGCGAAGATCTCGAGAATGAGTGCGGTGCGGTCGATCACCTTGCAGTGCCAGGCGCGTTCGAGATTGCGCTGCTGAACCGGAGTGAGCGCCCCATCCACGACGACCAGGCCCAAATCGTGCCCGGATACCGCGTCCGCCACCGCCTCCACCCGTCCGGGACCGAAGAGGGTGGCCGGTCGCGGCCTTTGCACGGGCACGGCGTCGGCCTCGACGACGTCGAGGTCGATGGCGCGGGCGAGGCTCACCGCCTCGGCGAGGCGACTCTCGGGCTCGCGCACGCGCTCACTAGCGTGCCCGGCCGCCGGCGATCGAGCCAGCACCGGATGCAGGACGCAGATGCGCGCCGGCGAATTGGCGTCGCGCGGGACGCTTACGCCCACCACTTACGCGTCGTCCTCCTCTGCCGGCTCCGCTCCCTGATCGAAGAGCTGAACTGGCTGAACCGGCATCACCGTCGATATCGCATGCTTGTAGACAAGCTGCGAATGATCGTCGCGTTTGAGCAGGACACAGAAATTATCGAACCAGGTGATGATTCCCTGGAGCTTGACGCCGTTCACGAGAAAGATCGTGACCGGCATTTTCCCTTTGCGCACGTGATTGAGGAAGACGTCCTGGAGACTGTGGGATCCCTTGCCAGTCATGTGTTCCTCTATCCTTGCCTGCCCCCGCCTGCGAGGGGCCGGGCGCCGGGCATACCCATGCAAGCATGCCAGTGTCGACTATATGGTGATTCCCTTCTCCCGCAAGAAGCCATGCAACCCCGCGTGATCGGAGAATTGATGATCCGGCACGCGCGGGCAGTCGCCGTCGCGGGGTGGGTCGGCGCTGACGATCACGGCGATACAGCCCGCGTTGCGGGCGCAGGTCACGTCGATGCCCGTGTCGCCGACGTACCACACGTCCGGGCCGGGCGAAATCCCGGTGCCGTCGAGCGCCAAAATTACGGCGTCCGGCGCAGGCTTGTCCGCGGGCCCGTCGTTGGCGCCGACGATGCGCCCGAAGTAGCCGCCCCAGCCGAGCCGGGCCGCTTCCTCCCGGACCAGGTCTCCCTGCTTGCTGCTGACCACCCCGAGCGGCAGGCCATCGTTGTGCAGAGCTTCCAGAGTTTCTTGAGCGCCGGCGAGCGGAGTCAGCCTGTGCAGATGGTGCTTCCGATAATGCCGGTAAAACAAGCGCTCGGCCCGCGCGGCGTCGGCCCCGAAGAGGTCGGGGAACGAGTCCCGCATGGAGCGGCGCACCCAGGCCTTGGTCTGCTCGAAGGTCCAGGGCTCGCGCCCCAGATCGAGAAAGGTAAGACGCAGACTCTCGTGAATGATGTCCCAGCTCTCGACCAGCGTGTTGTCCCAGTCGAAGAGGACGGCTCGCGGCTTTCTCACCGATTCCTGCGCCCGCCGCGGCAATGGGTGAGGTAGAGATCGCGCAGCCGCAGGGTCACGGGCCCCGGCTCTCCGTTTCCGACTGGCTGGCCATCGATGCGGACGATGGCGCGGACGAAGGACGTCGTGCTGGTGAGGAAGGCTTCGGGCGCGGCTTGCGCCTCGGCCAGCGTAAACGCCCGCTCGACGACCTCGATTCCCGCCTCGCGCGCAAGCCGGATCACGGTCTGGCGCGTGATGCCGCCGAGGATGTTCGATTCGAGGTCGCGCGTGACCACGCGGCCGGCGTCGTCGACGATCCATGCGTTGGTCGAGGACCCCTCGGTCACCCGCCCTTGCGGGTCGACGAACCAAGCCTCGTAGGCGCCTTGCTCGCGCGCCTCCTGCTTGGCGAGCACATTGGGAAGCAGCGAGACCGACTTGACGTCGCAGCGGCCCCAGCGACCGTCCGGAATCGAGACCACCTCGGCGCCGCGATCGGCCTCCGCCGTCTCGGGCCATTGGACCGAACGCGCGGTAAGAACCACGGCGCCCTCCGCGTCCTCGGGAAAGGGATGATCCCGCGTCGCCGCGCCGCGCGTGACCTGCAAGTAGACCATGCCGTCGCGCACGCGATTGCGGCGCAGCACTTCGCGGGTCACCAGCTTGAGCGCGCCGCGCGGGATCGGCAGGTCCATCTTGAGTTCCCGGAGCGAGCGTTCCAGCCGATCCAGGTGCGGCTCCTCGTCGATCACGCGGCCGGCGAAGACCGCAGCGACCTCGTAGACCCCGTCCGAGAACTGGTACCCGCGATCCTCGACATGGACGTGCGCCAGGTCGTGGCGCATGTAGCGGCCGTTCACATAGGCGATGCGGGACATGCGGGCCTCCGGTCAGAAGAATTCCAGGGACACGGCGAACATCTGCTCGATCTTCTTGACCGCGCGGGCCGCAGCCAACATCACCACCCGATCGTGCTCCTCAATGACCGTATGCGGGCGCGGAATGATCACCTCGTTGCCGCGCACGATCGCGCCGACGATGATCCCGGTGGGCAGCTTGGTTTCCGCGAGCGGCTGGCCGACGATAGGCGAAGTCCCGAGGGCTTCGGCCTCGATGATTTCGGCGGCGCCGTCGCGAATCGACTGCACCGCCAAAATGCGCCCCCGTCGGATGCGCTGAAGGATCGTGGAGACCGTCGATTCTCTGGGGCTCACGGCAATGTCGACGCCGAGACTGCCCATCAGCGGCCCGTAGCTGGAATTGTTGACCAGAGAGATCGCCGTTCCGCAGCCGGCACGCTTCGCCAGCAGCGCTGCCAGGATGTTCACCTCGTCGTCATTGGAGACCGCGATCACCGCCTGGGCCAGTCCGATGTTGATCTCGATGAAGATTTCGGGGTCCAGCGCGTCGCCCCCGATGACGGTGGCACGGGAGAGCCGCTCCGCCAGGTAGCGCGCGCGCTCCGGGACCAACTCGACAATCTTCACGTCGAGCCCCGGATGACTCTCCTCCAGCTCCTGCGTCAGGAAATAGCCGATGTTGCCGCCGCCGATGATGACCACGCGGTGGGCCTCGGGCTCTTCGTGCCCGAAGACGGTCATGCCACGCGCGACGTGTTCTGAGTCCACGGCGAAGTAGACTTCGTCACCAATCAGCATCTGGTCGTCGCCGCTCGGCACGATGAGGCGCGAATCCCGGCTGATCGCAAGCACCATGATGTTGAGGTCGGGGAAGAGTTCCGTGAGCTGGCGGAGAGGCGTGTTGATGATGGGGCAGCCTTCGTCGCAGCGCACGGCGATCACGCGCAGGCGCCCGCCGCCGAAAGGCAGCATGTCCAGCGCACCCGGCACTTGAAGCCGACGCTCTATGGCACGGGCGACCTCGATTTCGGGCGAGATAATCAGGTCGATCGGCATATGGTCGCGGCTGAAGAGCTCGGCCCAGGCCGGGTTCAAGTAGCTCTGTTGCCGCACCCGCGCGATTTTCTCGGGAACGTCGAAAAGCGAGTGAGCGACCTGGCAGGCCACCATGTTGACCTCGTCGGAGTGAGTCACGGCGACGATCATCTCGGCGGTCTTGGCTCCCGCTTCTTCAAGCACATCGGGGAGCGACGCGTTACCGACGATCGCGCGCGCGTCCACGGTGTCGGAGAGGCGCTGCACGACTGCCCGGTCGCTGTCGATCACAGTCACGTCGTTCGCTTCATTGGCAAGTTGCCGCGCGATGCTGGCGCCGACCTGACCGGCGCCGCAGACGATGATCTTCATGGGCCGTTCAGCTTGTCGGTACCGGTAGAGGCGGAGTCTGCGCCGCCCTTGCCGTCTGCACCGTTGCCGTCGTGCTCATGGTTCAGAACGCCGAGCGAGCGCAGCTTGCGATGCAGCGCCGAACGCTCCATGCCGACAAACTGGGCGGTGCGTGAGATATTGCCTCCGAAGCGCCGCACCTGCGCATGGAGGTAATTGCGCTCAAACTGCCGTCGGGCATCGCGCAGCGACAGCATCATCAGGTCGGCTGGACCGGGGAGCGCCTGCGAATCAGAAGGCGGCGGCCCCAGTGCCGTCTGAATCATGTCGGCACCGATTGGCCCGTTGGCGGGCGCCGGCGCCATGATGAGGAGCCATTCCACGAAGTTGCGGAGCTGACGCACGTTGCCGGGCCAGTCGAACGATTGCAGCATCGCTATCGCATCGCTGCCAATCTCATGCGGCGGTACCCCGGCGCTCTCTGCCGCCTGACGGATGAATGAGTTCGCCAGCTCCGGGATGTCCTCGCGGCGGTCTCGGAGTGCCGGCACTTCGATAGGTGTGACCATCAACCGGTAGTAGAGGTCCTCGCGGAAACGCCCCTTCTCTATCTCGTTCTCCATGTCGCGGGTCGTTGCCGCCATCACGCGAATATCGACCTCGATCTGCTGCGTGCCGCCTTCTCGTTCGAACGTGTGCGCCTGCAGGGTGCGCGCCATCTTTCCCTGCGTCTCCAGAGGCATGTCCGCGATTTCATCGAAGAAGAGCGTGCCGCCGTGAGCTCGTTCGAACGTGCCGATCTTGCGCGAGCCAGTGTCAGTGGACCCGTTTCCCTCACTGCCGAAGAGCTCAAGCTCCACGTGGTCCGGCCGCATCATCGCGGCGTTGACCACGACGAATGGCCCCGAGGAGCGCCGCGAACGGCCGTGTATGAGACGCGCCACCACCTCTTTCCCCGCCCCGGCGGGGCCGGTAATGAAGACTCGCCGGTCTGTCGGCGCCGCGCGTTCGGCAATCGTGCGGACTTGCTTGATCGCTGGCGAGGAGCCGACCAACTCTTTCGTCTCGCCGGCGCGCAGCTTCAACTCGGCGACCTCGCGCCTCAGTTCCGCCGCCTCCAGCGCGCGTGCCACCGTGAGCAGCAGCCGATCGCTGTCGAGCGGCTTTTCGATGAACTCGTAGGCTCCCTTCTTGATGGCGGCGACAGCAGTGTCGATGGTTCCGTGCCCGCTGATCATGATCACCGGCACCTCGGGATGGCGGTGCATCACCGCCTCCAGAACATCCATTCCGTCGAACTCGCTGCCCTCCATCCAAACGTCGAGGATGACCAGCGCTGGCGGAGGCCCGGAGTCGATCGCCTCGAGCGCTGTAGCGCCGTCGGCCGCATCGCGTGGCGCGTAGCCGCCGTCTTCGAGGATTCCGGCAATGGACTTGCGGACGTAGGGTTCGTCGTCGACGATCAGAATATCGCGGGCCATCAGCTCTCACCCTTGGCTGGCGTGGGGTGCTCTATCCCGGTCGCGGCGAAGACGAGCGTGACACGGGCGCCTTCTTCGGCCCCGTTCTCCAGGTTCAACCGGCCACCGTGCTCCTCGATGATCCTCCGCACGATGGCGAGTCCGAGGCCGGTACCGTCCGCGCGGTTCGTGACATAGGGCTCCGTCAACCTGTCGCGCAGTTCGGCGGGCAACCCCGGCCCGTTATCCTCAACTTCCAGCCGCCAATGCCCGTCGACTTCGCGCACGGTGATGACGATGCGCCCTGCCGCGCTGGCGTCGGCTGCCCGGCTCTCGATCGCCTCAATGGCGTTCTTGAGCACGTTGGTGAGCGCTCGGCCGATCTGACGAGCGTCGCAGTCGAGATGGACATCGTCGCCGGGGCGCTCGATCTCGAAGGCGATCTCCGGGCTGGCCAAACGATGCAGAACGACCGCCCGCTCCACGATGTCGGTCAGTTCCGCCCGTTCGATCTCCGGCGCCGGCATCCGCGCAAACGACGAGAATGCATCGATCATCTGGCGTATGTCGCCGACCTGACGGACGATGATATCGGTGCAGTCCTCGAACACGTCGGGTTGTGTGCTGATCTCGCCGAGATACTTGCGCTTGAGCCGTTGAGCCGAGAGCTGGATCGGAGTCAGGGGGTTCTTGATCTCGTGGGCAATGCGTTGGGCGACATCGGCCCACGCCGCCCGCCGCTGCGCCGAGACCAGCGCGGTGATGTCGTCGAACGTGGCGACAAAGCCGTCTATCCGGCCGTTGGCCCGCTCGGTCACGATGCGCACGAGCAGGGTGCGGCGGCGCTCGCCCCGGACCAATTCGACCTGATCTTCGACCAGGGGATGCGCCTGCGCCCGCGCCCGGACCAGGAGTTCGGCCATCTCGGGAATCGCATCTTCGAGCGCATGGCCCGAAAGGTCGGCTTCGCTCGCATCGAGCAGCGCAAGCGCAGACGGATTGGGCAGCGTGATCCGTCCATCCGCGTCGAGGCCGATCACGCCGGCGGAGACTCCGGCGAGCACCGCCTCGGTAAAGCGCCGCCGCTCATCGAGCTGGAGGTTGGCGTCCTGCAGGGCCTGCTGCTGGCTGTGGATCTGGCCGGTCATGCGATTGAAAGCGCGGCTGAGCGAGCCGATTTCGTCATCATGCGGGGATTCTGTAACGCGTGCCGTCAGCTCGCCGGCGCGGACTCGGTCCGCAGCAGCGATGAGACCGCCGATCGGGTGGGCGATGCGGTTGGCGAAATTGAGCCCGAGCCACACCGCAGAGAGCAGAACCAGAAGGGCAACCATGATGAAGATCATCACGAAGGTGATCTGGATGCCGTAGCGCTCGTCCTCGAGGCGCTGATAGTCCCTCATCACGGCCTGAATCTGGCGCGTGTGATCGACCACCTGGGGTTCCAGGGAGCGCGCCACATAGAGATAGGCGTTGGTGAAACCGCCGAGCTTGATCAAAGCGCGCGTACGGTCGCCGTCACCCGGCAGAATCACGAGACGGCCCTCCGCCGCGGCGTTCATGGCCCATTCGGGCATGGGCTCGATTTCCGCGGTGAAGCCGAGCTCGTTACGCGCCAGTATGTCGCCGTTGCGGCGGAGCACGACCGCCTCGGTCAGCGAAAGCCCGGCAGCGGTTTCGTTCAGCAGCCGGGGAAGGAGCTGCGGCTGCCGCGCGAGATGGACGGCCTGGCCGTTGAGCTGCATGGCCGCAGCCAGGGAGCTGATGCGAATGCTGTCCGTCTGTTCATGCACGTAGGTCTCTGCCACGACCAACGAGCGGTTGAGCGCGCTTGAAACCTTTTCGCTGAACCAGGACTGCATCCCGAAGTGCAGAAAGAGTGCGGAGAACACGGCGACCACGATCGTCGGAGTCAGGGCGACCAAACTGAAGAGCGCGGCCATGCGGGTGTGCAGGCGTGCGCCTGCCGCCCCGCGGCGGCGCTCGATCCAGAGCTTCACCAGCTGCGAAGCCACCAGGGCACCGAGCGAGAGCAGCAACACCAGATCGACGTTGAGGAGGATCAGAATGATCTGCGGATCGGGTGGGAAGGGTGCCGATCCGCTCATCGTGACGTAGGTCATCGCGCCCGAGGCCACGGCGGCACCGGCGAGAGCGATTGCGAGCAGGCGTCGGATTTCGTTGCGGCGCGACCACGCCACAAGGCGCTGGCCGAGCGAGGCCCCGGTGGTTCCGGTTCCGATCAGCGCCTCGTCAGCCATCGCGTCCGCCGCCTGCCCCGTCGCGACCGGAGCTCAGCCCGCAGCCTCGCCGCCGGAGGGGCCGTAGAACACGACCCAGACATAGAGGTCGTCGCTGAAGTCCTCGAAGACGTGCCGCACACCGGCGGGCACGAAGAGAACATCGCCGGGCTGGAAGGGATGGCTCTCGGGGCCATTGCGAAAGGTTCCCCGGCCGCTCATGACCACGTAGACCTCGTCCTGATCGTGGGGTTGCTGCGTGTCGGTCCCGCGCGGCGCATAGAGTCCGACCCGAAGCGTCCCGCGGGCGATCAGCTCGGCATAAGGCCTCCCGCCCGCCGGAGCCTCGGCGAGAGCCGCCACCGCCTGAGCCAACGTGACCTGGCCCGGAGCATCCATCGGGTTCTTGCTCATGCAGTCTTGAACCTCGCTCTCCGTCCCCGGGTCGGCGCAGTCTGTCAGCCACCCTCGTCCCACACCCAGGCGATCTGCTCGGTGTCCTCATACGCCTGCCAGTGGACGATGGCACCATCCTTGATGCGGAAGTACCAGGCCGTCTCCTGATGGAGGAGGCGCCCGGTGTTCTTGGCGGCCGAGGTCTCGTCGATGAGCACCATCACGTGTTCGCCCTCACCGAACATCAGCTGCACCGTGTGATCGCGGATGTCGAGCAGCGCACCGATCGCGAGGAAGCACTGCTTGATCGGCTCCCGGCCCTGCCAGCGGCCCGCCCAGGCCACCTTGAACGAGCCTGGCAGGACCACCACCGCATCCTCGGCCAACAGGCCCATCATGGTCTGGCCGTCGCCGCCCTTGATTGCGGCCAGGAATTGCCGAACGACACCCTTCGCTCCGCCGTCTGACATGGTCGTCTATCTCCCTGTCGTGGATGCCGGCTCGTCCCTCTCTCCGGCCGTCTCAAGCGCCCGCCCGTGCGGCAAGCATCGCCGCCCTCACCGGCCATATGGTGACGTCGACCCATATTGCACCCCTGCCCCGGTACTGTATACAGAGCCGTCCTGCACCCCCGCGCCGCCGAGGTGCCCCGCATGGCTGGAATTTCCGACGATCTCATCACCGCCCAGGCCGTGGCGGCGGGGTGCAAACCGCCGAGCGCCGAACGCGCGGCGGCCCTCGCCGCCGCCGTGGCGCTGATGGTCCGAGCGGCGGACGATGCGGCCTCCGGGCTCGCCTTCGAAAGCGAACCCGCGAACATCGCAACCGCCATGGACGAGACGGCGGCATCCTGACATGAGCGACGATATCCACCTCTTGAGCCTGGCCGAGCTCGCCGACGCCATCGCAACGCGCGAGCTCTCGGCGGTCGAGGTCATGACGGCGACCGTCGCCCGTGCCGAGCGGCTCCAGCCGGTGCTCAACTGCTTCATTTCCCTGCAGGCGGAGGCGGCGCTGGAGAGCGCGGCGGCAGCCGATGCCCAGCTCGCGCGAGGCGAGGCACCGGGCCCGCTGCAGGGTGTGCCGCTCGCCCACAAGGACATGTTCTACCGGGCGGGCCACGTCACCACCTGCGGCTCGCGCATCCGCAGGGACTTCGTGCCGGACCACGACAGCACCGCCCTCGCCCGCCTTCACGGCGCCGGCGCGATCTATCTCGGCGGGCTCAACATGGCGGAGTTCGCCACCGGCCCGACCGGCCACAACGAGCACTGGGGCGACTGCCGCAACCCCTGGAATCAGGACCATATTTCCGGCGGCTCGTCGAGCGGCTCCGGCGCCTCGGTCGCCGGCCGCGTGGTCTTCGGCGCCCTCGGCTCCGACACGGGCGGCTCGGTGCGCTTGCCGTCGGCCTGCAACGGCGTTGTCGGATTGAAGCCGACCAGCGGCCTGATCAGCCGCCACGGCATCATGCCGCTCTCCCACACGCTGGACACGGTGGGGCCGCTCACCCGCACCGTGCGCGACGCGGCGCGGCTCGTCAGCGTGATCGCTGGACACGACCCACGCGACCCGACCTCCAGCAGCCGGCCCGTGCCCGACTACGAAGCCGCGCTGGCGGAGGGCGCCCAGGGGCTCAGGGTCGGCGTGCCGACGAGCTACTTCTACGACCTCGCCACCGACGAGGTGCGCGCCCTGATGGAGCGGAGCCTCGACGTGCTGCGCGATTGCGGCGTCACCGTCGTCGAGGTCCCGGTGCCCGACATCGAGCGCATCAACAACCTCTCCAACGTCGTGCTCTCCAGCGAGGCGGCGGCGATCCACGAGCCCTGGCTCGCAGGCCGGCCGGAGGACTACCAGGAGCAGGTGCGCAACCGCTACGAGCCCGGCCTGCACGTGCCGGCGGTCAAGTACATCCAGGCTCTCGCCGCCCGCGCCGGGCTCTTGCGGGAGTTCGTGGATACTGCGCTCGCAGGCGTCGATGCGCTGCACACGCCGGCGATCCCCTTCCCCATCCCGACGCGGGCGGAGACCAACGTCGGCGGCGGCGAGCGCATGGCCGCGATGGTGGCGGGCCTGAGCGCGTGCACCCGTGCCGCCAACTACCTCGGCGGCCCCGGCCTGATCGTGCCCTGCGGCTTCACCGGGAGCGGCCTTCCCGCCGCCTTCCAGCTCATGGGGCGCCCCTTCTCCGAGGCCACCCTCTTCCGCCTCGGCCACGCCTATCAGCAGGCGACCGACTGGCACACCCGGGCCCCCGACCTCTAATCCCCGGCCAACGCCGGGCCGGCGGGGCGCGGCCAGCACAACTCGGTGACATCTACGGAGGGCGAAAGCGATAGCGATGAAGGCACACGGCACATTCTTCTGGAACGAGCTGATGACCTGGAGCGTCGACAAGGCCAAGGATTTCTACGGGGAAACCCTTGGCTGGCAGTATGAGTCGCACCCGATGGCCGACGGCGGCACCTACACGCTCTGCAAGGCCGGCGAGGCCATGTCCGCCGGCATCTTCGAGATGAAGCCGGGCACGGGCTTCGACGGCGTGCCGGACCACTGGTTCTCCTACATCAGCGTGGACGATATCGACGCCCGGCTCGCCGGCGTCGAGGCGGCGGGCGGCGAGATCATGCGCCCGGCCTTCGACGTGCCCGACGTCGGCCGCTTCGCCGTGGTCAAGGACAGCGCCGGCGCCTTCATCGGCTGGGTCACCCCGAACGAGAGCGACTGACGCCCCGGGAGGCGCGCAATCTACGACGCGATCGTCGTCGGCGCCCGTTGCGCGGGCGCGCCCACGGCCATGCTTCTGGCCCGCAAGGGCCACCGCGTGCTGCTGCTCGACCGCGATCGCTTCCCCAGCGAGATGGGGCAGTCGACGCACCTGATCCATCCGCTGGGCGTCGCTCACCTCCGCTCCTGGGGCGTGCTGCCCGAGATCGCAGCACGAGCTAACCCCTTCACCGGCTGGCGGGTCGACCTGCACGGCATCGTGCTTGAGGGCACGCCGCCTGCGGTGGGCGGCCATAACGAGTCCTTCGGACCCCGACGCCGGCTGCTCGACGGCGTTCTCGCCGAGGCGGCCGTCGCCGCCGGTGCGGCGTTCCGCGACGGCACGCGCGTGGTGGATCTGATCGAGGATGGCGGCTCGGTCGCCGGTGTCGTCACCCTTGGTCAGGACGGCAGGCGGCACAGCGAGCGCGCGCGCCTGGTCATTGGCGCGGACGGGCCCGGCTCCGCCGTCGCCCGCTGCGCCGGGGCCGAGGAGTCCCTCTGCGAGCCGGTAATCCAGAGCAACATCTGGAGCTATTGGGAAGGCATCCCGCTCGACCACGTGCGCCTCTACATCCGCGAGCACAAGGGCGCCTTCGCCTTTCCCGCGAGCGACGGCACCGTGCTGGTCGCCGCCAACCTGATGCACGACGAGTTCGTGGCCGCGCGGCGCAACCGGGAGGCCGCGTTCCTCGCGAGGCTCGCCGGGGTCGCGCCCGACCTGCGCGACATGCTGCCCGGCGCGAACCGTGTCGAGGGCTTCCACGCCGGCTGCACGCGCGCCTTCGTGCGCGAGGCCGCCGGCTCCGGCTGGGCCCTGGTCGGCGATGCGGGCATGAAGAAGGACCCGGTGACCGCGCAAGGCATCTCGACCGCGTTCCGCAGCGCCGAGATGCTGGCCGAGGCCGCCGACGACGGGCTCAACGGCCGACGCCCGCTCGGGGATGCGCTCGCGGCCTACGGCGAGGCGCGCGACGCGTGGCTGCTGCCCTACTACCACTTCACCGCCCAGCTCGCCCGCTTCGCCAGGCCGACGGAGAAGCTGGCGGCCTACTACCGCGCGATCCAGCCCGATCCCGCCGCCACCGCCCGCCTCTTCGGTTGCGTCGCCCTCACACACTCACCCGAGGACGTGCTTCCCCGAGCTTGATCCCGGCATCTCGCCGGAGCCCCGTCCGTCCGAGCAAAGAGCGCCACTTCATCTCCGCCCCGGCCGCTGCAGAGTCACAGCCTTAAGGCCACCCCGATCCTTTCCGGCGGGAAGGGTCGGCCGGCCAGTGTTCGCTCTCCGCCTCCCGCGCTTCTCCCTCGTCCCGCTCTTCGGGCTCATTCCACGCGGAATGCCCGGCGCTCGGGTCCAACGGAGGCTCCGGCTCGTCAGTGTCAGGCCCCTCGGCCGAGGGGGCATCCGGCCAGGGCTCCCACGGCTTCGAGCCCAGGCGTTCGGGGTGGAACCCCTCCTTGATGGCCGGGCCGAGGAGGGCTCTCATTTCCGCCGTGGAAGGCAGCTTGCGCGGGGCCTGCGGAGCAGCAGTCTCCGCCGCCGCCTGCTCTCGTTCGAGGCGGTGCCTGTTGGCGGCTTCAATGCGGTGGAGCGCAAGGGCGAGATGCGCGACCTCGTCTATCGAAGGTGGTTCCTCACGCTCGGTGAGCTCGGAAATCTTGAGCAGCAAGAGCGAGCGCATGCTCTCGACGACGAGGCACGCGGTATATTCCTCGGCGCGGGGTTCCCGCCTCTCCGCCCATTCCGCCGCCTGGTCACCGATCTCCCGCTGCAGGTCGATCAGGCCATGAATGCGCGCCGTGAAGCGGTCATCGGCGCCACCCGCACTCTCGCCCGCCGCGCCCGGTGTGCTGTCGCTCCACATGCTGCGATCCTGACGCGCCCGCCCCGCGCCGTACACCGCACCATGGTCCCCTGCACACGAGGGAAGAGGCCAGCGAGCCTGCCCCTGCGAGACGACCAGCAAGAAAATTTTATGTGAGATTTCGCGGGATTAAGTGAGATTAAGTGAGATTAAGTGAGAATCCGCGCCGCCGCCCCTCACACCCTCTCGATGGCGCCGGTAATCAGGCCGGTGACTTCTTCGGGCGAGGTTTCGCTCGTGGGCCGGTCGGCGACCTTGACTCCCCTGCGGAGCACGACGACCCGGTCCGCGACGGCGAACACGTCCGGCATCCGGTGCGAGACCAAGAGAATTGACACGCCCTGATCGCGCAGGCGCCTGATCAGCTTCAGCACCTGTTCCACCTGGCGCACGCTGATCGCCGCCGTCGGCTCGTCCATCAGCACGGCCCGTGAGTCGTTGAGCCGGGTCCGGGCGATGGCGACGGCCTGGCGCTGCCCGCCTGACATGCTGTTCACGATCTGGCTGGCGCGCGTGTCGGATTCCAGCTCCTGGAAGAGCTCGCCGGCCCGCTTGCGCATGGCGCGAAAATCCACCGCGACCGGCAGCGCTCCAAGCCGCCTGACGATCTCGCGCCCCAAAAACACGTTCTCGGCGGCCGTGAGGTTGTTGCAGAGCGCGAGGTCCTGATAGACGACCTCGATGCCGTTGCTCCGCGCATCGGAGGGGTTCGAGAAGGCCTTGACCTGACCGTCGACCAGCAGCTCTCCGCTGCTCGGGCTCAGGTTTCCGGCGATGATCTTGACGATCGTGGACTTGCCCGCCCCGTTGTCCCCCATCAGGCCGAGCACTTCGCCCTCGTGAAGCTCGAGATCGAGGTCTTTCAGCGCTTCGACGGCGCCGAAGTGCATCCCGATGTTGCGCATCTGCAGCAGCGGCGCGGCGGGTTCAGCAGTCATGGCTCACACCCTGCCGCCCCGCCGGGCGAGCCACGAGTTGACCAGAACCGCAACCAGGATGACCACGCCGCGCACGACCTGCTGCACGTCCGGGTCCACGCCGGTCAGCACCAGCCCGTTGGCCAGAACCGCGATGACGATGACGCCGAGCAGCGTGCCGACCATGCGCCCGTGTCCGCCGGAGAGCAGCGTCCCGCCCACGATGACGGCGGCGATCACGTCGAATTCCATTCCCGTTGCGGCGTTGGCGTTGCCGGAGCCGAGCCGCGCGTCGATCAGCACGCCGACGAAGGCGGCCATCGCTCCGGTCGTTGCCATGATCAGCACCCGTATCCGGGCGATATCGATTCCGAGCGCCGAAACCGCCGCCGGGTTCGCGCCGACCGCGTAGATGTGCCGGCCGTAGCGGCTGAACTTGGCCAGGTAGGCGAAGAACAGGAAGGTGGCGATCATCATCCAGGCGACGACGGGGAGGCCCAGCAGGTCTCCGCCCAGCGCCGAGCGGAATTCCTTGCTCGGGACGATCACCGGCAAGGCGTCGGTCCACCATCGAGCCGCGCCGCGCAGCGAGCTCCAGAGTGCCAGGGTGGCGATGAAGGTGGGCACGCCGTAGGCCACCCGCGCCAGCCCGGCCGCCCCGCCGACGAGCGCACCGACGGCAACCACCAATGGCAGAGCCACACCGATCGGTACGTCGTAGGTGCCGACAAGATGAGCGAAGGCGACGCCGAAGAAGGCGACGGCGGGCCCCACGCTGATATCGATTTCCCCCGCGACGATCACGAAGGTCATGGGGAAGGCGATCAACCCCACGTAGGAGGCCGAGCGAAGAATGTTGACCAGGTTTCGGTCCGACAGGAAATTCGGTGCGGTCTGCGAGTAGACGACGACCAGACAAATCAGCGCCAACAGGAGCCCGAGCTCGTTGAGATGGTCCTCCCACCAGTGCCTTGGGCGCAGATCCTGAGATATCGGTGGAAGTGTCATAGTCGATTAGCGAAGCGCTCGGCGATCCATCGAGATCTGGTTCTCGGCCTTGGAAGCGCAGGGGCGGCCTTTCGGCCGCCCCCTAACTTTGACTGGAGCTGCCGCTCAGGGAATGCCGTCCGCGTGGGCTTCCATCCAGTCGGTGATGCTCTCGGGCTTGCTGGCTTCGAGGACCAGCGTCGGAATGTAGATCAGCTTGTCTTCGACTGCTTCGCCCGCGAGGATTTTCAGCGCGATCTGCACGGCACCGCGTCCCATTTCCTGCGGCTGCTGTGCGATCACCGCCTTGAGCACTTCGCCATCCTGCAGCATTTGCGCGATCTGCAGGGTGATATCCGACCCGAAGACGGAGGTTTGCCCGCCAAGGCCCGCGGCCATGACACCCAGAACCGCACCGATGGTGCCGCCCTCGTTGGCGGTCCACATCAGGTCGATGTCCGGATTGGCGGTCAGCATCTCGGTCGCGGTTTGCGTGGCGGCGTCAGCAACGAAGCCTTCCTGGTCCGAGAGGATCTCGTAGCTGGCCCCCGCCTCGTCGAGCGCGGCCAGGAAGCCGGCCTTGCGTTGCTGGCAGGCCTCGTAGCGGTCGCAATTCAGGATGCCGACACGGGCCGTCTCGCCGGAGTCGACGATGTGTGCCGCCGCGACCGCGCCGACGCCCTTGCCGAAGTCGAACTGGTTGGTGGTCACGAGACCGCCGGCCAGGCGCTCGGTGTCCGCGTCCGAGAGGCAGGTGTTGTAGCAGACGACGGGGATGCCGGCCTCGACCACGCGTTCGACCGCCGGCACCGATGCCTCGAACGACACCGGCGACATGATGACGGCGTCCACGCCCGCGCCGATCGCCACGTCCAGGAACTCGGCTTCGATGGTCGGGTCGCTCTCGGAATTGCTCGAGATCAGAGAGACGTTCGAATCGGCGGCGCCTTCGACGATGCCCTTCTGGATGCCCCCGAAGAATCCCTGGGAATCAAGGAACAGCACTGCCAGCTTGGTCTCTTGCGCCTGGGCCGTCCCGGCAATCGCCGCAAGCGCGACCACCCCGGCCGCGAGAGCGATGCTGACAGGGCGAACGAAACGTTTCATGGTCTCCTCCCCTTGGTTTCAGTTCGGTTTACCGGAGCTGTCGGGCAATCAAGCTCGACACCGTCAACGAAAACGAGCGCGGCTATCTTGGTATGCCGCCCCGGTCGCAATCAAGTCGAGATCATCTTTTTCTCGACGCCGACGCCGGCCTCGACCGCGCGCTGGTATTCGAGCGGCACGGTCGCCGAATCCTGGATCGCGATTCCGGTGGAATCGAAGAGCGTGATCTCGGCCGCGTCCCGCCGGCCCTCAAGCCGGCCGCAGATGACCGCGCCGATCTCGCCGGCCACGTCGTCCGCCGCGATAACACCCTCGGCGATCGGCACGTTGATCTCGCCGTCGGGCACGCATTGCCTGATGTCGTCCACGAAGATGCGCGCGCGCCCCGCAATCGCGCTCTCCAGCTCCTGATTGCCAGCAAGGTCGGAACCCAAGGCCGCGATGTGGGTACCGCCGGCGATCCATTCGTCGCGAACCACCGGATCGGCGCCGGTGGTGGCGGTCACCACCGCATCGGCGCCCCGCACCACCCCTTCGAGATCGGTCGACGGCACCAGGTTGAGCCCCGGATGGCGCGGCGCCTCGCTCGCCATGAAGGCATCGAGGGTGGCCTGGGTGCGGCTCCAGACGCGCACCTCCGACCAGTCGCGAACCGCGGCGCAGGTCCGAAGCGAGCCGATGCCCACGTCGCCCGCGCCCACCAGCGCCAGCACCGACGCATCCCTGCGCGCGAGCCAGCGGATCGAGACAGCCGCCGACGCTCCCGTCCGCATCATGGTGTGGTAGCTGCCGTCCACGATGGCGAGCGGAAAGCCGGTCTCGGGCTCGGTATAGACCAGGATCGAGAACACCGTCGGCAGGTCGAACTTCGCCCGGTTGTGCTCGCGGATCGAGACCCACTTGCAGGCGGCGGCTTCCGTCACCCCCGCACCCGCCGGCTCCTCGATGTAGGAGGGCATGACCTCCCACTCGCCCGGATACTTGTCGAGCACGATGTGGCCCTTCGGCTCCAGGTAGCAGCGCCCCTCGCCGTGGCGGCGGAACGCGGTCTCGACGCAATCGACGTACTCGCCGGGCTCCAGCAGGCCCATCATGTCGGTGCGGCTGAGGATCAGGGTCTTGCGATTGCGCCAGCTGGTCATGTCTTGTCGGCTCCTTGTTTTGTCCCGGATGGCGCTTGCCCGTGCAGGATGCGCCAGATCGCCTCGGGCGTCGCCGGCATCGCGACCTTCTCGTGGCCGCCGTGCTCGCGCAGCGCATCGGCCACCGCGTTCATCACCGCCGCAGGCGACACGATCGAGCCGGCCTCGCCGCAGCCCTTCACGCCGAGCGGGTTGGTCAGGCACGGTACCACGGCGAAGTGTCCGTCGAAGAGCGGCAGGTCGTCGGCGCGCGGCAGCGTGTAGTCCATGAACGAGCCGGTGAGGAGCTGCCCGCTCGCCCCGTCGTAGACCGCGTGCTCGCACACCGCCTGCCCGATCCCCTGGGCGACGGCGCCGTGGTTCTGGCCCTCAGCCAGCAGCGGATTGAGGATCCGCCCGAAGTCGTCCACGGTGGTGTAGCGCACGATCCGCACCAGCCCCGTGGCCCGCTCGATCTCCACCTCGCAGACGTGGCAGCCGTTCGCGAAGGTCGCGGCGCGGCCCATGTGATTGACCTCGCAATCGAGGCCCAGCGTCTCGGCCTCTGGCCTGAGCGCCGCATCGAACGAGGCGCGCACGACCTCGGCGAATCCGAGCGAGCGGTCGGTGCCGGCGATACGGTAGCGCCCGCCCTCGAAGCGCACGTCCGCCTCCCGCGCCTCCAGCAGCGCGGCGGCGACGGCGCGGCCCTTCTCCGCCGCCTCCTCGGCTGCGCGCAGCACGGCGTTGCCGCCGTAGGGGAGGCTGCGCGAGCCGCTGGAGCCGCTGCCGTGGGCGACGAGGTCGGTATCACCTTGGCGGACGCGCATGTGGCCCGCGGGCATGCCGAGGTGATCGGCGACGATCTGGGCGTAGGCCGTCTCGTGCCCCTGCCCCGTCGACTGGCTGCCGATCAGCACCGTCGCCGCCCCCTCCGTATCGAAGCGCAGCGCCACCCACTGGTTGCGGTTGGCGCCGCAGGGATCGACGTAGAAGGCCATTCCGATGCCGCCAAGATGCGTCCCCTCGCCCGCTCCGGCCTCACGCCCGCGCGCCGCGGCCCAGCCGCCCGCATCGCACGCGGTCTCCAGGATCGCGGGGAAGTCGCCCGAATCGTAGGTCTGCCCCAGCGGCGTGCGGTAGGGCATGGCGTCGGCGGCGATCATGTTGCGGCGGCGCAGCTCGGCCGGATCGAGCCCCAGCGCGTGCGCCGCCTTGTCGATCAGGCGCTCCAGCAGATAGACGTTCTCGGGCCGGCCCGCGCCGCGATAGGCGTCCGTCGGCGCCGTGTTGGTGTAGGCGGAGCGCACGCGAACGTGCAGCGCCGGCGTCCGGTAGGGCCCGATCAGCGCCCGCGTCCCGCCCACGGTGGAGACGGAGGGCCCGTAGTTGGAGGCATAGGCGCCGAGATTGGCGACGCTCTCGATGGCCAGCGCGAGAAAGCGCCCGTCGGCGTCCAGCGCGAGCGTCGCCCGCGAGCGGAGGTCCCGGCCCTGGTGATCGCTCGCCATGGCCTCGCCCCGCTCCGCCACCCACTTGACCGGGCGCCCGAGCCTCTGCGCCGCGAAGAGCACCAGCGGGTACTCGGGATAGACCCAGAGCTTGACCCCGAAGGCGCCGCCCACATCCGGCGTTACCACGCGCACCCGCTGCGCCGGCACCTTCAGCACGTGCCTGGCCAGGACATTCCGCACCAGGTGGACGCCCTGCGTGCCCGCGCTCAGCGTGTAGATGCCGCTGCCGGGATCGTAGGCGCCGAGCGCGGCCCGGGGCTCCATGGGGCAGACGATGACCCGCTGGTTGCGGGTCTCCAGGCTGATCCGGTGGGCCGCAGCGGCCAGCGCCTCCTCCACCGCCGCCCGCTCGCCCAGCTCCCAGTCCACGCAGAGATTGCCGGGTGCCTCGTGGTGCAGCAGCGGCGCCTCGGGCTGCAGCGCCGCCTCGGCATCGGTCACCGCCGCGAGCGGCCGGTAGGCGACGGCAACCGCCTCGGCCGCGGCGCGGGCCTCTTCGGCGCTCTCGGCCACGACGAAGGCGACCGGGTCGCCCACCACCCGCGCCCGCCCCGCCGCGAGCACCGGGCGGGGCGGCGTCGCGCTCTCGCTGCCGTCCGCCCCCTTGGGTTTCATCACGCAGGGAATCGCGCCGATCCCGGCCTCGGCGAGATCGGCCGCTGTGTAGACCGCCAGCACCCCCGGCATCGCCAGCGCAGCGCTTGCGTCGACCGCGCCCAATTCGGCATGGGCGTGGGGCGAGCGCACCACCGAGCCCCAGGCCTGGCGCGGCAGCGCGAGGTCGTCGAGATAGCGCCCGCGCCCGGTCAGGAAGCGCTCGTCCTCCCTCCGCCGCGCCGCCCCCCCAATCCCGTCCCTCATCCCGCCCCCGCATTGCCGTGCGCGCGCGGGCAAGTTAGATAGCCGGGCGCTCCGCCGCAAACGGCGGGATAACGTGGGACAAGGCGGGACGTGACGAGCGGGGACGACGACTACGACGTGATCGTGGTGGGCTGCGGCATCGCGGGCCTGTCGGCCGCCGTCAGCGCCCAGCAGGCCGGCGCCAGTGTCGCGCTGCTGGAGCGATCGCCGAAGGAGGAGCGCGGCGGCAACACCCGCTACACCGAATCCTTCTGGCGCATGCAGAGCCGCGACGAGGTCTCCGAGGATTTCCTCGAGCGTTTTGCCGAGAATGCCGGCGGCCACCTCGACCCCGCCGTGATCGGGGACAGCGTCAGGCCCTACGACCAGTGGCCGCGACTCCTGCGCGGCCTCGGCTTCGTCGATCCAGAGCTGGTCACGACCCTCGCCGACAACGCCGGGCCGACGCTCCGCTGGCTCACCGGCTTCGGCGTCGCGTTCGACTTCCTGCCCAACTACTTCATCACCGAGAGCACCACCCGCATGGCGCCGGCGGGCGGCGGCCTCGCCCTGGTGGAGACGCTCGCCGCCCACGCCGAGACCGTGCCGGACCGCATCGCCATCCACTACGAGACCACGGCGCGGCGCCTCACCCAGGACGACACCGGCCGCGTCAACGGCGTCGAGGCGACCGGCGCCAGCAACCGCACCCTGCGCCTGGCCGCACGCGCCGTGGTGCTCGCCTCCGGCGGCTTCGAGGGCAACCCGGAGATGCTGAGCCGCTACCTCGGCCCGCAGAGCCAGTTCATCCGCCCGGTCGCGCGCGGCGGCTACTACAACCGGGGCGAAGGCATCCGCATGGCGCTGGAGATCGGCGCCGCCCCCTGCGGCGACTACGGCAGCTTCCACGCCCAGCCGGTCGATCCCCGCTCCGGCCAGCACGAGCCGGTGGTGCTCAACTACCCCTACGGCATCCTGGTGAACCGCGAGGGTCGGCGCTTCGTCGACGAGGCGCCGGCGACCGTGGACGCGAGCTACGAGGCCGCGTCGCGGCGCATGATGGCGCAGACCGAGGGCATCGCCTTCGCCGTCACCGATGCCCGGCTCGACGACGTGCCCAACTGGCGGAAGTCGGTGCGCACGGACCAGCCGCCGGTGCAGGCGGAGACCCCGGCTGCGCTCGCCCAGGCCCTCGGCGTCGACGGCGAAGGGCTCGCCCAGACCCTCGATGCCTACAACGCCGCCTGCCGCAGCGAGGATGGCTTCACCCCCCTCGCCCTCGACGGGCTGGGCACCGACGGCCTTGCGCCCCGGAAATCCAACTGGGCGAGGCCCGTGGACCGGCCGCCCTTCCGCGCCTGGCCGATCATCGCCGCCAACTGCTTCACCTTCGGCGGGCTCAAGATCGACGCGCTGGCGCGCGTGCTCAACACCGACGGCGAGACGATTCCGGGCCTCTACGCCGCCGGCGAGACCGCCGGCCTCTACTACCGCACCTACACCGGCTCCACCTCGGTGATGCGGGGCGCGGTTTTTGGGCGCATCGCCGGTCTCGACGCGGCGGCGCGCAAGAACCGGCCTTGACGAGCCCGCCGTGAGCCAGATCGCGCTCCCCGCCGTCTTCATGCGGGGCGGCACCAGCAAGGGCCTCTTCTTCCACCGCCGCGACCTGCCGGCGGCGCGGTCGGAGTGGGACGCGCTCTTCCTCGCCGCCCTCGGCAGCCCCGACCCCCACGGCCGCCAGCTCGACGGCATGGGCGGCGGCATCTCCTCGCTCAGCAAGGTCGTGGTGGTGAGCCCGAGCGAGCGCCCCGGCGTCGACCTCGACTACCTCTTCGGCCAGGTGGCGGTGGAGCGGGCGCGGGTCGATTACCGCAGCAACTGCGGCAACCTCAGCGCCGCCGTCGGGCCCTTCGCCGTGGACGAGGGGCTGGTGCAGGCGGCTGACGGCATGGCTGCCCTCACCCTCCACAACTGCAACCTGGGCCAGACCATCGAGACCCGCTTCGCGGTCGCGGAGGGCCGCGCGGTGGTGGAGGGCGAGACGGTGCTCGACGGCGTCGCCGGCCGGGGCGCGCCCATCCGGCTCTCCTTCCTGGAGCCGGGCGGCGCCGTCACCGGCCGCCTGCTGCCCTCAGGCCGCGCCAGGGACGTGCTCGACGTGCCGGGCGCAGGCCCGATCGAGGCCACGCTGATCGACGCATCCACCGCCCTGGTCATCGTCCGCGCCGATGCGCTCGGCCTGAGCGGCGTCGAGCTGCCCGACGCCATCGAGGCCGACCCCGCCCTCGCCGCGCGGCTGGAGGCGATCCGCCGCGCCGGCGCCACCGCCATGGGGCTCAAGCCGGAGACTGAGAGCGTTCCCAAGGTGGGCTTCGTCGCCCCGCCCGCCGATGCGCCGACCCTGAGCGGCGCACGCCTCGCGGCAGACTCGGTCGATCTCACGGCCCGCGCGGTCTCCATGGGCCGCCCGCACCGGGCGCTGCCTCTCACCGCGGCGCTCGCGTTCGCCGCAGCCGCACGCATTCCCGGCACCCTCGCCGCCGAGGCCGCCCGCCCCGCCGAGGGCAGCCCTGTCCGTCTCGGCCACCCCTCGGGCGTCGCCGAGGTCGCGGTCGATCTCGCCGCCGCCGCCCCGCCCCACATCGCCCGCCTCACCGTGACCCGCACCGCGCGCCGCCTGATGGAAGGCCGCGTGCTCGTCCCCGCCCGCCACCTATCCGGCCAAGCCACACACCCCTAACAACCAGAACCAGGAGTCCCATCCATGATGCGCGTCGGTTTCATCGGCCTCGGCACCATGGGCGCCCCTGCCGCCCGCAACATCATGCGCCGGGGTTTCCCGCTGGTCGTCCACGACATCCGCGAGGACGCCGCCCGGCCCCTGATCGAGGCGGGCGCGGAGTGGGCCGCCTCGCCCGCCGACGTGCTCGCCCGCGTGGACACGGTGGTGACCATGGTGTTCGGGCCGAAGGAGGTGGAGCAGGTTGCGCGCGGCGCCAAGGGCCTCTTCTCCGCCCCCTGCGCGGGCAAGACCTGGATCGACCTCACCACCAGCAGCCCCACGCTCATGCGCGCGCTCGGCCGGGAGTTCGCGGGCCAGGGCGGCCACCCCGTCGACGCCCCCGTGACCGGCGCGGTCGACGGCGCGATCCGGGGCGACATGCTCATGTTCGTCGGCGGGGACGACGCGGCGGTCGAGCGCGTGCGCCCGGTGATCGAGGCCATGGGCGAAATTCGCCGGGTCGGCCCGCACGGCAGCGCCTACGTCGCGAAGCTGGTCAACAACATGCTCTGGATGGTCCACGCCGCGGCGATCGCCGAAGCCATGGTCGCCGCCAAGGTCGCGGGCCTCGAGCCGGAAGTCTGGTGGGAGGCGATGAAGGGCGGGGCTGCGGACAGCTACGTCATGCACCACGACGTGCCCGCCGTCTTCGCCGGCCACTACGACCCCTCCTTCCCCATCGCGCTCTGCCTCAAGGACCTGGACCTGATCGCCGATCTCATGCGCGAGACCGGCGTCCGCAACGACCTCATCGAGGCCGCGCACGCCCGCTTCCGCGAGGCCGGCGCACGCTACGGCTCAGGCGCCGGCGACATGACCGTGTGCCGGCTGCTGGAGGACGACGCCGGCGTCGAACTCCGCGTTGATGGCGACTGGGTCGCGTCGTGGGAAGTCCCCCACCCCGACGAGGAGAGCTGAGACAAGGCCCGTCGCGCCGGTAGGCGCGCGAGATCACGGGACGGCCCTCCGCCCGACACTCCCGAGCCTTTTCCCAGGACGCCGGAGCGCGTCCGTCCCCGGCGGACGCGCGACAGGCCGCGACCGCGGCCCGCCGCTAAAGCGGCGCGCCCGCGCAGGCGCCGGCCACAGGCCGGCTGCCGTGAGCGACAAAGAATCAGAGTGTTTCCGTATGAAACGGAAACACTCTAGTGATCGCGGTTGACGCGCCGAACTACTACAAGATATTGTAGGTCGTCGGCTGCACGCACCGCCTTGCAGGCCCGGCATCGGAACCTCGAAAGGGTGTTGCGCGCCATGGCCATAACCGAACCGCCGAACCTTCGTGCGCCCCTCAGGCTCGTGGACGCCGAAGCCCCCGCCCCCCTCGACGCACAGTCCGATTCAAGCCCACCCGAAAACATGCCCCGCGAGCAAAGCGATATCCGCGAAATCGACGAGTCCCAGAAAGCCGTAACCGAGCGAATCCGCGATCAATACTGGACCTGGTGACCGCCCCGCCTATCGGTCTAACTGCATGGTGCTCCTTGCTTCGGTCGAGCGGTTGCCCGCATGGATTGGCCTTCGCACAGCATCTTGAGGATCAGGGAGCGGATCGTCAGAGGAAGCTTGCTGACGCCCCTAATAGATGAACTTTCATGCTTGGCGCCAAGTCCTTGATTCAATTACTTCTGGCCATCAACCTTCATTCGTCGCCTGTCCATCGTTCTTCTCCCTCTTGATCGCGCGCCTCCACAGCGCGCCCTTCCGCGTCGTTTGTGCATTCGGTAGCCACAGCACTCTGACGGGGGGCGATCATGACTTTGTTCAACTGAAGGAATCGGACCAAGGTTTCAATCTCTTCCGGTGTGGTGAGGCGAAATGAGCCTTCAAGAACCGTCCCATCAAACGCCGCACGGAATGGCGTTCCCTGTTGCGGAGGGGGTGGCGGGGCCAAATCGGCCCCCGGCGCCATGCTCGATTGCACTGTTTGGTCCGCCTGTGTGTCAAGTTCAGCCGGATCTTGATCGTAGACAGCGCTCTGGCGTTCGGTCAGCTCCATTGTTTCACGATAGGCGAGCAAAGCAATGCCTGCCGCCCCACTGTTGAAGTTATTTCGCAAGAGGTAGTTCCGAAGGAGTCCCTCATTGTCCCGGCCGCCGGGGAAGCGCTCCGTCAGGGTCGCGAAAAGTTCCGGTTCAAATGCAGCATCCTGGATGGCACTCGCACTCTCCTGGGGAGATTCAGGGTGGAGGCACTTCATCCCGCGCTCACTAATCTTGAGGTCGCTTCCCTGGCGCTCCAAAAGACCGTATTTTTTCAAGGCCGATACGGCGGTTGCAGACTTGCCATGCAGACCGGAATAGCCCAGCCCCGCCGCTATGTCCTCTCGCGACGCGGGGTGTGTCTGAATTACGTCCCACAGCCTCTGCAGGCGCTCCAACGCCTCCGGCAGCCCGAGGGCAGGGTAGTTCGGGGATCGTGTTCGTTTGCTCATCGATGTTCTCCACTCGTACGTGACGCGAAGAATAACACGCCTATTGGCGTACACAATACTTTTTTCACGATAGATGGGTTGACTGGGGACTCTGGCGGCGGCAGAATCAGCCCCAGAGTGAGTCGGAGGTGCGTATGACTAGAAGAGATTGGAGCTCCCACCGGTATCGCCGAGCGCTGGTGGGGGCGAGGACAAACAGCAGGGGCCGCTGCCCAGTCCCCTAAGACACAAGCAGCGGCCCCGAATCGGCCCGTCCAGGAGGCGTGGCAGAGCGGTCGAATGCAGCGGTCTTTAAAACCGCCGGACCTCCCCTGGTCTCGTGGGTTCGAATCCCACCGCCTCCGCCAAACCCCACTAAGGCCGATGTGTCCATAGCACGTCGGCCAACTTTTTTATAATCACTCTTGTTGCCACCGCTTCGCAGTGGCCTTCCGTGCGATCTCCCGCCGCCGCTTAGCCGTGAGCCTTTCCGCGGGTGCCTTGCCGTCCCTAGCACCTAGCGCCCTTGCGGCAGGGTCCTAGCCATCGTCCTCGTATTCTTCCTCTTCAGCGCGCGTGGCGATGCGCATGACCTTGACGGCGTTGGTGATCACGTCGGCGGGGCGCTTCTGGCCCCGCGGTCCTTTAAGCACGTGAACTCTTATAGCGGTTCGCCAAGGGTAGTCACCCTGTCACCAGAGCGGCCTGACACTCCCATGAAGTCGCGGTATTTCTCGCGAAGTGCGTCCCGATCTGGGCGTGGAATGTCCGGCGCGACCCACATGCATGTCCACGCCACGTGTTCTTTCGACCAACCGGACGCCTGATGCATTGATCTGTTCCACGTCTCAACGCGGTCATCCGGCGGGGAGCCAGTTTGCCAACCGCGTGGCGTGAGATGGTAGTCAGCGTCGCTGCTGTCCCAAGCCATCAACCATCCTTGCTTCCCGCTGAGCATATAGGATGCGGGAGCGGGTGGCCAAAGCATCAGGAATAGAGCTGAGGCACTACCCTTGCTTCTCCACCATTGATCGAAACGCCTTCTATCGCTATTGGATAGCCTCGATTTGGGAGAGGACCCTGTGCGGCGCCGGGGCGCGGCTGCGCGGGGCAAGGGAGTCTGCGCAATGTCGACGCCGCCCGCAGGCGCGGGGACGGGCCAGAAACCCGATCTTGAGGCCATCGCGCGCATGCGCGCGGACCACGCGCGCTGGCTCGAAAGCGACGGCGCGGCGGGTACGCGCGCCGACTTCTCGGGCATGGAGCTTTCGGACGTGCGCTTCCCCGGCGCGGACCTGCGGCGCGCGCGCTTCGCCGACGCCAACCTCTTCCGCGCCGACTTCGCGGGCGCCGAGCTCTCCGAGGCGGACTTCACCGGCGCCAACATGAACCGCGCCGACCTCGCGGGCTCCACGCTCCAGCGCGCGGTGCTGGACAGGACCGATCTCTCCGACGCCGCCCTCGGCGATGCCCGCATGGAGCACGCCTCGCTGGTCGAGGCCAGCCTGCAGCGCGCCTGGCTCGGCCGCGCGCACCTGGAGCACGCCAACCTCACCCGCGCCGACCTGCACGGCGCCTGGGTCGGCCGCGCCAGCCTGGATCGGGCCAACCTGGAAGGCGCCATGCTGGTGGGCGCAGAGTTCCCCGGCTCCAGCTTTCGCAATGCCTCGCTGAGGAGCGCCTACTTCGGCGGCGTGGCCCTGGCCGACGCCGATCTCTCCGGCGCCGACCTGGGCGAGGTGCGCAACCTCACGCCGGCGCAGCTCGAGGCGGCAACGCTCGACGAGCGCACCATCCTGCCCCCGGAACTCGACCTTCGCGCGGGCAAGGCGTCCGCGGCGGGCTAAGGCCGGGGCCGAGGGAGATTTCAACGACGCGGCGACGCGGGCGCGGCGGCGGCGAACGACAGAACGCGGGAGGGAGGACTTCGTGACGAATCTCAGGGTAGCGGTCGATATCGGCGGCACGTTCACCGACATCTGCATTCTCGACGAGGACTCGGGGGCCCTCAGGGTCGCGAAAACCGCATCGACGCCCGACGATCCTCTGATTGGCGCGATGCGCGGGCTGGAAGAAGCGAGCGTCGCGCTCAAGGACGTGACCCTCTTCTCCCACGGCACCACCGTCGCCACCAACGCGCTGATCACGCGCCGGCTGCCGCCCACCGCGATGATCTGCACCGAGGGCTACCGCGACGTCATCGAGATCAGGCGCTCCAACAAGGAAGACCTCTGGGACACCTACAACGACGTGGCCCAGCCCTACATCCGCCGCCGCGACCGGCTGACCGTGCGCGAGCGCATCGACCACGGCGGCAAGGTGACGGTCCCGCTCGACGAGGCGGACGCGCGCGAGAAGGCCCGCATCCTGCGCAAGCGCGGCGTCCACGCGGTCGCCGTCTGCTTCATGAACTCCTTCATCAACCCGCAGCACGAGGTGCGGGTGAAGGAGATCCTGCAGGAGGAGCTGCCGGGCGTGGAGATCACCACCTCGTCCGAGACCCTGCCCGAGATCTTCGAGCATGAGCGCTTCTCCACCACGGTGGTGAATGCGATCCTGAGCCCGGTCGTGGGCGGCTACGTCTCGCGCATGAACGACGCGCTGCAGAAGGGCGGCTACGCCAGCGACCTCCTGATGCTGCACTCGGGCGGCGGCGTGATGACGCCTGCCACCGCCGGCCAGTTCGCCGGCCGCCTCGCCGGCTCCGGCATCGCCGCCGGCGCCATCGCAAGCCGCCACATCGCCATGCTCTGCGGCTACGAGAACTCCATCGGCCTCGACATGGGCGGCACCAGCTGCGACGTGTCACTGGTCTTCGGCGGCGAATCCCGCGTCACCAAGGACTGGCACATCGAGTTCGGCTACCCCATCCGCTTCCCCAGCATCGAGGTGCTGACCATCGGCGCGGGCGGCGGCTCGCTCGCCTGGATCGATGATGCGGGCTCGCTCCACAACGGGCCGCAGTCGGCGGGCGCCGATCCCGGGCCGGCCTGCTACGGCCGCGGCAACACCACGCCCACCAACACCGATGCGAACCTGGCGCTGGGCCGGCTCGGCACCTCGCTCGCGGGCGGGCAGATCGAGCTGGACAAGGCGGCGTCCGAGACCGCCGTGCGCACCGGCGTCGCCGAGCCCCTCGGCATGGATGCGACCGCCGCCGCCAAGGCCATCGTCAGCGTCGCCAACGCCAACATGGCGGACGCCGTCAGGCTCATCTCCATCAGCCGGGGCTACGATCCCCGCGACTTCGCGCTTGTCGCCTTCGGCGGCGCGGGCGCGCTGCACGGCGTGGCGCTGGCCAAGGAGCTTTCCATCCCGACCGTGATCGTGCCGCCAAATCCGGGCGTGACGTCGGCGCTCGGCTGCCTGCTCGTGGACGTGCGTCACGACCTGTCGCAGACCTACCTCGCCCTCGCGGCGGACGCCGACCCCGCCGATATCGAGGCCCAGTTCGGCGAGATGGAGGCGGAGGCGCACGCCCGGCTGGTGAAGGAGGGCGTGGCGGAGTCCGACATGCTCCTGCAGCGTACGATCGACATGATGTACATGGGCCAGTGGCGCTCGCTCCAGGTGCCGGTGGCCTCGCCCTTTACCTCGGTGCCGGATGCGGTGGCCGCCTTCCACGCCGACCACGACCGGGAATACGCCTTCCGCCGGGACGACACGCCGGTCGAGCTTTTCCGCCTCAATCTCGCGGCCATCGGCACGGTGCACAAGGCCGAGCTGATGCGTCATGCGGCGGAGGGCGGCAAGGCGGCGGCAGCGGCGTCGCGCCCGGTCGACTTCGACGAGGTTGAGGGCGCAGTCGAGACCCCGATATACTCCCACGAGGAGCTTCCGGCGGGTGTGACCATCGAGGGCCCGGCAATTGTCGAGCAGCTCGATTCGACGACAGTCATCCCACCCGGTGTGCGCGCAGAAGTGGACGAGTGGCTCAACATTCGGATCCACGTAGCGGAGGCATAGAGATGAGCACGAATGGCACTGGCATCACGCTCGATCCGGTCACCTTCGAGGTCCTGAAGAACTCGTTCATCACGACCGTCGACCAGATGGCCGAGCAGATCCTCCGGACCTGCTACTCCTTCGTCATCTACAACCGCGACTTCTCCTCCGCCCTGAACGACGCCAACGGCGATTCCATCGCCCAGGGCAACATGGACATCGCGGTCCACGTCGGCACGCTGCACTACACCTGCAAGGCGGTCATCGACACCTTCAAGGACGACATGCGCCCCGGCGACGTGTTCATGACCAACGACCCCTACGCCGGCGGCACCCACTTCAACGACGTGCGCATCATCCGCCCGGTGTTCGTGGGCGACGAGATCATCGCCTTCGCCCAGTCCAACGGACACTGGTCCGATGTCGGCGGCAGCACGCCCGGCTCCTTCGACGTGCTCGCGAAGGAGATGTTCCGCGAGGGCATCCGCATCACGCCGACCCGGCTGATCGACGAGGGCAAGTGGCGCCACGACTTCGCTCAGATGATCGCCGCCAACACCCGCGATCCGGAATCGATCATCGGCGACATGAACGCGCAGGCCGAGGCCACCCGCGTCGCCGAGCGCGAGATCCTGCGGCTCGTGGAGAAGTACGGCAAGGACACCGTCGTCACCGGCTGCAAGGAGGTGCAGGACTACGTCGAGCTCGCCACCCGCCAGCGCATCGCGGAGCTCCCCGACGGCACCTGGGAGAACGTCGACTACATCGATCGCGACCCGGCGCTCGGCGAGGGCATGATCCCGATCAAGGTGAAGCTCACCATCGAGGGCGACGAGGTCACCTACGACTTCACCGGCAGCCACGGCACCATCAGCACGCTCTACAACTCCGCCTTCGGCGGCACCTTCTCGGCCGTGGTCGCAGGGATGAAGACCTACTTCCCGGATCTTCCGCTCAACTCCGGCTTCTACCGGCCGATCAACGTGATCGCGCCCGAGAACTCCATCGTGGACGCCCAGTGGCCGGTGGCGGTGACGGGCTTCCTGATGCCCTTCGAGAAGATCATGAACTCGATCTACGAGATCTGGTCCGACATCATGCCCGAGCGCGCGATCGCCTGCGCCTTCAACCTGGAGTACCTGCTCACCGGCGGGCGCGACCTGCGCACCGAGGACCGCAACATCTTCATGTTCTACGACTGGCTGCCCGGCGGCTGGGGCGGGCGCAACGGCAAGGACGGCTGCAACGTCACCACCGCCTGCTTCGGCACCGGCCTGATGACCCAGCCGGTGGAAGGCCAGGAGCGGCTCTGCCCGATCATCGCCAACGAGTACCAGATCAACACGGATTCCCCCGGCCCCGGCAAGTGGCGGGGCGGCGCGGGCGTGGTCAAGACCAGCACCCTGCAGGATGCCGAAAGCACCGTCATCTCCTACATCTGCGACCGCGAGCGCGCGATCGTCTGGGGCATCAAGGGCGGGCTGCCCTCCATGCCCCACGGCCTCTACATCCAGCGCAAGGGCAAGAACGAGCGCGAGTGGCTCGGCTCGATCTTCTCCGACGTGCCGATCGAATCCGGCGACATCTTCTCGCGGCCGACCGCCGGCGGCGGCGGCCTGGGCGATCCGCTCGAGCGCGACCCCGCGCTGGTGGTGCGGGACGTGGAGGACGACTACGTCTCGATCGAGCGCGCGAGCAAGGATTACGGCGTGGTCCTCAAGGTCATCGACCAGGATCTCGCGAGCTACGAGGTCGACGTCGAAGCGACCCGTGCCGCGCGTGCCGCCATCGCCAGGGCCCGGCGCGGCTGGCTTGAGGAGGACGGCGCCGCCGTCGCCGAGCGCTACCGCAATGGCGAGCTCGACGAGTTCGACATGGTGCGCCGCTACGGCGTCATCGTCGACTGGGGCACCGGCGAATACTTCCCCAAGACCACCGCCGAGTTCCGCACCATGATGAAAAAGCGCTCCGCCGCCCACTGGAACGACGCCATCGCCGAACTCGACCAGGCCGCCGAATAGGCCTCCCAGGCGAAGCCGACACAATCGGGCATCCCCGGGTCTGACCGCGCGGGGCGGGCCCCTTCCGGCGCGCTCCGCGAGGGACAAGGGCGCCGCGGCTCCGGCTCGGCCCCATCGAGCCCCGTGTGCTTTCGCGCCCAAGGCTGGAGCGCGTCCGACTTTGACGGACGCGCGACAGGCCGCGACCGCGGCCCGCCGCTACTGCGGCGCCCTCGCGGAGGCGCCGGCCGGTCGCGCCGGTAGGCGCGCGAGATCGCAGGAAGGCCGGCTGCCGTGAGCGACAAAGAGCCAGAGCGTTTTCGTGTGAAACGGATACGCTCTTGCGCTTCCCCGGATCGTGACCCTCGTGGCAGAGTCCCCTCCCGTGCGTGAAGCCTGTCTCTATTCCCCCGTAAAGGCGTTCCTCGAAGCCCAGGGGTATGCCGTCAAGGGCGAGGTCGAAGGCTGTGACCTGGTCGCAGTCCGGGGCGACGAGGCGCCCGTCATCGTCGAGCTCAAGACGAGCTTCACCCTGCGGCTCGTCTTCCAGGGGATCGCACGGCAGCGCGTCACCGAAAACGTGTACCTTGCGGTACCGCCCTTCTCCACGCGCACCACCCGGCGAAGGGATGCGCTCGCGCTTTGCCGCCGCCTGGGACTTGGCCTCCTGGCAGTTCGGCTCAAGCCCGAGCCGCTCGTCGAGGCATTGCTGGACCCGGCGGAATTCCGACCGCGTCGACGGAGGGAGCGCCTCGGCAGGCTGCTCAGGGAATTTCAGCGCCGGGTCGGCGATCCGAACGAAGGCGGGACGAACCGGCGCAAGGTGATGACCGCCTACCGCCAGGATGCTCTCCGCTGCGCCCTCTACCTCAACCTCCACGGACCGACGAAGGCATCGGCGGTCGCCCACGACACCGGCGTCGCGCGGGCTCGGGCAATGATGTACGCCGACCACTACGGGTGGTTCGAACGACGAGTCGGAACACCCCGAGGAACCTACGGGCTGACGCCGAAGGGTCGAGCCGCGCTCGACGAGTACGGGGACGAAGTGTCGGACCCCTAGCCCGCGTCCCTTTCACACGGAAACGTTCTAAATTTCCGGCTCGCCTTCGGTCCTTGGCAGCCCGTCTGCGAAATGCAGCCAGGGGACGCTGTCGGCCATGAATATGTGGCGCTGCGGCGTCAATGCCTCCGGGTGGTCGAGCGTTCCCACCGTGATCCACACCGCCGGGGTCTGCCCCTCGGTGTAATTGTAGAAGAGCTGCCCGCCGCAGCGTCCGCAGAACTTCCGGATCGCAAACGACGAGGACTCGTAGCTCTCCGCCCTTCCCTGCGTCACCGTGAGGACGTCGTCCTCGAAGCCTGCCCAGGTCTGGAACGCGGTGCCGCCCGCCCGGCGGCACATCGAGCAATGGCAGTGGAAGACGTACACCGGCTCCCCGCGGATCTCGTAGCGCACGTCGCCGCAGAGGCAGCCGCCGGAGAGAGTCTCGGACATCAATTCAAACCTCGGTCATGGCGTTCCTTCGTCCCCTAGTAGGCAACGTCGGAAGTGCGCGCAAGGGAGCCTGTTCATGCCGTGAAGGAATGGGCGCCCGAGCGCGCGCCTATTCGAGGATCAGCTCCTCGATCATCACCGGCAGCCCTGCCGTCAGCCCGCCGTCGACCACCAGGTTGGCGCCGTTGACGAAGCCCGCTTCGTCGGCCGCGACGAAGGCGACGGCGGCGGCGATATCCTCCGGCTGGCCGACGCGCCCGACGGGATACCAGCGGGCGAGCTGATCGAAGATTTTCGGGTTCTTCCGCCGCCGGATTCGCCAGTTCTCGATATCGGTCTCCACCGTGCCGGGCGAGACCATGTTGGTGCGGATGCCCCTGGGCCCGTACTCGATCGCAAAGGATTGGGTGAGGCTCAGCAGCCCCGCCTTGGCCGCGCTGTAGGCCGGATTGCCGAGCGCCATCAGGCCGTTCACCGAGCCGATGTTGACGATGGCGCCGGCCCCGCGCGCGACCATCCCCGGCAGCACGGCCTTGGCGCAGACGAACTGGCCGTTCAGGTCGACCTCCAGCTCCGCCTGCCAGTCGGCAAGCCCGGTGCTCTCCAGATCGCCCTTGGTGGCCCAGGCCGCGTTGTTGACCAGCACGTCCGGCGCACCGATGGCGTCGCGCATCTGCGCCAGAGCCGCCGCGACGGAGTCCGGGTCGGTGATCTCGGCCACGAGCGCCAGCGCGCGCCCTCCCGCCGCTTCGACACGCGCCGCCACCTCCGCGGCCGCGTCCGGCTTCCGGTCGAGTACGCCGATGGCGCCGCCCTCCTCCGCCAGCCTGAGCGCGATGGCGCTGCCGATGCCCCCGCCCCCGCCGGTGACCAGCGCGGCCTTCCCCTCAAAGCGCATCATGGCGTCTCCTCCAGCACGGCAAGCGCCTCGCGCACCCGCTCGAGCGCACTGAGCGCGACGTGGCCGTAGTTGTAGAACGCGAGGCCCTGAAGCCCGCCCGCCTTGAGCGCGCGCACTGCGGCGACGGTCTCCGCCCCGTTCGCAAGGTCGGGATGGGCCGGGCGCAGGACGTAGCTGATCCGCGCGTCCGCGCCCGCCCGGCGGCGCACGTCGCCGGCGTCCAGCGCCACGGCCGCAGCACTCGTCTCGTAGGCCGGGACCTCCAGCGTATCCGCCGCCTCGGCCAGCAGGCGAAGGTCGGTGCCCTCGGACCAGGCCGCAGCCGTCGGCCGCTGGACGGTCGGGATCACCGCGAGCGAGCTTTCCCTGGGCAGCGCCGCGCGGACCTCGGCCACAAGATCGGCCACGAGCTGGCAGCGCCAGCTCAGGAACACCGCCCATTCGGGGTCCGCGATCAGGTCCGCGATCCACCACTCGGCGGCGACATGGTCCGGCACCGGCTCGGGCCGGGCGAAGAACGAGTCCAGCGCCGCGCAGGCCTGCCAGCGCAGCCGCTCGGCGTCGATGCCGCGCGCCTCCGCCGCGGCGATGGTGCCTTCGGAGAAGCAGAGCCCGAGCAGCCAGCCGGCCCAGCGGTTCATCGGCACCATGGAGAATTCGTGGTGGAAGCCGTGGTCGAAGGGCAGGAACCCGGGGGTTTCCAGGGCCAGCCCGTCCAGCTCGTAGCGCTCGGCCATGTCGGCGCAGAGCGTCACCACGTAGCGGCGCACCTCCTCGTAGGCCGGGCACATGCTGTAGACGTAGGAATCGCCGTAGCAGTTGCGCACCGTGAACTCGGGATGGCGCATGCCGAGGGGCGTGTTGTGCAGGCACACCGTCCAGGCGACCCGCGCCATGTCGGGCGCTTCCGCCTTGAGCTCGGCGAAGACGTCGCGCTCACCCGCGAGCTTGCTCCGGATCGGCTTGATCGCGCCGTAGCGCCCGGTGCGCGGGCGCACGTAGACCGTGCCGTCCTCGGGAAAGTAGACCTTCCCCGCCGGGGAGTGAGGCCGCAGGAACTTGCCGGCGTGGTAGCTCGCGGCGAGGGTGAGCGTGTTGATGCCGCAGTCGCGCATCCGGCCCGTTGCGGAGCCGATCCCCTCGTCCACCAGGTCCCAGGGGTACGTGTACATGCCCTTGTACACAGTCGCGCCTCCCGCGCCGCGCCGCCGGCCCGCCGCGAATGCGGCACGCCCGCGCAGGCCCCGGCCGCAGGCCGGCTGCCGTGAGCGACAAAAAAATCAGAGCGTTTCCGAGTGAAACGGATACGCTCTAACGCTGCCCGGCGCGTGGGTCAGTTGAGCCGGTCGCGAACCTCTTGGATCGAATCTTCGATCATGCGGTTGGCGCGGTCCTCGTCGATCGTCTCGCTCATGAGCCGGCGCGCGGCCTCGATCGCCAGCACCGCTGCGGTCTGGCGCACCTCTCGCAGCGCCTCTTCCTCGGCGCGGGCGATGCGCTGCTCGGCGAGCGCGGCGCGGCGCTTCATGGTCTCCTCGAGCGCGGCGCGCGCTTCCGCCGCGTGGCGCTCGGCCTCCGCCTTGGCGTGCTCGACCATCTGGCGCGCCTCTTCCTCGGCCTCCTGGCGCTTGCGCTCGTGTTCCGCCAGCAGCGCCTGGGCCTCGGCACGGAGCGCCGCCGCCTCGTCGAGCTCGTTCTTGATCCGCTCCGCCCGCTTGTCGAGCACTTCGGTCGCCTTCTTGTAGGCCGCGCGGCCGAAGGCGCCGAAG
>Ga0209022_1000762_pt1 | contig 38347 bp, 34 predicted proteins | sample PinacodermPK_FD_187300 | JGI IMG/M metagenome (GOLD analysis project Ga0209022, IMG submission 187300) | Host-associated microbial community of the marine sponge Aplysina aerophoba from Gulf of Piran - sponge pinacoderm, lysed by proteinase... | ecosystem: Host-associated > Porifera > Sponge >...
TCATCCGACAAAAGGCGTCCTTCACGGGCCTGACCCAGCACCTGCCCAAAAAAGGCCCGCGCGATGTCCGATCCGATCAACCGCTCTCGGTTCTTGGTGAACGTCGAGTGGTCCCACACCGGGTCGTCCATCGACAGTCCCACAAACCAGCGAAACAGCAAGTTGTAGTCCAGTTGCTCCACCAACAACCGTTCGCTACGGATCGAGTAAAGCACCTGAAGCAGCAACGCCCGCAGCAACTGCTCCGGCGCGATCGAAGGCCGCCCCGTGTGCGAGTACATCTCCTCAAACTCCCGCGTCAGTCCTTCAAGCGCCCTGTTCACCATCTTCCGTATCGCTCGCAACGGATGGTCTGCTGGCACTCGCGCTTCCGGCGACACATAACTGAACATCCCTTCCTGACGCGGATCTGTTCCTCTCATCGCTTACTCCAGGTCGATACGAATATGATACTTACTGTTATCCGCGTCAGGCGGAGTTTTTCAACAACCTGCTAAAAGGATTTGCCTCGGTATAGTCCCAAACCATCGGGAGTGCTTGGCGTCCGAAGGTGGACACTAATTTCGCCGCACCCGTATGCCAAGCACAGATTGCGGACCAGTAGTTGGCTCCCTTGTCCACTGCGAATGCCAAATACACCCCTACCGCCTCGGCGTATGCCTTGGGTCCGGCACCCGCCTCCCGCAAGGGCCGGTCGTCGTCAACCATGGCCGAGGTCACTCCCCAGTGGTCCTTGTTGACCTGCTCCATCGCTTCCGACACCAAGTCGGAGAAGATGGTCAAGGCAGCTAGTTGCCGCGCCGTGAAGAGATCGCCGAAGGCGGGCATGCCATAGTCTGGCGGAGAGAACCAGCGGGGGTTGCCCGGAAGCTCCAATTCGGGCCGCCACGTGGGGTTCGCCTTCGCCGCCGCCTCCTCGTGCTCCACGGTCGGTGGCAGATAGACCCGACCCCGGTCCCCCTCCGCCACTATAGCCATGAGCCGTGACCCCAACCGCTTCGCCTTGCCCTCCGTCTTGACGTAGTCGCTCGGAATGGCCGTCCCCGACAGCAAGCACCTGAAGTTGGCTCCGCGCGCCATCTTGGTTCCAGCCTTCGCCGCCTCGGGGTCTGCCGGCACCCCCACCTTCACCGCAAACCGGTACCCGCTCCCTTCGAACACCGGCTCGACGTACACCTCCTTCCCCTTCTTCGTCGAGAGCATGAACGTAGAGACCAACGGCACCTCTACATCCGCAAACGCCGGATTCGGGCTCTTCACCGTGCGCGCCCACAGCCACGCGATCATCGTCAGCTTGCGGCCCTGGTACGGCTTCAGGTCAGGCCGCTCCCGCACCATCTCGTCGGTGATCTCGACCTTCGGATACAAATGCCCGATACGCTCCTCCGCCTGGTCTCGCATCCACCGGCCATAGTAACGGACATCCTCGGCGAGCCCCTGCGCTCCCGTCCACTTACGCTCTGTCAGCAACGGCTTGCCTGCCCCTCCGCCTTCTCGCGCCTCCGGGTTCACCGGCTCCCTCCCCGCAAACCTGGGCGGTATCTCGATCATCGCCTTGTTGATCAGGACCGCCACCGGGTTCAGATCGCTCGCGTGAGCTTCCAGTCCCAACCGCTGAGCCTCCAGCGGCAACGCACCGCCTCCGGCAAAGGGATCGTGAAACGCAGGCAACTTGTCAGGGTCAAACAACTCTCCAGCCCGTGGATGTCCCGCGTTGTCGGTACAACACCGCCGCCAGCTAACTCGGATTTCGTGTCGCGCCTGCTGCAGCACATCCTCATTGGTGGTACTCTCCCACTGGACCATCTCCCCCATCAGCCGGAAAAGCCGTTCGCGCTCCCTTTGCTGATCAACTTCCGTGGGAAACAGATCTGGACGGTCCGAAGGGTCGTCGACCATCTGTGCGAAAATCACCGCCCGCGCGGCCGCGAGCGGCCGCCGCGCCCACCAGAGATGGAGCGTGCTTGGGTGCCCGTGTCTGATCGACTTCTCCCGTGCCGCGGCCCGATTAATTGCGTCTAGCGGAAGAGCGACCTCGATGAGTTTCTTCTTATCGGTCATGGTGTGGTGCCACAAAGAACTAACGGCCCGTCTTGGAAGATCGCCGCACACGCGCCATCCGCTTTTGAACTCCAGTCATTCGCAAGCGCCATTCAAGGAGAGGTTCACTGACCCCGAACTGCTCAGCCAGCAGCCGGGGTGCCCGGGTCCACCGATAAGCGTCGAGTAGTCCTTCGGCCGGGACAAGGAGGCATCCCGCAAGCCAAGCGGCTTCGTCTTCCTGCTCCTTGTTGAACTGAGCACGGAACAGAATACCCTCGGCCGAAACTTGAGCATCATCCGTCTTGTGGTTGAGAATAATGTGGGCCAGCTCATGGACAAGGCTGTTTGTCTGACGAGTGATGGGTTGGCTTGAATTCAGGATCACGAGATTAATCCCACCCTGCGAAACCGTGATGGCCGACCAACTGTCCGGATCTGCTACCGTCAGTTGTTGGAGGGATTTGTACGAAAGAAGGGGAAAGTCCTGCGGCGTTGCCACGCGCACGCGAAGAAATGCCGCCAACGCCCTCGGGGCCAGAGCCTCTTCAGAGGAGACTCCGAGGGCCTGCCGATACTCTGCTGAGGTCCTTTCGCACCATGCCTTGAATCCCCGCCGCACTAATCGTTCTCCTCCTCCGCCGCCAGCATATGTTGCGCCGCCAGGATCAGTTCCTGGAGAGCCGCCGCTGTCTCTACAGCCATGGCCTTTTCGCTTCGGAAGTGCACCGCAACCGTCCTCCGACCGCGGTCTTCAGGATCGAAACCAAGGACACTGGCCGGATCCACGTCTAACCACTGGCAGATCCTGGCGAAGTTCTCCAAGTCTGGAAGCTTCCCGTTCTCTATCCGTGACAACGTGGCCGGCGACACCCCGATCTCCCGTGCCGTAGTCCGGATACCGACCTTGCCGCGCTTCTGCGCGACCAATTGTCCCAAAGAAGCCAGTGAATAAGGCTCGGGCATCGCCTCCTCCTGAAATTCTATCCGAAGTGCTTGACATGTGAGACGGAGTGGTTACACTGACTAAGTGTTTCACGTTTCGAGCGGTTTGACAACTGTGCATTTCAGGCCTTAGAAGGAGGTTTTTCATGGCACTATCCGACGACAAAACCAGTGTGGAGAGCACCCCTGAGGGAGGGGTCGTCATTCAGATCGACCGCAAGGAGTACCGACTAACCGACAAACCCCCGGACACGAAGATAGTCATGACGGGGTGGGAACTCCGGAAGCTCGCCGATCCCGAGATCGATGAGAAACGAGACCTGTTCTTGGTGGTCCCCGGCGGCTCAGACAAGAAGATCGGCAACGACGAGGAGCTTGAGATTCACGATGGTATGCGCTTCTTCTCGGCGCCGGCTTTAATCAACCCAGGCGCACGAGAGTCACGGGAGGAGGTAATGCATGCTACCACCAGATGAGCGACACTATCTCCAGGCCAAGTTCCCTGAGTTTTCTGAGGCGTTAGAAAACCAGATGGTATGCGTCATCATCACCAACTTCCCGCTACCCTCAGGTTTGACGCCGCGCCAGTCGGATCTACTGTTGAGGCTCGCAGCGGGTTTTCCTGACGTTCCACCCGACATGTGGTGGTTCGACCCCCCGGTGTCGCGGCCCGACGGTAAAACGATACCTCAGACTCAAGTCCAAGAGATGCACCTGGGGAGAACTTGGCAACGCTGGTCCCGCCACCTCAACCAAGGAGAGTGGCGTCCTGGAGTCGACGGCCTTGAAAGCTACCTAACCCTCGTACACCGGGAGTTGGGGGCCGCCGCATGAGTATCACTGTCGTCTTGCCGGACACGATCACTGGCGACTTGATTCTGGCCGCCACGTCACCGACTGAACGTGCTGGCGTTTTGACCGCTCGCTGTCACCAAGCTCCCGGCGGTGACCTGCGCCTGCTCGGAAGAACCCTCTATTGGGCGTCCGAGGATTCATACCGCTATCGTGCGGCCACCGGTATGGCTGTAACGCCGGAGGGTTACCTAAGCGCCCTAGGCTCGGCCACAGACGATGGGGCAATACCCATCTGGCTGCATACACATCCGCAGAACGCGCCACGTCGTAGTGAACGGGACAAGGTTGTCGATTCCCAGATCTCGGATCTCTTTCGAATCCGAAGTGACTCCGAGTTCTATGGAACCGTGATCGTCTCTCCGAATGGTCCGACTCTCGACCTGACAGGTACGCTGCAAAAGTCTGGTGCCGAGGAAAAGGCTATTGACCGTTTCTGGCTCATCGGAGACCGGTGGTGGCTCCGACCTACCTTTGATCTTCAGCCACATTCCATTGAGCCGACTCTCTTCGACCGCAATGTTCGAGCATTCGGCGAGGATGTTCAACGGACGCTAGGCATGTTGAAAATCGCCATCGTAGGCACTGGTGGGACCGGATCTTCAATCGCCGAACAGTTGGTACGTCTGGGAGTGCGTCAGCTCTTGCTCGTCGACGGTGACACGCTGTGTGCCACGAATGTCACTCGTGTGTACGGCTCGACACCTACCCACGTCGGCAAACCGAAAGTCTCTGTGGTTGCCCAACACTTGGCGGCCATCGCTCCAGACCTTCAATGCGAGACGATCAAGGGCAAATGCACTGACGCCTCCATAGCCCGAGCTCTTGCAAATGTTGACCTCATTTTCGGGTGCACCGACGACAACGCCGGAAGGCTCGTACTGTCCAGGCTCTCGACCTACTACCTGATACCCGTAATCGACATAGGAGTGGTCCTTAGCAGCGACATGAAAGGGCTACTCACCGGAATTGACGGTCGAGTTACCGTTCTTTCCCCGGGCAACGCCTGTCTGGTTTGCCGAAACCGCATCGACACGGCGCGAGCATCGGCGGAGATGCAAACGAACCAGGAACGCACTAGGTTAGCCGACGAAGGGTACGCACCCGCCTTGGGGCGCGTTGAACCGGCGGTTGTTGCTTTCACAACTCTAGTCGCCTCGGCAGCGATCAACGAGCTGCTCGAGCGTCTCGTCGGTTATGGACATTCAACACGACCGAGCGAAGTGCTACTTCGAGTACATGACCGAGAGTTCTCGACAAACATCGCAACCCCGCGGGCTCGGCACTACTGTCATCAAGGCCAAAACAAGTGGGGCCTAGGCGACACGGAGCCGTTTCTGGAACAGCTTTGGACCATGTGACGATGAGGAAGTCCTCCAGCAGCGGATACCGGCGGGGGCGCTTGCGGCACCTTGGACTGAAGTTGCGCCGAGTCCGTGAATACCTGACCGCGACACGATGGCGCATTGAACGGACTGTACCGGAGGCGGACCGTATCCCGGAGTTGATTCCTCACCATAGGGCCATTCTCGTAGGAACGCCGTCATTGCAAAAGTGGCTTGTTTTCGACTGCCCATGCAATTCCGATCATCGAATCATGCTCAATCTTGACATTAACAAGACACCGTATTGGCGGCTCAAGGTGTCGTTATTCGGACGGATCACCGTGTCACCAAGCGTGCATTACCTAGGCGGGGGTGGGACCTGCCACTACTTCCTAACACGCGGGAGAGTAATTTGGACAAGAGATGCCACGTTGTTCGAAGCTCGGACACCGTGCAAGGAATCAATTCATGGACGCCATAGCCGCTAGTTCCCCAAGTATTCTATCCAACCCACCGCTCGCAGAAGCGCGGCCTTTTGATAGAGACGGGCGGAAGAAAATTATTCAGAGAATTCAACGGACGACAGGCAAAGCACTCATCTGTTATATCGCTCAGGATGAGCTGATTCTGCCTGAAGACACCGTCTATACGCAGGAGCTGCTCTATCCACTGAAAGCCGGCACTTCCGTCGACCTCCTTCTGAACACACCTGGTGGCGACATAGACACGGCGGAGAAGCTGGTACACATGATTCGTCAAGTTACCACCCCAACTGACGGAGACATACCGACGGGCGACTTCCGGATCGTCGTCCCGGACAAGGCCAAGAGTGCTGGGACCCTGGTAGCCTTGGGGGCAAACGCAATTGTGATGAGCGACACGTCTGAGCTGGGCCCGATTGACCCCCAGGTTAGGCTACCCGACCAAAACGGAAACCAGCATTGGCATTCGGTGTTCAACTACATAGAATCCTACGAAGCAGCAGCAGAGAATCTTCGACGAGAACCAGCAGATCCGGTTTTCCGGATGACGATGGCAAAATTCGACCCGGTTCTTCTACGGAAGGTGGAACAAGTAAGAGATCGCGCTCGCACATGTGCTGAGAACCTCCTCAAGCGTCACGGCGGCAATTTCACTCTAACCCCCAGTCGATTGATGGATACGGAGAGATTCCCGTCACACGGCCAGATGATCGATTGGGAAACAGCCAAACTTGACCTGGACCTCAATATTCTTTTCCTTGGAAATAAGGATCCCTTGTGGCGTCTATACTGGGAGCTGTACTGTTATCTTCGGATGGCACTGGCCGGCAATCGGAAGATTTTCGAATCCCTTCAAACCTCGGTCATTCTGTAACTGGCGAAAGCCGAACGAAACAGTAAACACCACTGCGTAGCGCGTAAAGAAACCGTTCTGCCCTAACTCGGCCTCTCCGCCCGCGCCAACAACTCCCCAAAATCATAGTTGACGCTCGTCACCCCGAAGTCCGGTTCCTGCCCGAAGGGTCGGCGAACATAATGGACCCGCTGACCGTCGTCTCCCAGGAACTCGACGATGGCGAGGATGAAGTCGTCAGGCTTGTTCAGGGAGTAGAGGACCTCGTTGCGCGTAACCGTGATGGAAGCTGCCCCACTGACGCGGCCCTTCACCTCGATGAACCGCAACTTGCCGGTTTCGGGCACCCGGCTCTCGATGTCGTAGCCCAGCTTCTCGAACTCCCGATCAGTAGGTTCGAAGCCCAAACGCCGCTCCACATCCATGACGATGGCTCGGGCGCGCGCGGCGGACGCCTGGGTGTCCTTCGGCGTCCTGAGTCCTGACACGCCACCCCCGGACATGGCTTCGATCAAGCCGACGGGAACTACCAGCAAGCCGCCCAGCACCACCGGGGGCAATGGTGAGATCTGTGCTTCGAGTTTCAGTTCCTCCAGCCGCTTCTGCAACCGCACCTGGAGGGTGTCCGCCCGCTTCCTCGCCTCTCCTGAGTTGAGCCGCGCACCGGTCTTGCCGGCTTGTTCCTGGAGCTTGAGCTGTTCGGCCCGGTGATCCCAATAGGTGATTTCCTTCGTCAGGCGGTCCTTGACCGCAGCCTCGGTCTTCGCGATCAAACTCAGCTTGGCGGCACGCACTTCCTTCAGGTGCTCGGGGACGACCTTTTCGACAGCGTAAGACAGGGCCGTCTGTTCCATATCCTTACGAATCCACGCGCATTCCTCACGGTCGAGGACGGCCTCGACCCCCGGTTCGTCGTCCGACAACGGCCGGTAATCCAGATACGGCGCATAATGTACGTGACGCGTCGCTCCGTCCGCATCGAGTTCCACGTAACGCACCCGCTTCGACACGACTCGCCGTTCGCCGGTGCGGGTGAGGCTTGCGTCTTGCACGGCATGTTCGACGAAAAAGAGCATACGGGGAGTGGTCCCGTTGTCGCCCTCGTCCACCAAAATCGTACCTCGCTTCAGGAGATCGCGGTGACGTTCGAGGGTCAGATCGAGAACAGCATCCAGCAACGGATGTCCCGGGCAGACGAAGGCCGCCAAGGGTTGGCCCGGGGGCGCCACCATGTGTTTCTCGAAAGCAATGCGCTCGTAACGAGGCAACACCGGCTCACGCACGCTAACCAACCGGTCGCGGTTGCGGACCAACGCCGGGACATGGGTTACCTGGTAACGGCGGGTCTCACGTTGCCGCACCGAGCCACCCAGGCGCTGGAACGCTTCCCGGAAGAACGACTCGATGTAGTGCGGCTGAAGGCGACGCGCTTCGGCCCGCTCCATGTCTTCACGAATCCGGTGCAACCGGCCCGCGTCCATGCCATCATGGACCAACTGCCGCTCCTCCAGCAGGTCCTGGAGCATGCGACGATCCAGCGCGTGATCCACCGCGGTATCCAAACGGGCCTGAACTTCCGGCTGCTCGCCGTACCGAATGGCCTCCAGCAGGAGTTCTCGCAGCGGCCTTCCTTCGAACTCCAACTTGCCGAGCACGTCGAATACCTGACCTCCCAGCGCCTCTCGCGCCTGCTCCAGCTTGTCCAGCAACTTGCGGTAGACGTCGCCCTCTCGTGTTTCGTCCGCCACCAGGTTCCACAGGTGGCACACTTCCGTCTGGCCGATCCGGTGAATGCGGCCGAAACGTTGCTCCAGGCGATTGGGGTTCCAGGGCAGATCGTAGTTCACCATCAGGTGGGCGCGCTGCAGGTTGATGCCTTCTCCCGCGGCGTCTGTCGCCAGCAGCACCTGGACCTCGGGGTCGTGCCGGAACGCTTCCTCCGCCTTGAGTCGATCCTCCCGGCCCATGCCGCCGTGGATCATCACGACCGAGGTTTCACGCCCAAGCAGAGTAGTGATTCGGCTCTGAAGATAACTCAAGGTGTCGCGATGCTCGGTGAAAAGAACCAGCTTCTGCCGCGGGGACGGCACAGGTGGCGGGATTGGACCTGCCCCGTAGGGGGTCGCATCGTCCTCGACTCGATCGGCGAACCCGGCCGACGTGAAGATCTCGCCGAGAAGGCTCGCCAGCTCTCGCCACTTCGTGTCGCCACCGCTCTGGCGCACACTCAACGCTTGCGCCTCCAGTGTTCTTAGCGTGTCGATCTCCGCCTTGAGCTCTAGAATAGAGCGGGCGGCCGTCGCCTGATCAAGGATGTGCACCTCCGCGTCGGCTATCTCCTGTTCCGGCGCATCGTCAAGATCCTCGACATCTTCCGCATCGAACTGTGGACCGTTCAACGCGGGAACAAAGGTGTCCTGTCGGCCCCGTTGAAGCACCTCCAAGTCGCGCAGGCGGCTCTCCAGGCGTTCGCGCCGCCGGCGAAGCGACTGATAGATCGCTTCCGGCGACGAGGCGAGCCGCCGCTGGAGGATTGTCAGGGCGAAGCCCACCGTGCCGGCCCGCTTGGCGTTGGCCAGCGCCTCCGCGCGATTGAACTCCTCGCGCACATAGTCGGTGACGGCCGTGTAGAGCCGAGCCTCAGCCTCCGACAGCTTGTAAGGGACCGTATAGGCGATGCGCTGCGGAAAGAGCGGCTTGCCGTCGAACTTCAGAAGACGTTCCTTGACCATGCGCCGCATCAGGTCAGAGACATCCGTGACGTGGACCCCGTCACGGAAGCGGCCCTCGAAGCGGTCGCCGTCAAGCAAAGCCATGAATAGCTGGAAGTCTTCCTCCTTGCCGTTGTGCGGCGTCGCCGTCATCAGCAGGAAGTGCCGTGTCAGACCCGACAGGAGCTGGCCCAGCCGGTAGCGTTTCGTGTACTTGATCTCGCCGCCGAAGAAGGTGGCCGACAGCTTGTGCGCCTCATCGCACACCACGAGATCCCAGCCGCAATCGGGGGCGCTGAGCTTGGCCTGTACGTCGTCGCCGCGTGACAGTTTGTCCAGGCGAGCGATCACGAGTGGGGTTTCCAGAAACCAATTGCCTGTGCGCGCCGCTTCCAACTTGTCGTTGGTGAGGATCTCGAACGGAAGCTGGAACCTGCGGTAGAGTTCGTCCTGCCATTGCTCCGCGAGACTCCCCGGGCAGACCACCAGGCAACGCTCCAGATCGCCTCGCGCCATCAGCTCCTTGATGAGCAGGCCCGCCATGATTGTCTTGCCGGCTCCCGGGTCGTCGGCGAGCAGGAAACGCAGCGGCTGGCGCGACAACATCGACTCGTAGACGGCGGTAATCTGATGCGGAAGCGGCTCCACCACCGAAGTGTGAACGGCCAATACCGGATCGAACAGGTGCGCCAGACGAATGCGTTGTGCCTCGGAAACGAGCCGGAAGAGCGCCCCGTCCCCGTCAAGGCTCCAGGGCCGACCGACTTCCACGACCTCGAGCCGGGGCTCGTCGTCGCGATAGAGCAGTTCGTTGGCGACCTTGCCCGTCGGCGTCTTGTAGGTCAGCTCCAGCGCCGCCGAGCCGAACCACTGGACATTGACGACGGTGACAAGGCTGTCGGCAAGGATGCCCTTTACGGCGGTGCTAGGTTGAAGGTCTTCGAGTTTCATCCCATGGGCCTCTCAAGTTGAAGCTGGTTGAGCTCCAAGCGCCACTTTCCGTGGACGGTTAGGCCGTTCAACCGACTTCGACGACGCCATGGCTGCGAACAACCGTTTTGACGATCCGAGTCTCCTGTTCGCAGAAGACGATCAAGTTGTTCGACGCCGGACCACGTGCGCTGGGGACCAACAAGCCGTCCGCGCCCAGGAAGGCGCATGCCTCGGCGATCTCCTGAGAACGCGGGTATTCTCTCTGCCGCTCAAGATAGCTCAGGTGGCCGTAAGAGGCCGCATCGAAGCCGATGGCCGAGAGTGCTTCGAGGCTGGGGAAGCGCATGACCGCATCCAGGCGCACCGCCAATTCAAACAGCTCATAGCGTACTTTCGAAGGCGGAAGAGGCTGGCCTTGATACAGATGAAAACGTCGCTCCGCGATGGCGGCCTCGCGTGTTTCCGAGGTGTAGAGCACGTCCAGCGTGCCGTCGTCCCAACGTCCTCCAGCCCGTGAGCATACAAGCGGATCAGAGCCCTCTCGCACCGACCGCCACACCGTTCCCGAGTAGGGGGATTGCTCGACGCGTTCCAATGCATCGAGCAATCGCCGATCCCGTATCCGGAACCCGGTTTGGAAGCGGTTCCCTTGCGCCATCTTCAGAGATACGCGTCCGCATCCAAGCGATCGAGGACGGCGATCACTTCTTCGGTGCGCTCGCCATGGATCAGGTCGATGGCCCGCTCACCGTCCAACTGCGGGTGCCGTGCATAGAGCCAGGCGCGAACTTCCTCTTGGCTATAGTATTCGCTGAGCCGCATCACCACGTAGGACAGATCCGACATGATGAGTTGCGTTTTCGGATGCGGCGACTTCTGGCCGCTCCCCCATCGAGATACCGTCGCCTTGGATACACCGGCAAAATTAGCGATGTCGGTTCCCTTCAAGCCACCGGTTTGCTGCAAGCGTTCGATGAACCGCACAACCGGTTTGCCCATCTTCCTTGTTTGTTCCATACGCAACTCCGCGCGGTCGGTGTGCCGGGTGGCTCCTGTATCCGATGACACCTTGGTTTCAATATCATATGTAGTGAAACACACAAGTCAACAGCGCGGATGCTATGGAGTTGATTCGCATCCCTCGCCCAACCCCTCCGTTTCGTGTATCGTGGCGGTCGGATCGAGGGACCAATCGAAAGAACCACCAGGAGGAATCCCATGAACAACCTGCGCGGCAAGTACGCCATCGTGGGCGTCGGGCACAGCAAGCTCGGCAAGGTGCCGGAGATGGGGCCCATCGGGATGTTCGCGGTGGCGGCGCGGAACGCCATCGCGGACGCGGGGTTGACCAAGGCGGACGTGGACGGGCTGATCACGCGGGGGCCGGATGACGTGTACTGCCACCACCAGCGGGTGGGGGCGGCGCTGGGGCTCAACGTGACCTACAGCACGTCGACGGACAACGGCGGCGCCAGCCAGGTGCTGGGGGTGGCCATGGCGTGCATGGCCATCGATGCGGGGCTTTGCAGCACGGCGGTGGTGGGCTTCGGGCGGGATACGTGGTCCCGGACGCACCGCACGGAGACCGCGCGCAAGCGGGTCAACATCGGCATCCAGAACCAGGGCGAGTTCGGGCCCGAGTTCGGCTGGTTCGGCGCTCCGTCCAACTACGCGGTGTCGGCGCGGCGCCACATGAAGCTCTACGGCACCACCAAGGAGCAGTTGGGCCACATCGCGGTGGCGTTCCGCGAGCACGCGAGCCGCAACCCCAACGCGTTCTTCCAGAAGCCGGTCACCATCGAGGAGTACCTGAACGCGCGTATGATCGTCGATCCCCTGTGCCTCTACGACTGCAGCGTCTACATCGACGGCGCCGCCGCGGTGGTGGTGACCTCGGCGGAACGCGCCCGGGACCTGAAGCAGCCGCCGGCCCATGTCATGGGTTTCGGTTTCGGCAACCGGCTCAGCGGCTGGTTCGAGGAGAGCAACATGCTCACCACCGGGGCCAAGGAGGCGGGCGAGGGAGCCTACCGCATGGCCGGCATCGGCCCCGAGGACGTGGACACGGCCCAACTCTACGACTGCTTCACGCAGATGGTGCTGCTGCAGCTCGAGGACTACGGCTTCTGCGACAAGGGTGAAGGCGGCCCGTTCGCCGCTTCGGGGGCGCTGCGGCTGGGCGGCCGGCTGCCCACCAACACATCGGGCGGGCAGCTCTCGGAAGGGCATACCGAAGGCATGTTGCAGATCGTGGAAGGCGTGCGCCAGGTCCGCCGCGAGCACGGACCCGACCGCCAGGTGAAGGACGCCGAAGTGGCCTTGGTGAGCGAACACGGCGGCAATACGGCCTGCCAGTCCGCCATGATCCTGGCGAGGGAAGCATCATGAGCGAGTACACCAAGCCGTTGCCGTATCCCACGGTGGAGTCGGAGCCCTTCTGGGAGGGCTGCAAGCGCCACGAGTTGTTGTTGCCGCGGTGCCGCGCGTGTTCCGGATACTGGTTCCCGCCCGGTGCCACCTGCCCGCACTGCTGGAGCACGGAGTGGGACTGGACCAAGGCGTCGGGCCGCGGCAGGATCCACTCGTTCGGCGTCTACCACCGAGTGTACCACCCGGGGTTCGAGGGCGAAGTCCCCTACGTGTTCGCGGTCGTTCAACTGGAGGAAGGACCTCGGCTGGTGAGCAACGTGGTGAACGAGTCGCCCGAGAAGCTCGAATGCGACCAACCCGTGGAGGTGGTGTTCGAGGATGTCACGGAGGACGTGACCCTCTACAAGTTCAGGCCCGCGGGCTGACCGCCCGTGTAAACCGCGCGCTAGCGCGACGCCTTGGTGAGCGTCTGGATGAGCGGATCGGCCTGCTTGTTGCTGACGCTTCTCCGGAGCAGGATGTCCCGTGGCGTGACATCCACGGTCCCGTAGTAGGTGCGGTTGTCGTCTCGACTCACCACCACGCCCCCGCCCTCCACCGACAGGCCCGCGAACAGCCCCTTGACGCGGGCGAACGAGAAGAGGTCGAAGATCTCGGCCTTGGCGCCGACGCCGTCCGGACCCACGCCGATGCTCGCGTCGGCGCCAAGCTGGAACTTGTCGGTGAGAAATCTCCTGAGGCCCGTGTCCGTCATGATCATGAGGATGACCTCGCCCGCCCCGACGCCGAACTGAAGGCCGACGGAACCCGACAACACGTCATAGAAGGCGGGATAGCTCCACCGGCCGTCCTTGTCCTGCGCCAGGAGCACGCCCTTGCCGATGGAGCCGCCAACGAAAAAGCCGCCCTTGACGAAGCTCGGCATGATGAGGAGGCCCTTGGCGTAACGGACATTGTTCCGGAACCACGTCATCCGGGAATCCCGTTGGAATTCCTCGAAGGTCACACGGGCCTTGTCCACTCTGACGGCCAAGTCCTTCGCGGCCGTTGGCTGTCCGAACACGACGGCGGACGACATGGAGAAGAGGAACAAGACGGCGAGCGAAACCAGAGTTCTCTTCATTGAATGCCTCTCTTCCTCCAGTGGCCCGCGGACCGACGACCCAGCCTGACCGTGCACTTTCAGGATACCACGCGAGACGGGCATGAAAAACGGAATACGCGACTTCTTCAGAACTCGGTGCCGATACCGGCGGCCCGTGCCTTGTCGTGGGCAAGCCGCGCCAGCGCCATGTACCCGACGCCCTGATCGCTGTTCTGCTTGAAGAGGGTGATCTCGCGGTCGTTGCGGCGGCCGCGGGTCTTCCCGGTGACCAGAGCGCTCAGGTCCTTGACGTGGTCCCAAGCGATCACTCCGTTTTGCACCGGCTCCAGCAGGTCGCCCTGTTCGTCCTGGATACCCTGTTGCACCAGCGTCGCCACGATCACGTCCGCCCGCGCCAGCACCTCGTCGTCCAGCTCCCGTCGAGGCCGGCTCACCAGCCCCTCCATCAAGAGCTCCTTGTTGCCCACGATGGAGGTGACGTGGACCCCTTCCTCCAGCCAGCGTCCGAACACCACCGGCATGTTGCTGCCGGTGGCGCAAACGATGATGTCCACGTTCCGGGCGGCGTCCTCGGCCCGCTCCACCGGTTTCAGCTCTGCCTCCACGCAGGACTGCATGGTCTCGCAGAACGCACGGCGGTTGTCCGCGCTACGGCTGTAGACCCGCACCTCGGTGATGGGCCGGATGGCGCACATGGCCTCCAGGTGGCGCCGCGCCTGACGGCCGGTGCCGAGAAGGCCCAGCACCCGGGCATCCTGCCGCGCCAGCCCGCGGGTGCCGACGGCGCTGGTGATGGCGGTCTCGGTGGCGAACTCGTCCCCCGGCTCCTCCCGCCGGTACAAGGGCGGGCAGCCGGCGATGATGGCCAGGAGCGCGCCGGTCTCGCTGTCGTAGCAGACGTAGACCCGCGTCCCCACCGCCGCGTAGCTCTGGTCGTCGGCCGTGTAGTTGTGGCGCTCGTAGTGGACGAAGGTCCCGGCCACGCTCAGGGGCACGCAGCCGCCCGAGTGCACGCTGATGCGGCGGTCGTCCGCCAGCATGCGCTGGCGCGGCAGGCTGAAGAGGGGATGCTCCTCCTGGGAGGCGAATCCCCGCTCCACCGCGTCCACCGCCTCGGTGATGGAGATGAGCCCCTTGAGCTCCTCCGCCTTGATGAACAGCGCCATACCGGTCAGCGGTGCGCGCGGGTGAACTCCAGTGTGCGCTCGCACACGTTCTCGGTGGTCTGGTCGGGGGGCATGACGTTCCAGAACTCGCCGTTGGGAAGACACTCGCGCAGGTAGTGCGCTCCTGAGGTGGCGTGGGACGCGTCGTCGCCGGGCATGATCACGGCCGGCGCCTTGATGCCCATGACTTCCTCGGCGGTGGCGCCGGTGGCGGTGTCGCGGTCGAACAGGTCCGGACCGCAGGTCGCGATGATCCCCATGTAGCGGTCCGGGTCCTCGGCGGCGAATTGCTCGGCGAAGGCGCTGTCCCGGGCGATGACCGAAGCCCAGGGCCCGGACTCGGGATCGGCCCAGAAGGTCGTCCCCTTCGACGCCCGTTCCACGACCCCGTCGAGGCCGTTCTCCCGGACGAATCCGAGGTGGTTGGCCCAGCGCGCCTGGCACGAGGCCTTCCATCGGTATCCCCCCACCGGCCAGTGGAGGACCAATCCGCGGGTCCGTTCCGGAAAGTTGACGCCGAAGGAGAGCGCCACCGAGCAGCCCATGCAGCCGCCCATGACGAAAGCGGAGTCGATGCCGAGGTGATCCAGGAGTTGTTTCCCCTGGGTGGCGTAGGTGGTCCAGGTGATGCGCTCCACGCGGCCGCCGGACTGCCCGGACTCGCGCCGGTCGTAGGCGATGACCTGGTGTTCGGTGGCGAGCTTCGCCAGGGCGTCGAGGCCCTTCCAGGCCGTGGACACGCGCCACTTCTCGATGGTGGAATCGAATCCCCCGGGCGCCAGCATCAGCAAAGGCGGACCGGAGCCATGGATTTCATAATAGACCTCGATACCGTCGATGACAGCAGTCGACATGCAGTTCCTCCCGAAAAATCCGTACACACGCGCGTATCGCGCATTGTCGGAGCTTGGATGATGTTGCCCCACGACTAGCCCAAGCGACCGGGCCAGTCAAATTCCCCGGCTCACCCCACCTGGATTCCCCCTTCCGGGAGAATGACGTTCACACTGCATTGACCCCATTGAGTCTCTGGCCCTATAATCCGCGCTTCATGGTCCGGTGATTGGAGGAAACCTTTACATGTTGATCGACTGGCATTCACACCATACCGCCCCGGAAGTCGTGGACGCGTTCAAGCAGAAGGCCGGCAAGGCGCCCAAGGTCGACGGCTACGACTCGAAGGACTTCGACAAACGGCTCGCGGAACTGGACGAGGCGGGCATCGACTTCCAACTCGTCTGCCAGGGGGCGAGCGAGGACGCCGACCAGCTCGGCGACGCGGACGCCATGGCGATGGCGCGCCTGTCCAACGACGTGCTGGCGGAGCGCATCGGCGGCCATACGGACCGCTTCGGCGGCATCACGGCGCTGTCGCTCAAGAACGTCGCGGAATCGGTGGAGGAGATCGAGCGCATGGCCGCGCGCGGCTTCAAGGCGGTGCTCATCTACCCGCGGGTGGACGGGGAGATGAAAGTGGACCTGCCCGACCTCGACCCGGTGTTCGCCAAGGCGTCGGAGTTGGGCCTGCCGCTCTTCCTTCACGGCAGCGGCGGCGCCAAGGACCCCACGCTCCAGCGGCTGGAGGACGGCGGCGCCGGGGTGGCCTACAGCGTGCTGTCGGACGCGAGCGTCAACGAATGCGTCATGCGCATGATCGCCAGCGGCCTCTTCGACCGCTACCCGAAGCTCCGGGTCGTGATACGCAGCGGCGGCGGCGGCATCCCGCTGCTGGTTCAGAGGATGTTCTGGAAACACAAGGGTCCGGAGGGCGAGAAGCGCTACTCCGATATCTTCCTGGAACACTTCTCCATCGACACGGCGAGCGTCCGGCCCAAGGCGCTGCCCTTTCTCGCCGACGTGATGGGGTCCGAAGGTATCGTATTCGGGTCGGACTACTGTGGCGGGTTGGGGCCGCTCAAGAAAGCGTTGACCGTCGTGGACGAGCAGGAGAACGCCTCGGAGATCCGCGCGCGCACGGAGCGGATCTCGCGCGCGATGCTGCGCCTGTAGGGCTTCATCGGTCAGGACCTGACGTGCGCGGCGAAGGCCTCCAGGGTGCGCAGGAAGCTCGCGCGCGACAGAGTCGCCATGTCCAGCACGATGTGCTCGACGCCGGCCTCCTCGAACTCGGCGATGCGCTCGCGGATCAATGACGGGGCGCCGTTGAAGGGAGTGTTGCCGGCGCGGCCGGTGTAAGGCCCCACCGGCTCGGAGACGCCCTCGATGACCAGGTTGGCGCGCAGCGACATGCCCGGCACCTGCGCGCGCTTCCGCCGCTCGCACAGCCGGGCCATGTAAGCCCTTCCCTCCTTCATCTCCGCGGCGCTCAGGCCGATCGGATGCCATCCGTCGCCCAATTCCACCGCGCGCCGCATGGCGCGCTTGCTCCTGCCGCCGATCCAGATGGGCGGCCCCGATTGCTGCACCGGCCGCGGCGACGTGTACACCTTGTCGAAGTTGAAGTACCTGCCGCTGAAGCCCATTTCGTCGTGGCTCCAGGCCTCCCGGATCACGCGCAGGTACTCGTCGCTCACGTCGCCGCGCTCTTCGAACGGCACTCCCAGCGCGTTGAACTCCCCCTCCATGTAACCGGCGGCCGCGCCGAAGATCACCCGGCCGCCGGAAAGCACGTCGATGCTGGCCAGCATCTTGGCCATGACCAGGGGGTTGCGGTACCCCAGCACGATGATGCTGCTGCCGAGCTGCGCCCGCTCGGACACCGCCGCCAGGTAGCTGAACACCGTGAACGCTTCCAGCATGTGTTCGCGGTAGATCAACTGGGCCTCACGCACGCCTTCAGGGATCACCACGTGGTCCGTCACCCAGATGGAATCGAACCCCGTCCGCTCGATCTCCGTGACGGCCTCCACCAACTCCGCGCTCTCCACCTCCCGGCCGTAATGAGTGAGACAAACCCCGAACTTCATCTTATCCCCCCTACTCCTTGCGCGTGGTCAACTCGATCTTGTAGCCGTTGGGATCCTCCACGAACGCGATGACCCCGCCGCCATGCTTCATGGGACCGGCGTCGCGGGTGACCTTGACCCCCTTCTCGCGCAGGTCGTCGCAGGTGGCGTACACGTCGGGCACGCCGATGGCGATGTGGCCGAACCCGTCGCCCACGTCGTAGTCGTGGGTGTCCCAGTTGTAGGTCAGCTCGATGACGGCGCTGTCCTCCTCGGAGCCGTAACCCACGAAGGTGTTGGTGAAGCGGCCGGACTCGTAGTCCTTCCGCTTCAGGACCGTCATCCCCAATCCGTCACAATAGAACTTGAGGCTCTCGTCCAGGTGCTTGACCCGGATCATGGTGTGAACGATTCTCATGCCGTTCTCCTTTCCTGCGTTGCCGAGCGCGGAATCCGCCGCCGCGCCGTTCGGTTCACTCGCAGACCCGCACCGGATCCGCCACGACCTCCCGGATGGCCCAGCCCTCCGACCGTGTGAAGCTCACGTGGCTCAGTTCGCAGGGCTTGAGATGGAACGTACGATACTGGTTCAGCGAGGTCCCGCTGATACGGCACAGGGCCGAAACAATCGGGAAGCTGTGGCTCACCACGAGGATCGCGTCTTCGTCGTCGTGCCCCTCGACAATGCGGTTGAGCGCGCACCAGACCCGGCGGTCCACGTCGAGCAGGCGCTCCCCCCCGGGCAACTCCACGCGCACGGGGTGCGTCCGCCATTGCTCGATCAACTCCCCGAACCGCTCCCGCACCTCCACGAAGGTAAGCCCCTCCATCTCCCCGTGGTCGAGCTCGCGCAGGTCCGGCTCGATCCTGACCGCGACTTCGTGAGGACCGCCGACGATTTCCGCGGTCTCCCGAGCGCGCCGCAGATCACTGGAGTACACGGCGTCGATGCGTCTGCGGCTCAGGTGGGCGGCCACCTCGCCTGCCTGACGCTGGCCGGTCTCGTTCAGCTCGATGTCCGAGCTTCCCTGGCACCGCCCCTCATGGTTCCAGCGGGTCTCGCCGTGGCGTAGCAGGAAGATCTGCATGGGAAAGCGCGCGCGTCAGATGAATTCCGGATGGATCTCGATCTTGGCGTTGGCCTTGAGGTCCTCGATCAGGCGGCTGAAGGCGCGCTGCCCTTTTTCCTCGTGTATCTGCCGCGTGAGGTCCTCCTTCTCCTTCTCCAGACCCGCGAGATCGGCTTCGACGGCGGTTCTCAGCACCATCACGTAGAACGAGTCGCCCTGAGCGTAGGCCGCGTCCACCACCGGATTCGCCTTGGATGCGGTAAGACGGCCGAGGGGCAAGGGGAGTATCCCGATCTCGGGAACGTTCGCCTGCTTGCGCGGGAAGAGGCCGGTGTCCTCCACCGCGAGGCTCTGAGCCGCCGCGGCTTGGCGCAGGTCCGTGCCGCCCTTGATCTCGGCCAGGAATGCCTCCGCCTTCTTCTGGGCTTGCTCGCGCGCCTTCCTGCGCGCGAGCGTCTCCTGGATCCGTTCCTTCACGTCGTCAAGCGGCGGCACCGCCGGCTCGACACGCTCGGCCCCCTGGAGAAGATAAAACGCGTCCGGCGAAGCGACGATGGGACCTGTCTGGTCCGTCCGGAGCGTGAGGGCGGCGCGATAGAACTCTTCCACGTCGCCGATGGCGTCGAGCGTCTCGCCGGCGCTGAACAAGCGCGTCTCACCCGGTTCGATGCCGCGCTCCTTGGCCACCTGCGCCAGCGCCACGCCGTCCAGCGCCCTTTCCCGATCCTCCTCCACGGCACGGGCCGCGCGCGCCCCGCCGCGCTCCCGCTTGAGCGCGGCGGCGATCTCGTCGTGTACCTCCTCCAACTCACGTATCTTGTCTTCCCGCCGCTCGACGGCCTTCAGCAGGTGCAGCCCGAGGGAGCTCTCAAGCACGTCGCTGATCGCGCCCTCCTCCATGGCAAAGAGGGCCTCGTCCAGCGGGTCCACGAGCTGTCCCCGGACGACGAAGCCCATGTCACCCCCCTCGGCGGCGCTCTCGTCCTTGGAGTGCTGTTTCGCCAACTCGGCGAAATCGGCTCCTTCGCGGGCCTGCTTCAAGAGGGCTTCCAGTTGTTCGCGCGCCGCCGCCTTGTCTTCGGGAGAGGTTGCTTCGTCGGTCGGGATGAAGATCTGACTGAACTTAACCGCCTCCGGCTGGCGGAACCGCCGTTCGCGGTAGACGTCGTAGTAGGCCTGGACGTCCGCGTTCGACACCTCGATGTCCTCGGCGAAACGGTCCACACGATACTCCAGGTAGCGCGTCTTGACCTTGAGCGGCTCCCGCAGGAGCGCCCCGTTGCCGTCGTAGTAGGTCTGGATATCCTCGTCGGTCACCTCCGCTCCCTCGGCGAAGTCATCCGTGGCGAAACGGACGAAGTCCAGTGCAATCTCCTCGTTCTCCACGCGGTAGCGCTCTTCGACTTCCGCCGCGGTCACCGGAATGGAATCCCCGATGAGGCTCCGGAGCTTCTGGATCGCCAAGGCCTCGCGCTGCTGCGTCTCGAACTCCGTGGGGGTCAGCCCTTGCCCGCGCAGCGCCAGGCGGTAGGCGTTCCGGTCGAACCGGCCGCCCGCCTGGAAGGCCGGGTGGCTGGCGATGCCGTCGGCCAGCTCGCCGTCCGTGACCTTGAGGCCCAGATCGTGCGCGGCCTGCAACAGCAGACGCTGCTGGATCAACTCCTCCAGCAACTGGCCGCGCAGGTTGAGCGCCTCGATGTCCGCGGGCGACAGCCGCCCGCCGGCCAGTTGCCGGTAGGTCTGAAGCATTCGATAATACTGGCTTTCAAGCTCGGTGTAGGTGATCGGGTCGCCGTTCACCTCGGCGATGGTGACGACCTGCTGCTGTCCCCCCTGGGGCCCCACGCCGACCATGACGAACGCCAGCACGCCGACCCCGAGCAAGAGCAGCACCAGCCACGACCGTTTCCGTTTCCGCAACACGTCAAGCATTTCCGAGAAGCTCCTTGCGATACTTCAGTACTTCAGAGTGGTAATCCACGTCCGCCCGCCCCGACGGCCGTTTCCCTGGGACATCCGGACAAGGCGAACCGTGTCATTATAGGTACCCGTCATTGTGATGTGAAGCGGATGAACGGCCGGGGCGACGAGCAATATCGTCCGCCGGGGACACTCCGGTTTGTTGTACCGTGGGTGGACTTCTGATATCTTTGACTCGGTTTCCAGCCTGTTATCGAAGCGCAGAGGGGTCGCATGAGGTTTCTCGACAGGATCTATGGCCTTGTCTCGAACGACTTGGCCATCGATCTCGGTACGGCGAACACGCTGATCTATATCAAACACGAAGGTGTCGTCTGCAACGAGCCCTCCGTGGTAGCCGTCCAGAAGAATGGCCGCGGCGAGAAACGCATCCTCTCTGTGGGAGCCGCCGCGAAGAAGATGCTGGGGCGGACACCGGGGAGCATCGTCGCGATCCGGCCCTTGCGGGATGGCGTGATCGCCGACTTCGAGACCACCGAAGCGATGCTGGAGTACTTCATCAAGCAGGTGCACCACCGGCGTTCGTTGGTCCGTCCCCGGGTCATCATCGGGGTTCCTTTCGGCATCACCGAGGTCGAGAAGCGCGCGGTCCGGGAATCCGCCGAGTCCGCGGGAGCCCGGGAGGTCTACCTCATCGAACAACCCATGGCCGCGGCCATCGGCTCCGGGCTTCCCATCACCGAGCCCACCGGCAACATGATCGTGGACATTGGCGGCGGCACCACCGAGGTGGCGGTGATCTCCCTGGCCGGCATCGTTTACTCGAAGTCGATCCGCGTGGGGGGCGACAAGCAGGACGAGGCCATCGTCCAGTTCATCAAGCGGCGTCACAACCTGATGATCGGAGAACGGACCGCGGAACTCATCAAGATCACCATCGGTTCGGCCTATCCCGGCGACGAGATCCGCACCATGGAGATCAAGGGGCGCGACCTGGTGGCGGGCGTGCCCAAAACGGTGCTGATCTCGGACGAAGAGATCCGCGACTGCCTGCTGGAGCCCATCAACCAGATCCTGGATGCCGTGCGCGTATCGCTGGAACGCACGCCGCCGGAACTGGCATCGGACATCGTCGACCGGGGCATCGTGCTGGCGGGCGGCGGCTCGCTGTTGCGGAATCTGGACTCACTGATCAGTGAGGAAACGGGGCTTCCGGTGAGTCTGGCCCAGGATCCCTTGACGTCGGTGGTCCTGGGAGCGGGTAAGGCGCTGGACGAGATCGAGTTGCTCAAGGATGTGACCATCAACTGAAAGGACCGAGGACACACGTGGCCGCAGCCAGCAAAGGGAAAACTGCGGACTCGCCCCGCTCATCGCCGCAACCGGCCCAATCCCGCCAGACCGACGCCCGTGCCGGCAAAGCCGGATTTCAGGCCTTGGCCGTGTTGCGTCGGTACCGGATGCCAATCCACTCCATGTGCGCCTTGGCCCTGGCATTCTATGTCGTCACGGTCTCGTCCGCCGCGCCGGAGAAGGGCGACCCGGTCACACGCACCCTGGCCAGATCGGTCAAACCGCTCCAGAAGTCGCTCCATGCGCTGGGTTCGACGATCCGCAATATTCAAATCAACTACGTAGCCTTCAAGGACCTGTGGAACGAGAACCAGGCCCTGAAGGAACAGATCGCGGCCCTGGAAGCCGAGCGCAACCGGCTCTTCGAGGCCAAACTGGCCAATGACCGCCTCACCGAGCTGCTTGAGATCCGCACGCGGATCCTGCGGGAGTCGGTGGCGGCCACGGTCATCAGCAACAGCGCCAGCAGTTGGTTTCGCACCATCACGGTGGGCAAGGGCGCCGGCTCCGGCATCCATCGAGGCATGGCGGTGATCACGCCCAGAGGGGTCGTGGGCCGGGTCGTCTCGGTGGCCGACGATACCGCCAAGGTCCTGCTGCTCACGGACCACAAGAGCGGCATCGACATCATCACCCAGCGGACGCGGGTGCGCGGCATCGTCTCGGGCTCCGTGGATGGAGAGCCCATCGTCAAGTACATGGGGCGCAACGATGACATCCGCCCCGGTGACCGGCTCATCACCTCGGGGTTGGATGGGACCTTCCCCAAGGGGCTTCTGGTGGGCACCATCGTGGAGGTCGCCGACGACGGGCCCGGGCTTTTCCGGCGTGTCCGGGTCTCGCTGGCGGTGGACCCCTTGGTGATGGAAGAGGTGCTCTTCATTTCCGACAAGCCACGACCGGCCTACTCCTCGACACCCCATCGGAACCCTCAGGCAACACCGTCCGCTACGCCATGAACCTGTCGCTGGTCTTCTTCGGCATCGGTTTGATCTTCATCGTCCTTCAAGCGACGGTCCTGCACCTCGCGAGTTGGACGCCCATCATCCCCGACCTGACACTGATCCTGTGCGTGTACTGGGCGCTCAACCGGCCGCGGGTGGATGCCGTCTGGGCAGCGTTCCTTCTCGGATACGCCGTCGACATCGTGTCGAGCCCGCAACCCGGCGTCAACGCCCTGGCCTTCTCGGCGGTCTTTTTCGTGGTCTATCTCGTGTTCCGCTACGTCTGGACCAAGGGGCTCCTGATCAGCGCCGTCACCGTGTTCGTCGCCACATGGCTGAAGGTAGGCGCGTTGATCGCCGTGTCTCCGATGTTCGACTTGTCCGCGGGCAACTGGGTGGTGGTGGGAGACGCCGTCTTGCGGGAGGCCCTCTTCTCCGCGTGTATCGCGCCGCCTCTGTTCTTGATGCTTCGCTCCATCCAGAACCGCATGGAAGCCGTGAAAAAGTCCTCGTCCCTCGCCAATGCTTCCTCTTAGGCCAAGCCCCCGAACGCTGCCGGAATTCCGTGGACGCACTCGCTTCTTCACGCTCCTGGCCCTGGTGGCCTTCGCCTTCCTGGGCTATCGCCTTTGGATGCTCCAGATCCTGCAGGGCCAGCAGTACGCGGTCATGTCCGAAAGCAACCGGATCCGGCTGGAGCGCATCCCCGCGGTGCGCGGCCTCGTGTTCGACCGCAACCAGCAGCTACTGATCAAGAGCCGCCCATCCTTCGATGTGCGCTACGCGCCAGGCGAAGCCGGAGACAGGCCCGCCACGCTGCGGCATCTCGCGGACCTGCTGGATGCCGACGCCGATGAACTCGCGGAGACGGCGCGCCACACCAACCGGTCGAAGGGCGTGACGCTGCTCCGCGACGTGGACTGGCCCGCGGTGGTGGCGGTGGAGACGCACCAACTCGACCTCCCGGGCATCGAGGTGAGCGTCAAGGCGCGGCGCAGCTACCTGACCGAAGACATGACCGCCCACATACTCGGCTACCTCGGCGAGATCAGCACGGAGCAGTTGCGGGGTCTGCGCCGCAAGGGCTACCGCCGGGGAGACGAGATCGGGCAGTCGGGACTCGAGAAGCGCTGGGAGGAGCACCTCGCCGGGCGCAGCGGCGGCGAAAGGGTGGAGGTGGACGCCGTCGGCCGGAAGGTCCGCGTCATCGACCGCCTCAGGGCGACGCCTGGGCACAACGTCGTGCTGACGCTCGACCTGAACGTTCAGCAGGCGGCCTATGACGCGTTGCAGGACAGGGAGGGCGCCGTCGTCGTCCTGGACGTGAACACCGGCGCCGTGCGGGCGCTGGTGAGCACTCCGGCCTTCAACCCCAACGCGTTCGCGCGCGGGCTCACGGCCCGAGAGTGGCATGAGTTGACCAACGACAGCGAGACCCCGCTGCACAACCGGACGCTGCAGGGTCATTTCCCGCCGGGCTCCACCTTCAAGATCATGACGGCCCTGGCCGCGCTGCAGGAAGGGGCTATCTCCCCACATACGCGACTGTTCTGCGGCGGCACCTACAAGGTAGGCAACCGGGTCCTGAGGGACTGGAAGAAGCACGGACACGGCAATGTCAACATGCATCAGGCCCTGGTGCAGTCGTGCGACGTCTACTTCTACCAAGTGGCGCAGCGGCTGGGCGTCGACAAGATGGCCAAGTGGGCACGCCGTTTCGGGTTGGGATCGCCCACCGGTATCGGCCTGGAGAGCGAGAGCCCTGGCCTGGTCCCGGACCGCGCCTGGAAGAAACGGCGTTTCGGCACCCCCTGGTACCCGGGCGAGACCCCGTTGGTGGGCATAGGTCAGGGTTTCATCGGAGCGACGCCTCTTCAAATGGCCAGCATGGTCGCCGCCGTCGCCAACGGCGGAACGGTCTATCGCCCGTGGTTCGTCCGGAAGGTCGTGTCCCCCGACGGGGAGATGATGGAGGAATACGGCCCGGTCCGCGCCGCCACGGTGAACCTCAAGAAGGGAACTCTGGAGATCGTGCGCCGGGCGCTGTTCGACGTGGTCCACGGGCGGCGCGGCACGGCACGGCGCGCGCGCTCGGATCTGGTGGAAATCGCCGGCAAGACCGGCACCGCGCAAGTGGCGGAAATGCGCGGCGAAGCCGTAAAGAGCGCGGACCTTCCCTACGAAATCCGGGACCACGCGTGGTTCGTGGCCTACGCCCCCGCGGACGAGCCGGAGATCGCCGTCGCCATCCTCGTGGAGCACGGCGGCGGCGGGGGTTCCACGGCTGCTCCCATCGCCCGAGCGGTGGTCGAAGCCTGGTTCCTCTCGGGCGACGACGAGTCCGAGGACATCGAGATGACCGACGCGCAGTTGACCGCCTTGTTCACCGGGCCACGGCCGCGCCATGCAAATTGACCGACGCCTCGTGGTCAGCTTCGACTGGCCGTTGTTCGTCCTCTCCGTTGCGCTGGCGCTTCTGGGGATCGTCACCATCTACAGCGCCACCTGCAGCGCCAACGAAGAGTGCTCGCGCTACCTCGCCACCAAGCAGTCCTACTGGCTCGTCATCGGCCTGTGCTGCATGGTGGTGGCCTTCTCGGTGGACTACCAGCGCCTGAACCGCTGGGCGTATCCCATCTACGGCGCGGTCGTCCTCCTCCTCGGCCTGGTGCTGCTCATCGGCATCACCAGCGGCGGCTCACAGCGTTGGCTGGACCTCCGGTTCTTCGCCTTTCAGCCCTCCGAGCTGGCCAAGCTCGTGCTTGTGCTCGTGCTCGCCAAGACCCTGTGCTACTACGAGCCCGGCTACTCGCTGACCGCCCTGGGCGTACCGCTCATGCTTTGTGCCCCGGTGCTGTTGCTGGTGCTCCTGCAGCCGGACCTGGGCACGGCCGTATTGATCTTTCTCATCGCCATGGCGGTCGTGGTGATGTCCGGGCTGCGCGTGCGCTCGCTGGTGTATTTCACCGTGGCGGCCATCGCCGCCTTGCCCGTCGGATGGCAGTTCCTCAAACCGTATCAGAAGACCCGCATCTGGACCTTCATGAACCCCGAGTCGGATCCGCTCGGAGCCGGCTACCACGTCGTGCAGTCCAAGATCGCCATCGGTTCCGGACGTCTCTGGGGCACGGGATACCTCCAGGGTAGCCAGAACCGCCTGGAGTTCCTGCCGGAGCAGCATACCGATTTCATCTTCGCGGTGTTCGCCGAAGAGTGGGGATTTTCCGGGTGCGTGGTGCTGTTGGCCGCGTATACGCTGCTGATCCTGCTGGCGTTACGCGTAGTGCGGCGGGCTCAAGACCGTTTCGGGGTGCTTCTGGCCGCCGGGATCGCGGCGATGCTGTTCTGGCAGTTTTCCATCAACATCGGCATGGTCACCGGGCTACTGCCGGTGGTGGGCATTCCCTTGCCCCTCATCAGCTACGGCGGCTCCTCGATGGTGACCACCATGCTGGCCCTCGGACTCCTGGTCAACGTCAGCATGAGGCGCAACACGCGCTAGCGCGTCAGCCCAGGGCCTTGTCGATCTCGCCTACCAGTCTGGCCTTCGGGGCGGCGCCGACGATCTGGCCCGAGAGAGCTCCCTCCCGGAAGATCATCAGGTTGGGAATTCCCCGTACGCCGTAACGGCTGGGGGTCTCGGGATTCTCGTCGACGTTGATCTTCACCACCTTGAGACGCCCGTCGTACTCACTCGCCAACTCTTCCAGCACCGGCGCGATGGCCTTGCATGGACCGCACCACGGAGCCCAGAAATCCACCAGCACCGGCAAAGGCGCGCGAATCACCTGCGCTTCGAACTCGTTGTCCGCGACATGGGATATCTCCATGGAAACGTCTCCCTTCCAATGTCCTGCGCCAAGCTCATATCTCCGAAAGGACGTTCAACAGAGTGCGGACGCCGAACCCCGTCCCCCCTTTCGGATACGTCAGGTGCTCCTTGCTCGCGAAGGCGGGTCCGGCGATGTCGAGATGCGCCCAGGGCACCTCACCGACGAATTCCTGAAGGAACAGCGCCGCCGTGATGGCGCCGGCGGAACCGCCGCCCACGTTCTTGATGTCGGCGACGCTGCTCTTGATGTCCTCGCGGTACTCGGCGGCCAGGGGCAGCCGCCAGAGCCCTTCGCCGGCATCCCGGGCGCACGCCATCAATCGGTCCGCGAGCTCATCGTCGTTGCTGAACAGTCCCGCCAACTCGTTGCCCAGCGCCACCACGCAGGCCCCGGTGAGGGTGGCGAGATTGATCATGCAGTCAGGCTTCTCCGCCGCCGCCAGGGTCAATGCATCCGCAAGGATGAGCCGGCCCTCGGCGTCGGTATTCATGACCTCCACGGTCTTGCCGCTACGGTAGCGGATGACGTCTCCCGGCTTCTGGGCGCCGCCGTCCGGCAGGTTGTCCGTGGCGGGTACCAGGCCCAACACCTCGACCTCGGGGGCCAGCTCCGGCAACACGCTCATGGCCCCGATGACCGCCGCGCCCCCCGCCATGTCGAGCTTCATGGTCTCCATGGAACGTGGCGGTTTCAGGGACAATCCGCCGGAGTCGAACGTGATGCCCTTGCCGATGAGGGCCACCTTCTTCCGCGCCCGCCCCTTGGGCCGGTAGCGTATGTGTATGAAACGCGGCTCGTCGCGGCTTCCCTGGTTGACCGCGAGGAGTCCGGCAAGCTTCATCTGCTGGATCTTTCGCTTGCCCCACACCGCGACCTCGAGCCCTTCGCCCTGGCAGGCGGCCTGCGTCTGCTCCGCGAGGTATGCCGCGTTGGCCGTGGACGGCGGCTCGTTGACCAGATCCCGCGCCAGCGCCACGGCCGACGCCGCCAGCCGCGCGCGCTTGACGGCACGGACCAGCGCCGCGCTCCGGGTGCCCGCGGTGCGTCCCAGGACGAGGGTGCGGAGCCCGGCCGCCGCGTTGCCGTTGGTGCGGTACTTGGTGAAGCGGTAGCTGTTGAGGAGAGCGCCTTCGGCGACCGCGCTTACCACCCTATCCACCTGCTGGTCCTGAGGCAGCATGAAGGTCGCCTCGTCAGCCCACAACCGCGCGGACTCCCTGGCGGTGACCGCCCCGGCCACACGCCAGTTATGGATGCGGTCGTCGTCATGCTTCCCGAGCCCCACCAGCAGCAGGTGCCCGGCGGGAATGGCGCCGTGAGTCGCGATCAGGAGCGAGCCGCCGCTCGTGGCCTTGAAACCGCTCTTCTTGATGAGCGCGCCGAGCCGGCCCTTGAGCTGGCCGTCGAGGGTCCGCACCAAGCGGTCCTCAAGCCCCTTGTCCGTAACCGGAAGCGCCAGGAGAGCGCTCCCTACCCGCGCCGGGGTTATCTCCCTCAGCTTGATTTCCATGGACATGAATCAGAACTGACGTCCACGAATCAGATTCATGAACTCCGCGCGCGTCTTGTCCTGCGTGCGGAAGGCGCCCAGCAGCGCGCTGGTCACGATGGTGGAGTTCTGCTTCTGCACGCCGCGCATGCGCATGCACATGTGCTCGGCTTCCATCACGACGGCGGCCCCCAGCGGCTTGATGCGTTCCATGACGGTCTGGGCGATCTGGTTGGTCAGCCGCTCCTGCACCTGCAGGCGCCGGGCATAGGCATCCACCAGCCGCGCCAGCTTGGAAACCCCGACGATGTGGTGCCGCGGAATGTAGGCCACGTGGGCCTTGCCGTGGAACGGCAGCAAGTGGTGCTCGCACAGGGAGAAGAAGTCGATGTCCTTCTCCAGGATCATCTCCTGGTAGTCTTCGGTGAACAGGGCTCCGTTGATGATGGCTTCCGGATCCTCCTCGTAGCCGCTCGTCAGAAAGGAAAGCGCGGCGGCGACTCGGTCCGGGGTCTTCTGGAGGCCCTCCCGGTCGGGGTCTTCCCCGAGCCCGGAGAGGATGGCGCGAACGTGATCGGCGAGAGCATCCGTCCGCTGTTCCTGGCTGTGAGATAGTCTTTGAACGGACATCGGGGCAACGTAACATCTGCCCAAAACCGGGTCAAATCGAGCTTCCTCGTGTGAGGAGGAGGCCCGCCCGACGGACAATGCGTCGTGCTCTGTCTCACGAATTGCGCTATAAAGAGCCCATGATCAACGTGACCGAAAGCGCCCCCGAGGAAGACGCGTCCCACCTGGTGACCCTGGAGGAAATCGGCCGGTTCGTGGACGAAGCCGCGGACCTGCAAGGATGCCTCAACAGCATCGCCGGCATCGTCGCCAAGCGCATGCAGACCGAGGTGTGCTCGGTCTACCTCCTCGACACGGAGCTCGGCAGGCTGACCCTCAGCGCCACCAAGGGACTGGACCCGGTGGCCGTGGGGCACGTCTCCATGAACGTCGGCGAGGGGCTGGCGGGACTGGTGGTGGAGACCGGGGAGCCCGTGATGGTGATGGACGCTCCGTCGCATCCCCGGTTCCTCTATTTCCCGGAAACCGGCGAAGAACGGTACCACTCCTTTTTCGGCGTCCCGGTCAGCGCGCGCAAGAAACCCATCGGCGTCCTGGTGGTGCAGACCTCCCGCCCGCGCGAGTTCACGCAGGAGGAGATCCGTCTGCTCAAGGCCATCTCCGTCCAGGTTTCCACCACCATCGTGCACGCGCGGCTGATGGACTCACTCAACGACAAGGAACGCGAGCGCAAGCAGTCGCGCCGGCGCATGGTCAGCGCGCTGCGGCGTCTGCGGTCGTCCGAGGGACGGGGCAAGCAGCGCAGCGGCGAGGCGCCGCGCAAGTTCCGCAGCCGTCTCACCGGGCTGACCGCCTGTCCCGGCATCGCCATCGGCAAGGCGCACATCATGCAGCGGCGTCTCGACCTCGGCGCCATCAACAGGTCCCACACCGGCGATCCCCTGGGCGAGGTCGAACGCTTTCGTTCGGCGGTGCGGCGCTCGGTGGCCCAGGTGGCGGAGATCAAGACACGCATGATCGCCCTCATCTCCGACGAGGCCGGGGCGATCTTCGACGTGCACCGGCTGGTGCTCAACGACCCGGTCCTGCACGACGAGATCGAGAAACGGATCCGCGAGCGGGGACTGACCGCCTACTACGCCGTCGCCAGCACCTTCCGCAAGCACATGCAGACCGTGAGCGAGGTGGGCGACAGCTACCTCAAGGAACGCACGGCCGACATCCGCGACGTCGCCGAGCGCTTGTTGGACAACCTGTCCGGCACCGGAGACCGCCAGCAAACCACTCCGGACAGCGGCGCCATCCTGGTGGCCGAAGACCTTTCGCCGGCCGATCTCGCGGTCATCGAGGGCGATCGCTTTCAGGGCATCGTGCTGGCCACGGGCGGCGTCACGTCCCACGCTTCGCTGCTCGCCAAGTCGTTCGAGATCCCCACCGTGGTGGCGGCGGAGGGCCTGCTCGAAAGCGTGCGCACGGAGGACTCGTTGATCGTCGACGGGAACTCCGGAGTGGTGTTCGTCAATCCCAACAAGGAAATCATCGGCGAGTACGACCGGGTGGAGCGGCACTATCTGGCCGTCAATCGCGAACTCGACGAGATGCGCGACTTGCCGGCGGAGACCACCGACGGCCGCCGGGTGCGCCTGCTGGCCAACATGGGCCTGCTCACGGACATCCGGTTCGCCCATGCCCACGGCGCCGAGGGCATCGGCCTTTACCGCACCGAGATCCCGTTTCTCGCCTACCACGACTTTCCCACGGAGGCGCAGCAGTTCGCCCTCTATCAGAAGGTCGTGGAGGGGATGGACGGCAAGCCCGTCACCATCCGCACCCTCGACATCGGCGCCGACAAGTACCCACCCTATGTCGGCATCGCTCGTTCCGAGCCCAACCCCTTTCTCGGGTGGCGTTCCATCCGGGTGTCGCTGGAGGTGTCCGAGACGTTCCGAATGCAGCTCCGCGCCATACTGCGGGCCAGCGCCCTTGGACCCGTGCGCATGCTGATCCCCATGGTGTCGAGCCTGGAGGAGATTCTCCGGGTCAAGGCCATGGTACGCGAGATCAAGGTGGAGCTCACCCGCCACGGCGTCCCCTTCGACGCCGGAATGGAATTGGGGATCATGGTGGAGGTGCCCTCGGCCGTGCAGATGGCCCATCGCCTGGTGGAGGAAGTGGATTTCGTGAGCATCGGCACCAACGATCTCATCCAGTACCTCCTGGCCGTGGACCGCGGCAACCGCAAGGTCGCGCCCCTGTACGAACCGTTCCACCCCGCGGTCCTGTCCGCGCTGAGCCAGGTCATCCAGGCCGCCAGGGAGCGCGGCAAGGGAGCGGCGATGTGCGGCGAGATGGCCGGCGACCCGCTCTCGACCGTGTTGTTGATGGGGCTGGGCCTGGAAGAGTTCAGCATGGAATCCCTATCCATACCCGTCGTCCGCAAGCTGGTACGCTCGGTGAGCTACGAACGGGCACAAGCCATCGCGAACACCGCGCTCCGGATGGACACGGTCGACGAGATCAAGCGTCACCTCTTCGGCGAGATGCGCGCCCTGGGACTGGTGGAGTTGGTGGAACTGTATCGCTGAACCTGCCGTCCTCACCGGCGAAGACTTGACGCCGATCTCCTCCCGTTGACACCTCGTTCCCAGGTTCGCCTGCCGGCAACCTCGGCTAAGTGCCCGTGGTTGTTGACCTTGGGGCACTCTCACCGAGCTGGCACGGCGGTTGCCCTCATGTTGCGGCATGAAGGAGCCCCCATGCGAGCCGGAGCCGGGAAACCTGGAGGCGGCCGCGGAAGAGGATTGTCGGGACGAACGCGTCGCGGCGCACCTGTCCCTGGTGGAAGCCATCGCCCGTCAGCTTCACCGCCGGCTGCCGCCGAACGTGGACGTCGATGCCTTGATCAACTCCGGCGTGGTGGGCCTGCTGGAGGCACTGGAACGCTACGATCCGCAACGCGGCGTCTCGTTTCCCGTCTACGCCAGACACCGCATCTACGGTGAAATGATCCAGTGCCTGCGCTCGCTCGACTGGGTCAGCCGCTCGATCCGCGCCTGGGGGCGCCGCTTCGCCGCGGCACGCGCGCGGCTCACGGACCAACTCTGCCGCGAGGCCACCTCCGAAGAGATGGCCCGGGAGCTGGAACTTCCTCTGGAACGGTACCACAAGCTCAACTACCAGGTGGGGGACAACGGCTGCACGAGCCTCGACGACCCGTCCTGCAGCGAGCTGGATCTGATCATGGACCGCAGCGCCGCCGGCCCGGAACTCTATCGGGACCCGTGTCACCACGTCGAACGCGTCGACCTGGTGGACAAGCTGAAACAGGCGGTGGCCCGGCTTCCGGAGCGAGAGCGGATAGTGGTCACGCTACGCCACTATCATGAGCTCAAGTTCCGCGAGATCGGGGAGGGGCTGGGGGTGACGGAAGCGAGAATCTGCCAGATCTACGTGCAGGCCCGCAAGCGCCTCTACGACGCGCTCATGGGTCGACAATGACCGCCGCGGGCGCGCGGGCGGAAACCCGGGGGCCTCAACCGCCGGCTCGAATGGCGGCGATTTCGTCCTTGATCACCTCAAGCCTCGGCGAGTCCGGCGCGTACTGCTGGGCGGCGCGCTCCAACGCGTCAATGGCCTTGCCGGTCTCGTCCCGCAGCAGGTACGACTGCGCCAGGTAGTAGTGCGCCTTGCCGGGCTGGTTCAGCTTTCGATAGGCGTATCCGAGACGGCGGGCGGCCTCCGGCCAGAACGGCGCGAACTGACGCGCCTTCAGGTAGGCGCGCGCGGCGTCCCGAAAACGCGACTCCTTTTCGAAGAGCCGGCCCTGGTACAGGTGGCTGATGGGATCTTCGGGCTGACGTTCCAGCATGCGATCGAGGGCGGCATGCGCCTTGGAGATCTCCTCCGTGTGCAGATACACGCGCCCGAGGTCCCGATGCAGGTTGGGGACGGCCGGGTTCAACCGCGCCGCCCGTTCCAGCATGTCGCGTGCCTGCACCCACCGGCCGGTGGCGGCATAGGCGAGTCCGAGCGAATACGCGGGCATGGCCGCGGTGGGGCGGCTTTCGTGTTCTTTCCGCAGCCGTTCCACCACCGTCTCGGGCTCGTCCCGCAACTCGATCAACAACTTGACGCGCTGGATGTCGTCGACGTCCCTGAAACGGGGCGCCGAGAGCCCCTGCGCGCGTATCGATGCCGACAGATTGGCGATCCGTTTATCCGTCAACGGGTGCGTCAGTAGGTATGCGGGCCTGCCGACGGGGTTGAGCAGCCGGTCGTGGTACATCCTGCGCATGAAGGTAACCGCTGCCTGGGGATCGTAACCAGCGCCCGCGAGGTAGCCGATGCCCAGGTTGTCCGCCTGCTCTTCCATCTGCCGGCTGAACTCCAGTTGCCGCGACATGGCCACGGCGGGCCCCGCCAGCGCGGCGGGCCCGATTACCGGTGCCAGGAACACCCCGAGCATGCCCACGAGCATGGCGACGTCCGTGGAGGAAGCGAGAACGTGGAAGTGCCGAGCGTTCACATGGACGATCTCATGGGCGATGACCGAAGCAAGCTCGTCCGTGCTCCGCACCCGCTGAATGAGGCCGGAGTGCAGGAAGATGCTGCCGCCGGGGACCGCGAACGCGTTCAGCGACGAATCTTCGATCACGAAGAAACGGTACGGGTATCGGATGTTGCCGACGGCTTCGAGCACACGGCGGCCGATACGGTCGGCATAGAGCTCGACCTCGGGATCTTCGATGAACTTGAGCTGACGCCGGGCCTCGCGCCGAAACTGGCGGCTGATGCGGATCTCTTCGTCTTGGGAAAGCGCGTAAACGGGCGGCATGCGGAGCGGCACCGTCGCGTGGCAGACAACCAACAGCACCACCGCCCAGAAGTAGAGGGCTCTCCGCATGGATTAGAATCTATCGGACGCCCTCCGGGGGGTCAAACCAGTGTCGTGTCCGGCTGATTCCATGTCCCGCGTCACATTGTGACGCCGTGCGACGCGGGACACCGGCTGGATCACTCCAGCCCCAGCCATACGAACAGGTCGCCGGGGGGGAACGGCAGATGGAGGGCCCAGTCGAAGATGCCGGCGAAGAACGCGTACGCCACCGCGGTCAGGACGATGGACATGAGCCAGCTCTCCCGCGCCCCGACCTTGAGATAGAGGAAACTCGCCACCATCGATGACCACACGAAACCGATCAGCCAGATGGAGATGAAGAATCCCACGACCCACGCGCTGATCGCCAGGGTACGGCGGCGCGTCTCCGCCGGTGAAATCTCCTCCACCTCCTCGACGCCCTCTTCCCCGTGCACGACGACTCGGGTGGTGGTGGTGATTTCCTTCACGAATACCACCCCGCTGATGACCAGGGCGGGAAGGCCGATGATGAACGGGAACAGCGCGGCCCGTTCCTCGTAAGCGCCGAAGCCGAAGAAGACTTCACGCATCACGTAGGCGAACAGCGCGACGAAGCACAGCGCGAAGACACCGTTGGCGATGCGGTCGTTGCGCGCCAGCGGCTCTGTCGTCTTGGTGATGCCGGGCACGGCGAACTTGTCCTCGTGGCGCTCGGCCCGCTTGCGCTCCCTATAGGACTGATAAAGGGGATAGAGCGCTCCGGCCACAATGAGGGCCGCGATGATGAGCACGCCCGGCCGCAGGAGAAAACCGACGCCGTAGACCTTGGTGGCGATGAACAGGTTGTTCTCCGCGATGCCGCCCAGGACGAGCCCCAGCAGCAGAGGCGGACGCTGCCAGTCGAACCGCACCATGAGCCATCCCACCGCGCCGAACAGCAGCACCAGCAGCATGTCGCCGAAAGCGTTGTTGACCGCGAAGCCACCCAGATAGATGAGCAGCAGGAGGAACGGGATCAGGTAGGTGCCCTTGACGAACGTGATCTTGGCGAGCTGGTTCAGGAACAGCAGGCAGACGGCCACGGTGATGATGTTCGAGACGACGATGATCCAGACGAAGGAAAAGGTGAGGTCCAGGTGCTTTTCCGGATCCAGCAGGTCCGGTCCAGGCACGATCCCCTGAATGATGAACGCCCCCAGCAGGATCGCCATGGAGACGCTCCCGGGCACGCCGAAGGCGATGGTCGGCACCAGCGCGCCGCCCTCCTTGGAGTTGTTGGCCGCGCCGGGTCCCAGCACGCCCTCGATGGCGCCCTTGCCGAAGCGGTCCTTGTCTCCCCCGGAGCTCTGCACCGCGTGGGCGTAGGCCACCCACTGGGCCGGGCCGCCCCCCAGACCGGGGATGAGTCCGATGTAGGAGCCGATGGCGCTGCAACTCAGCACCAGCTTCCAGTGCCGGAAGGTGTCCATGATGCCCTGCATGACGCCGCCCAGCTTGCCGGTGGACTGGCGCGCGATGCTCGATCCCTGCACCGACAGCTCGATGATCTCGGGGATGGCGAACAGTCCCACGGTGACCGAGACCAGCGAGAGGCCGTCCCACAGGAACAGCGCGGCATCCTCGCCGATGAGCGGATCGAGGGTAAAGCGCGGCACGCTCTCGATGGGGTCCAGGCCGATGGTGGCGAGGATCAGCCCGAGGGCGCCGGTGCACAATCCCTTGAGCATGTTGCCGCCGCTCAGGGAGGCCACGAACGTGATCCCCAGAAGGGCCAGCATGAAGAATTCCGAGGAGCCGATGGAGAGCACCAGCGGCTGCACGATGGGGATGGCCAGCGCCAGGGCGAACGCGCCGAACACGGCGCCCACCAGCGAGCTCATGAGCGCGGCGCCGAGGGCTCGCCCGGCCTCGCCCTTCTTGGCCATGGGGTGGCCGTCGACGATGGTGGCGGCGGTGATGCCCTCGCCCGGCACGCCGAAGAGGATCGAGGTGATGTCCCCGGTGGTGGCGGTGACCGCGTTGGAGCCCAACAGGAACGCGAACGCCGTGGTGGGGTCCATGTTGTAGATGAACGGGAGCATGAGGGCCAGCGTCGTGGCGCCGCCCAAGCCGGGGAGGATGCCCACCACGAACCCGATGGCGATACCGATGAGCATGAACAGGAAGGGATCCTGTCCAGCCTCGGAGAACGGCAGAATGTTGGCCAAGCCTATGAAGAATGAGTTGAAGGTGTCCATACGATAGTCTCTGAACGTTGGAAGCGCGATCCGCGACAGGGGAAGCTCTTACCCTTCGTACCGGGTCAAGGGCCGATTCGGCAGATGGCAGATGCTGGAGTTGTGTTGGGAGATACTACGTAATCAAACGTGCCTTTATCACTGAAACCACAAGGCGTGTCAAGCACCCAACGGTCGTGGTGACGGATGCGCCCTCAACCGCCGCGCGGCCGCGTCACCGCTCGGCCGCCAGCCACTCGTAGCTCGTCCCCTCGCCGTTCTCCTGGCTCACCGGAAGGCCCAGGCCGGCCCACCCCTCCACCACGACTTGTCCGTAGGGGTCGCGCATGCCGCCGAAGCCGCCCGCGACGCTGGCGACGTCCTGGTAACCCGTCTGTTCCAGCAGGTTGGCCGCGCTGTTGGAGCGCGGCCCCGCCTTGCAGCCCAGCAGCAGCTTCCGGTCCTTGGCGTAGTGGCGCTCCACCACCTCGACGAATTCGTGGTTGTAGACCATGCCCTGCGCCGGATCGTGGAACGCGATGGGAATGTTCACCGCTCCCTCCGGGTGCCCCGCGGCGAACTCCTCCACCGTGCGCACGTCGATGTACACGGCGCCGGTGTCCTGCCGTAGCGTGTCGTAGGCTTCTTGGGGCGAAATCTCCTTCACGGTCTCTCCTGGTCGTGTCCTGTGGGTCGCGGCTCCGCGCCGATGCGGCCGCCGCGCCTACATCCCCATCACGTTGTAACCGGCGTCGACATGAAGCGTTTCGCCGGTGACGCCGCTGCCCAGTTCGCTCACGAGATAGACGGCCGTGCGGCCGATCTCGGCCGCGTCCACGTTGCGCTTGAGCGGCGCACGTTCGCCCGCGAGGCGGAGCATGTCCCGGAACCCGGCGATGCCGGCCGCCGCCAGCGTCTTTACCGGCCCGGCGGAGATGGCATTCACCCGGATGCCGTCCGCCCCGAGGTCGTACGCCAGGTAACGCACGCTGGCCTCCAGCGCCGCCTTGGCCACGCCCATGACGTTGTAGTTGGGGACCACCTTCTCGGACCCCATGTAGGTCAGCGTCACCACCGCGCCGTCGCGCCCCTTCATGAGCCGGGCCGCGTGGCGCGTCAGCACCACCAGCGAATACGCGCTGATGTCCAGCGCGGTGTGGAACCCGGCCCGCCCGGTCTCGACGTAGGGCTGCGCCAGATCCTCCTTGTTGGCGAAGGCGATGGCGTGGACGAGGATGTCGAGCCCGCCCCACTCGCGCCCGACCTCCTCGAAGACGCTTTCGATCTCGTCGTCACGGGTGACGTCGCACGGCAGGACCAGGCTCGAGCCGATGCCCTCGGCCAAGGGGCGGACGCGTTTCTCCAGGACCTCGCCGGCGTAGGTGAAGGCCAGCTCCGCTCCGTGGGCGTGCAACTCCCGAGCCACCGCCCAGGCGATGCTCCGCTCATTGGCCACGCCGAAGATCAACGCCTTCTTGCCTGCCAGAATTCCCGCCATGTCCGACTCCGTGCGTTCGCGGCGGCGCACCCGCGGAGGCTCGCCGCCCGTCCTAGCTAGCTGCCCTTGGTCAGCCCCCTCTGCCAGAGGTACTCGGTTTCCCCGAGATTCTTGCCCACCCAGCGTCCGACGACGTAGAAGAAGTCGCTCAAGCGGTTGACGTACTTGAGGGGCCACTCGCCGACGTCTTCCACGCGCGACAGCCGGAGGATCTCCCGCTCGGCCCGCCGGCACACCGTGCGGCACTGGTGGAGTTGCGCGCTGATGGGTCCACCGCCGGGCAGGGTGAAGGACTTGAGCGGCTTGAGGTCCTTCTGGCACTCGTTGATGAGCTGCTCCAGCCCGGTGACCTCCGCCGCGCCCACCCGGTGCATACCGTCGTAGGTGAAGCCTTCCGGGGTTGCCATCTCGCTGCCGAGGTCGAACAACTCCTGCTGGATCTGCTGGAGCCAGCCGTCGAGCTTCAAGCGCAGCTCGCGTTCTCCCCTTCCCTGCTCGTTCCAGGTGCGCACCAGCCCCACCACCGCGTTCAGTTCGTCGATGGTGCCGTAGGCCTCCACCCGCTCGGAGTCCTTGGGAACGCGTTTTCCGCCTACGAGGCCGGTGGTGCCGTCATCGCCGGTGCGCGTGTACACGCGCGTAATTCGAATGGCCATCTTGCGTGTCCCAGGTTCCGCAATAACGATGGCAACAAACGTATCGGGTTCGGGAAGAGAAGCCAACCATTGCCGCGGTAACGTGGCCGTTCGGAATTGTTTTTTTCGCGGATCGAAGATGTTAGCCCAAGTTTAACATAGGTAAATGAAAGTCATTATAATTCGGGGGGTTAGCGGGTCGATTTTTTTCTTCTGGCACTACATTCTGGTGTCTTAACGATAATACTGAGAGTTCAGACGGTCAACTTTTTG
>Ga0209022_1000766_pt1 | contig 38158 bp, 38 predicted proteins | sample PinacodermPK_FD_187300 | JGI IMG/M metagenome (GOLD analysis project Ga0209022, IMG submission 187300) | Host-associated microbial community of the marine sponge Aplysina aerophoba from Gulf of Piran - sponge pinacoderm, lysed by proteinase... | ecosystem: Host-associated > Porifera > Sponge >...
TCGGACTCCGTGTGACCGTGTTCCTGGCCGGCAGCGGCGGTCGTCCCGAGACCGGTCGGACCGACCACGAGCAACGCGAGGGCGACTGCGCGGCCAACCGACGCCCGCGCTTCGGCGTTGGCCGTCATCGCGGTCCGCACCCCTCTTCGGTCGTCAGCACCGGCGCATCGGCCTTCTCCAGGCCGTGGAGCCGCCGATGTGGCCGAGCCCAGTGTCCTGAATCGTCCACTGTCAGTGATCCGTATGACCTGATCAAGCCGACAGCCACCGCGACTCTGAACATCATCATCTACCTTAGCGGGCGTCTGCTCGTAGCTACTGCTGTCTACTGGCGAGAGCGACCCCTGCCGGATGTGCAACGGGAGTGCGTTCGACGATCGTACGGCGCTGCCACAGAAGATCTTGATTTCTCGCCACTCGCGCGCCCGAGAATCACCGTTGATCTCACGACTCCACCTCGTTGATGGCGGGAATCGCCTTCTTGGCGATTTCGAGCAGGTTCTTGGCGAAGTACGCCGTGATTGTCCCGCCACCCTCGTCGCATTCCCGATGCAGGCGGGGCACGAGTGGATACCAGTCCCTGTAGAGGTCAGGATGCTCCCATTGCGGCCAAAGGTCGCTAGCGCCCCTCTTGTCGAGTCGAAGCTCGTTCTTGAGCAGTTCCTCTTCTAGACCCTCGCGCCGCTTCTGTTCGCGAGCGGTCATCGCGGAACGGTCTTTCGGGCTGCATACGCCCCAGTACCAACCCTCAGGCCCTCCCGGCCCGGCTTCGAGCCGGATCGTGCTGCGCTGCTCCGGATACTCCGAGTCTTTGTACGGCATCCAAGCCTCCCGGAAGATCGACAGAGTCGGGTACTTCTTGTCACCGTCGTAGTCACAGCACACATGGCAGTCGGCGTAGGCCAACTCCTGCTCCTGGCGAATTCGGTCCTCGACCTCATCTCGAAGCTGCTTCAGGAATCGCCTGCACACTTGGTCGCGCACCAAACCCCACGCGTCGTGCACTGCTAGCGCTGTCTGGAGATGGCCTGGGTTCTCGAGCAGAAACTTCTTCGCTGTGTGTGCCGCGCGGTTCGTCGTCATCGTGGCCCCTCCAAAGACTCTCCTACAGAACAGCTCCGCGTCTCTCAGGAACGCTCTCACCCGCTCCGCCTCGCAGCGTCTGTGGCAGGTGGCAAACCAGTCCGCAAGCGAGTCTGCGCCGTCGTAGGGCATGACCGCGAAGTGATTCTCCCAAAGCTCGCGGCCTCGCCGCTGGAGATCTCTGTCGAACGGCCCCTCACCAGACGGCGGCAAGTACACGAGCAGGAAGCGTTCCTGATAGCGCTGGTTCAGGTAGCTCAGGTATGCGGTGACTTGGTCAGCGTCCTGAGGCGCGTAGGGCTTGTTCTCGAATGCAAGGCAGAACGACCTGCCTCCCTCCGGGATGTCCACGGTGATGTCCATCTTCCTCCCGGTGTCGGTCAGCCGTTCCCTCCGCACTACTACTGGGTTCGTCGGGGTCGGCTGAAGCCTCTGAAAACGTCGCTTGGTGAGCGGAAAGGCCTCCACCATCGCTCTGAGGAAGGTAGTACGTTGGCCGTGCTTCCCGAGCGGATCGAGCAGAGTCGCTATCACGCGCGACAGACCGAGTTCGTCGGTGCGCAGATAGTCGAACACGTTGAACCGCGGCGCCAGGCGACGGTCAAGCGCCAGCTCAGATTTTTTATCGTGCGCCAGGCGGGCTGCGAGCTCCTCTAGAAGAGACTCAAGCTGCTGTGTCTGTTCTTCGCCCTGTCTCGCCATTGTGTTGAAGGCCCGGAAAAGGAGGCGGATTCAGACCAGACCAGAGGCGACTAATGGCGCTCAGGCTGCTTCCTACGACTGCTCGGCTAGGCGCCGCCCTCCCTACCTGTGAGCCGGGCATCACTTAGTTTGAAGAAGAAGCGGCAGGAGCGCGCCTATCAAACACTAAGCATAGCAAACGACAGGGAACGCCAAAGCTGCCCTATCGTTTGATGGGCGCGCTCCTGCCGTCCCTTCAGGCACACTGACTCTCTCGGTCAAGAGAGCCTGGAGCGGTTCGTTGAACTACGGGGACGGGATCGAGGTCTGGCTGTTTCCGGCGGCATTCAGGGGAAGATTGTCGGGACGGCCGTGTTCGGTCAGCTGCTGAAGGATCTCAAGATCGATTGCAGCCCGCACGGGTTCCGCAGCTCGTTCCGGTCCTGGTGCTCCGACGAGGGGATCGACCGGGAGCTGGCGGAGCAGGCCCTGGCCCACGCGGTCGGGAGCCAGGTCGAGCAGTGCTATGCGCGCAGCGACGTGCTGGAGCGCCGGCGCGAGGTCATGGACTCCTGGGGCGCGTTTCTGATCGAGTAGCTTCCATCAGGTGCATGGCGCTTGACCGCACCGACACGTCTCGGAACGGGCCACGCACGGCGTACCAACTCGGCAACCAAAATCGCAGAGACGATTGTAAGGCCAGCAGTAGGCCAGCCCTTACTGCCACATCGCGACGACGGCCAGCAAGGCGTGGGCGCGTCGTATCAGCACGTGGGCGGGATCGCCGGCCGTTTCCGGTTCAGGTCGGTAGCCACCGGTCGAGCATCCGGAGCACCGCGTCGCCGAAGCGGGCGAGCAGGGGGCCGGCGAACCGCCAGGCTGCGAGCATGCCGACTGCCACCGCCGCAACGTAGACGAGGGCGGCAAACAGGTGCCGCCGATCCGGGTCGCTCATGGGGGCATTCTGCCAGCGACCGCTGCTCGGGGGCACGACGGCTGAGCCGAAGACCTTGCGGCGGTCTTCGGGAGTCGCGGCCGACTTGTCGCGGGCCAGCAGCCAGACTAGAGGGCGCCTTGGAGCCGGCCTGAGCGGACCTCGTCGAAGTTCGCATCGCTGTGCCGCACGAAGTACGGCACACCCGGGGGTCGCTCCCGGCACGACTCGGCCGTGTGATGCGGCCGGGGCGCTCTTCATTCTGGACCAGAACTACGGGAAGGAGACGGAGATAGCGCGTTGGAGGGGTGAAACGGAGGAGTCGGGAAGAGTGGAACGGACGGGCCGTGTCGATGTTCCACTCGTAGTGTGGCGGGCGCTGTGGCACCGGCACGCGCTCCGCAGGAACCAATCCCTCTGCTGGGTCGGTGGCCAGCCTCCTATCTACCGCTGTTCTGGAGTCTGAACGCGTGGCACGACTCCCATCAGGCGCCCCTTCGTGAAGAGGGTTCCTAGCGGCCCTGGGCTCGCGTCCACGCCGTTTGGAATCACCGGCTCGGCCAAGCTGTCTGACGCGGAGTCTCGGCGCACTAGGGGCACAGCAGCAGCAATCCCGGTGCCGTCCGCTTTCGGCGGAGTCTTGGGTATTCGGCCCGTGTTGATCCAATACCAGGCTCCATCCTCAAGACCATCCGCGAGTTCTGGTCGAGGCGCTACCCGAGGCAGCCGATGACATCCCTATCACTTGCTAGGCGCACTCTTGTCGTTCTTAGGAACGGCTCGTGACTGTGGCCGACGACAATCATGGTGGGATGGGCCGGCAGCCCCATGAAGCAGACGCCACAGCTACGCGCGCTGCGCCCGTGGGAGCGAGCGAGGGAGGGCCTGCGATTCCCCCCTTCGAACCCCCCGCGCGCCAGCTGTTGCGGCCAGTCGGAATCAACGCGACGGTGGACGGTTTCCGCAGTTCGTTTCCGTCCGCAGTACTCGGACGAGGGGATCGACCGGGAGCTGGTGGAACAGGCCCTGGCCCACGCGGTCGTCGACACAGGTTAGGCTAGAGCCTTCTATCAGGAAAGGGATTCAATGAGAGCGGGAGAACTGGCGAAGGAACTCCACCGCATGTACGAGTCCGGTCGTGGAAAGAACCTAATGGTGACCATGATTCACTTGTTCGGAATCAAGTATGCCGACGAAATCGCGGTATGCGGCGCTACACCAACCGAGCTGTGCCGCATGGCTGGGCTGCGGGAGGTGTACAACGCTGAAGTGTCGAAGGGACGCCGCCTTGCCAGCTTCGTGGAGCTCAAGCCTCGGGCGACACGACTGTGATCGTGAAGAAGGGCCGCGAGGTCTAGTGCTCCCCGCGATTCGGAGGGAAGATGGTCGACGCCAGCCCCGCCTTGTAGGCCCTGCCCGCCTCGCCCTCATGGCTCTTCCTCCAACCTCGATGGAGTGGACCCGTCTGTGGCGGTCTCCGAACGCCTCATGGCCGCTACCGAGGAAGGCGATGTCACGCCCCTGAGGGTGCTGACTGCGGACTTGGATGAATGCAGTGGCCCAGGGCAGGTAGGGGGTTGTACTGGGACCGAGTGGCGCGGTCGGTGTGGGTCTAAGCCTCGTCTACTGGGTGGTTCCGATCGTCGTCGCTGTGGTTATCGGGAACGCGATCTACGACGCTCTACGCACCATCGTCCGACGCCGGAACGACTAGCCGGGACGGTCCACACGGACGAGTTGAAAAGTCCTTGTCGGAATGTTGGCGGGCGGCCTGAGGCCGGCGTCTTGACTAGGGGGATTGCGAAGAAGCAGTGCTCGGCGGCGTTGCCGCCTCGCTGATCGACGGAGTGGCCCGCCGATGAGCCGGCGCCGTTGTGCAGCCCCTCCTCTTGTGCCGCTTCGGCGTGGATAAGCCAGAGCATGGGCGGCAATTCCAGATCGGGACGTCCGCTTGCCGGCGATCTCGTCCGGCGCGGTGGTCAACACTTTTGCGCCGCACTATCGGACGACCTGGACGGCGCTTCGGCTCCTCCGGTTCCTTCGTCATGGCTGGTCTGCCATGAAGCCGTCGGCCTTCTTCTTCTGCAGCAGTCCGTTCAGGGTCTCCACCGGCACGCGACGTGCTGAATAGAGGAACCTCTCGGCGTTCGCGGCGGTTCGCCGGTTGCAGAACACAACCGCTTCCGGCGACAGCTCTTGGGCACGAATCTCAAGTCTTGCAAACTGCCACTGGACGCCGCTGGTCATTCCTTTGGCGCGCCGCCCTGCTGACTGCCACGGTGCGCCGCCGATCATCAGCCCTCTGTCCGGAGAGAGCGGAAACCACAGAGAGAGTGCCTTTTCGCCGCCTCGTCCGGCGAACGTAAAGGCCCCTTCTCCCGCGGTAGCCAGATAGAACACCACGGGGTTGTCACAGGTGACAAAGGGGTTGCCCGGCGGTGCGACGGCTATCCGCCAGCGACCGCTCCGCCTCGCTTCGGAAACAAGACCGGCGGCGTTCAGACCGGCCATCGGATCGTATGTACTTCCGTCGGAGCCTTGGAACCGCGGCAGGGTGGCCTCCGTCTTGGCACGGAACTCCTCGATGATGTGCAGCGGCTCGGCGGTTTCTTGCGACGTAGCGTGTCCATCCTCAGTAATCTTGTTCCAGGTCGTTGCCATCGCATCCAGAAGGAACTGCCTCGTCGGCTCGACCCGCAGGTACTGGTTGACGACGTACGTGGCAACCAGTTCTCGATTTCCATCTCGCAGGCGCATCGGTAGCCGGCAGTTCGCCAGCCGACGCAGGACCGGTGCAGCCTGGGTTTCGAGCTTCTGGATGTCGTCGTCCTTTCTCGAATCATAGTAGGCATGCTTCGCAGCACAGTCTCTGATCGAGCGCTCACGCCACCTTCCAGTTGGCAACTCCAATTGGAAGATGAGTCCTTCTCCAGGCCTAGACCGGAACTCTCTGAGGTGGAACTGTGGGACTTGGTGCTGGCGACCGCTACTCACGACGCCATGAACCCGTCTTTGCGGTTGCGGTCCCGAAGGCCCGACAACGTTAGCTTGTGCGCCTTTCGTCGGTTGCACGGTCCACACTGCGGGCGGCGATTCGACAGGTTGTTGCTCCCTTCATCGGCTCGCGGCGTGTTGTGGTCCAGTTGCAGGTACTCCGGCGAGTCGAAGCCCCGGTCGCAACCGTCGCAGTACGCCAACCCGTCATCGTGGGTGTCCTTCTCGAACCGAGGCCACGCGCCCGGGACGGGCGGAGTGTAGCGGTGGCACGCCGAGAGTGCGAGTTGACTCTCCGGCTGTCCCAGAACAAGCCGAAGCCTTGGACTAGGTGCTGGTACTTTGCCACTCGTCACCCTCAACCCGAACGGCACTGTGAGCTTGCCCCGGTTTCGTGGACACTTCATCCTTGAAGGAGGAGGTACCCACGATGCCAAGATCAAGACCTCGGTACCCTGCAGATCCCCTACCGCTTCGGGACCGCCGATGAACGGGCCCGAAGGGGCCTCGCCCGTCTATCGACGAGATCCACCAGCTCGGCCCGACCGTGGAGGAGCGCCTATGCGGCGCTGGTGGAACTTTCAGCTCGATCTGGTGATCGGTCAGGGGCCGAGATCGAGGACGCTGTGCATCGAACTTCCCGTTTCACCTTGGTCGGAGCCACCAACGGACGCGGACCTGATCACGCCTCCGCTTTCAGGCGCGCCTTGGCATCGTTCACGGGCTCGACTTCTACGACACGGAGGTGCTCACAGTCGTCCGGTCGACGAACTGCGACGACAGTGTGTCGTCCAGTGTAGGACCGGCCACAAGCGCCCCGTCGGTACCTCGAAGAACTCGACGGTTCAACAGCCGCGACAACCCGTACATCTTTGGCGACACGCTGAAGCGCATCGTCCGCACCGACCCGCTCACCTACGACCGGCTGGTCGGCAAGGACCGGATGACGACCGGGCAGGCGGCGTAGCGCGCCTAACTCCACCTGTTGTCTCCCCCGCTCAGGAAATCCGCTACTGTGCCGAGGTCGAATTCCACCCTCTCCAGGAGAATGGGTAGCGTTCCTACGCGGGCATAGGCGTGTTCGCCAAGAGGTTCTCCCGCAGCCTCATCTGGATAGCGAAAGGAAGTGCCCTTTGGGTCGACTTTGTCCAGTTCGGCAATAGCGGTGTCGACGAGGGCAACAGGATCATCCTCGTTGGCATCAGCGAGTAGCTTCTGCATTTCTTTCCAGAGCCGGTCGAGACTGTGCTCGTGGTTCTTCTCCAACGAGCGCTTCGCCCCCCGAAGGCACGACTTCAAGTACAGTTCCAAGCTGTGCCTGTAGCACATTAGAAGGGGCGGCACGATCCGGTCATCGTGATGCGCCACGCAGTGCTTCGCCAGGATGTATCCCGCACGCCTGTACTGCATTGCCATCGCGAAGTAGTCGCGGCGATTCAGATATGTAGAGTAACGACCACCGAAAACCAATCCGACCTCGGCGTCCTTCTTCATGGATGAATTGGGCACTTCTCATAGTGCTGAAGCGTCGCTGAGGCAAGGCACAGGCGGTCTCCCCAAAGCCAATGCTGCGGGTCGTCGGGATTAAGCTCGAGCTTCTCCAAGAACCCCCTTGCCCTGGCGGCCCGGCTCTCCATCTTCAGACTGTGACCGTCTTGCCCGAAGGTCAGCGCTTCAGCCGTCCTACCTAGATTCACCAGCGTTGCTACGTCGTGGATCAACTGGCGGCAAGGATCTCCTGAAACGACCTCCCTCGCAGTCGCAGTGCCTCGTACTTCGTCCAGCACTGCCAGAACCGCATCAAGGGACCGCTCAGCGTGTTCTGGGAACTCCTCGCCAAACGGACGGCGGCCCTTACCGTCGCGGTCGAGATGCGCGACGACCTTGTTGCGGTACTGCCTCAGATCCGCCGTCGCCGCCATGACCGCCTTGACCAACGCAGGTAGTCGGTGCAATTGCGGATACAGGTCGGGCAATGCACGTACCGTCAGATTTCGGTTCCCTCCAGTCTCTGGCCGATCCGCAAGCTGCGTGATGCGGAGAATCAGCGCCTCTTCGCTCACACGACGAAGCCACCACGCAAACTCGGGGTGCGCCTCCAAGAACCACTCGTTGGCCTTGGCGTGAAAGAGGTCTTGGTGCTCTTGGAGCAACACTCTGGCGAAAACGTAGTGCTGCATCAGCGCGTCCACGATTTCGTCGCGGTACTGCGCGTTATCGTCCGCGCTCGCCGCGCTGTCCCGAGCCTTGACCGCGAACGTCATCACTGTTCCTCCTTGGTGGCGTCGTCGTACACGTTCCATGCACCACACTCGTCTAGGCGCACACGGATCCGATCACGCTGAAACCACTCACCCACCGTCGCCAGCCCGAACGTCATCACCCGTGCCCAGAGGACCTCGCCATCGTCTGTCTCGATCTTGCATCTCGTCCCAACGGCGATCCAGCCAGACTTGCGGTCTCGTTCGTCCTTGGCTTCGCCATCAAGCTCAATCGCTGTAACAGTACCTGTCCTAGTCATCGCCTCTGCTCCTTCCCAAGAATGGGCACAGACTGTCCCCTGCTCTGCGACTCAACGGGTTCCGCCAGCTACTGAGTGTGCCTCGACCACACGGCCAACAGAGGTGCCGGAAAGCCAGCCGGGTTCTGGTGGACCGCATCACGGGGCGGCGCAAGGAAACGCCATGATGTCGGTGATTGCCGTTACCAGGGTGAAGGCCGGTTGATCGCCGGCTACTCCGCGAGCCGAGGTCCAACGCTTGCCCTCCGCTTCGTTCGGAGGCCAGACCGTCACGCGGTAGCGCAGGTCTGTCGCCGGTGCTGAATAGACCCACCAGTGCTGGTTGAGACTGCATCCGTTCAGCACCTTGACCAGCACCTCGGCGTTGTCGGGATTGAAGAAGTAGAAGACGGCGCTGTCGGTTCCGAGGTGTGATTGGCGCTTGGCCTCGACCCAGCTACCGGAGTTCCGATCCTCGAAGTCGATCGCGACCACGAAGCCGTTCCCCAGGCAGGCACGGTTCTCGGGGCAGCCGCTCGTGGCCCCCGGGCAGGTCACCGTCCGCCTCGGATCAGCGTTCAGCATCGCATCGAGGCTGTCCCGTTCGGCGGGATCGACCGCCAAGTTGTACTCCTGCTTCACGGCGACGACGCGCGCCGCGAACCATCCACGATTCTCCGCCGGCGACCAGTCTCCGGCATCCCTATCGCTCTTCTCGTGCCGGTTGACGCGCGGGTCGGCAACGGTCAGGTTGTCGAGGTCACCGGCGAAGGTGCGGTACTGCGTCTCGACAAGACCAGAGTCGTACGCTTCGGCCAACGCCACGATGTGCTCGATGTCTGTGTCGGCAGTGCCGTTCGCCCTTATCGCGAACCTGGAGCATGTGTAGGGAGTGAAGACATGGCCGTCAGCTCGTGGCAGGCCGGCGATGATCTCGTCTTCGAGGGAGGAGTACGGTGAGCCGAAATCGTCGCGGTCATAGCCTTCCCTCGGTAACTCTTCGCAGACTCGAAGGCCCATCCACGTCTCCGTGGCGTTCGGGCAACCGCGCCCGGTCATCTCCGGTGGCGGTGTCTCCGTCCGCTGCGGAACGTAGCCGTTGGGATTGTTCTCGCTCTCGCAGTCGATGCCGTCGTTGTCGCTGTCACCCCGGATCCGTGAGAGCCACTCGTAGATGACGGCCGTGTCGTTCGTGTTGTCCCGGTATGCGGGCAGGCGGAGTCCTTCATCGCGGTCGCGCGCCTCACTGCAGGTCAGGTCGCCGTTGCCATTGGCGTCCCAGTACTCGAAATCGTCCTTCGTCGTCCCGGACGCCAGCGTGGGCAGCGCTAGAGCGCAGAGCCCGAACGCCGCCATGCGCGACACGGAAGTGCAACGATTGCTCATGCCGCCAAGCATAGGGCAGCTCTCGAGTCACCGTCAGACGGCGGGGCGCTCTCAGGACGTCCGGCTCTGGAGCGGCCGGCACCCGTAGGGGGGCTTGTCGCAACGACTAGCGAGCCAGTTTGGACTCGAGCATCACGAGGCGCTCCCGGCACGACACCGACCGGCTCGTTCGGGCGGGGTCGTCTTCCGATTCGGAGCGAAACCACAGGAGGGAGAACGAGAAACGGCTCCTGAGCCGTGGAACGGGTCGTCGCACGGAGGGTGGAACGGAGGGGGGTGTGTCTCCGTTCCATCCTGTTTCGGTCGCTGAGTCGGCACGATCGACGCGTGAGCGCGTCGGGTGCGAGACGGTCGGCGTGGTGCGTGGAGTAGCTGTCGATGCGGGGTCGGGATGTGGAGTGGCCACCTACTGCTACACCAGCCGTTCGCAGAGCCGCAACGCTGTCTGCCGCGCTGCGGCGAAGCCTCCCCAAAGGGCGGAAGCGGGCGTGGGCGCCGGAGGCGATGCCTCCTCGATGAGAGCAAGCGTGGAGCGCTCGTCGGGAGTCAGGGAGTCGTGAGAGGGCGACCGGGGAAAGCCAGGCCCGAGTGTGCGTCCGTAGTCGTCTTGGGCCTCGCGGGTGCGGGTGACGATGGCCACCGTCGACGTTGGTTCCGGCTTCGCGGAGGTGAGTCCAGAGGCGGCGGTGGCTGTCGACCCAGCGAAGTTGCGTGTCGGTGTCGCGGCCCGGGGTCGGCGTAGAGGAAGGTGGCCGTGTGGTCGTCGTAGAGCGCGCCTCGACCCTGACGGGACGGTAGAGTTGCCGCAAGCCACCTTCAGCTTGGAAGGCTAAGGAATGGAGACACCGGCCAAGGAGCTACTTCACCGTGCGCTGACCCTCGCTGGCGTCCTAGTGTTGTCCCTAATCGCCTTGCAGTCCTGCGCCCCGAGTGGCGATTCCAGCGGGACGGTCTACTACGACCCTTCCCCCAACCTCGATGAGGAGGACCCGTGCGTGGCGCTCTCCGAACGCCTGATGGCCGCCGCGGAGGAAGGCGACGTCGCGACCCTGAGAGCGCTGACTGCGGACCTGGAGGAATGCAGTGGTTCAGGGCAGGTAGGGGTGGTACTGGGACCGAGTGGCGCGGTCAGTATGGGTCTAAGCCTCGTCTACTGGTTGGTTCCGATCGTCGTCGCTGTGGTCATCGGGAACGCGATCTACGACGCTTTACGCACCATCGTCCGACGCCGGAAAGACTAGCCGGGACGGTCCGCACGGACGAGTTGAAGTCCTCGTCGGGATCTCGGCGGGCACCCTGAGGTCGGCGTCTTGACTGGCGTGGCAAGCGCGGCCGGCTGCGGACGGGAGCCGCCGCATCGGCCCGCTTCCGGGCCTTCCCGCAGGGATCAACTCTGCCGGGAGCGACCCCTCTCGAACGGTGCAACGGGAGGTGCAACGAGAGGGAAAGCCGGTGCCGAACGGAGTGAGGCAAACCGGGGGGTCGCTCCCGGCACGACCCTGCCCGGCTCGTTCGGGAGGGTCGTCTTTCGATTCGGAGGGGAACTCCAAGCGGGAGATAGCGAGAACGCCGTGGCGGTGTGCAACGGGTACGCCGGGAGCGATGCAACAGAGGGGTATGCGTCCCGGTTGCATCCTGTTGCGGCCGCTGGATCGGCATGGGTACGCGAGATAGCCGATCAGGCACCCATCCTTGCCGGTCGAAACCGCAGGATGAGGCCCTGGAGCAACTGGCGTCGCAGCGTCCCGTTTTCCGCGCGGCCCGTTGTTTGACTCCTACCGTCTGATAGGCGCGCTTTCGTAGTGGCTGAGTCTAGAGTGCCACTGAGCTACCAGACCACTTCCGGGGAGTGCCAAAGAAGTAGCGACGCTCCGTCTAGGCCAAACGCGGAAGCCGATCCGAAAGGGCCGTCCGCTACGACCCGCCCGCAACGGGACGGCGGAGAACGGGCCGCATATGGAGGATTGGAGATGAAGTTGCGAATCGTGTCGACGCTGGTCTGTTGTCTGCTGGCGGGAGTGGCAACGGCTGCAAACGCGCAGGAGGAGCGAGGCTTCTACATCGGCTTTGAGGCGGGACTGGCAGCCGACGACACCCTTGAGGCAAGTGTCTCGGGCGTCAATCACCCGACGATGTGCGACATCCTGCTGTACCGTGACGTCCCCGGTGCCGCTGATCCGAGTGTCTTCCCTGAGTGCAACGACAACACGTCTCGACTTCTGGGGACGAGCCGTCACGACGGCGGGACGCGGTTCGCCGGTTCGATCAACTTCGGCTTTGACTTCGGTCGTCTACGGATCGAAGTCGAACACCTGAACCGAGGCCAGAAGGGCGGCACGGTACCGACTCTCACGTCGCGTGAGAATCCAGGACTCGCGAGCAAGAGCGCCGAGTGGAGTCCCCTTGATCCGCCGTCAAGCACCGTCAGCGACTCTCACCGACGCGAACTGGTCGCCAACGTCCTTTGGGACATCGAGAACGAGTCCGCATGGACGCCCTACGTGGGCCTCGGCCTCGAGGTTGCGCGGGCGAATCTGCGCTACAGCACCCGGTTCGTCCGCAAGACGCTGGCGCAGGGCTACCAGGACGTCGACCCGCCACTCACGATCCTGGATCGTCCAGCGGCGGCCGCCGGCACAGTCAGTCTTCTCGATAGCGAGTTCAGCGACTATCTGTTCGGCGTGCAGGTCTTGACCGGCGTGGATCGGAGACTCCGAGACAACATGGACTTCATGATCAAAGCCCGGTGGACGCAGTTCAAGGACTTGACGACCGACCCGACTACGTGGTTGATGGTCCGCAGTCACGAACCCGTTCGGGCCGACGGCGTGACGCCGTCCGACACCGTACAGGAGTTCAGCAAGCCTGGCGGAATCGGGGTCACGGTGGGACTGCGATACCGATTCTAGGATGATCTCGGAAGAGCCAGTCCGAATGATCGTGAGCGGAGAAATCGGATAGATAGCACCCGACATAGCGGAGACCTGTCGTAGTCGCGCCAACGCATGACGCGGAACCGCCACTCGCCGAACTGGAGGTGAGCTCGAGCGTCTACCCCGAAGACCCGAATGACGAGAGCTCCGTACGGGGAAAGGAACCCTCAGAATGAAACCCGAGACGTTGGCGAGGTCGGGCCTCGGCCTGCTGCTGGTGACCGCGGCCCCAGGCGCCGCTGTCGAGAAGGGTCCGTACGTCGCCTTCGAGTTGGGCGTGGGCGTGGGCGGTTCGATGGTCCTGCACGGAACGGACGACGATGTCGCTACGACCTGCGACGGCTGGATCGTTCCACTCGACGGGACGAACGCTGGATGCAACCCACCGCCCTCGGCTTGGACGGCCGACATCAACGACACCGGTTCAGGGTTCGCGGGCAGCATTGCCCTCGGGTACCGCCTGTTCAGCTTCCGCGGCGAACTGGAACTCGTCCACTCGACATTCTCCTACGACGAAGTCAGCGACGTGCTGGCTACGGACGATGTCTCAGTGGCCAAGCGGGAACAGGAGATTGAGGCGGCGGAGACGCGAGTCGAGACCGTCCAGCACGAGGCCATCTTCGCCAACGTCTATTGGGACGTCCCGCCGACCGTTCTGATCTGGCCCTACGTCGGCATCGGCATCGGTGTCGCGGATGTTTCGGTCGACTACTTCAACCGCTGGAAGCGGAACAGCGATCCGGGCGCGATCGTTACGTTCGAGGGCCATCCCGATGCCGCCGAGCTGCGGCGGATTCTCGCGGGCACGACGACGGTCGCCAGCGCGAAGCTCAAGGACACAGCGACCGCCATCCAGATTCTCGCCGGTGTCGACTTCAGGGTGGCGGAGACGGTAGTCCTCGGCTTCAAGGCCCGTCTGGTCCAATACGAGGACTTCGAGACGGACCGCCTCCTGTGGGATCAGCTCCGGAGCCACCACTCCAGCCGCAGTCCCGGCGGCGAGGAGGTGTCGTACGTCGTCTCTACCGACGACCTGAGCCTGTGGGCGCTGAGCTTCGGTTTGAAGTACCGCTTCTGAGTCCGGGCCGAATGATCCCAAAGCAACGATAGGCCTTTCTCCGCGAAGGGGCCTCCGGGCACGGTCGCCGGCTCGTGCTGAGCCTCGCGCGCGGACCTGGAGACGCCACGAGGCCCGCGGCCGATTGACCGCTAGCGGCGCCGGATCACGGCCACGAGCGGCAGGAAGACCACGCCGCGAGCTTGAACCGCATGGACGCCGAACCGGTCAACCTGTCGGGCGACGCAGCCACCGCTAGTTCCGCGGTTGCAGCGATCGGTCCGACCCTCTGCGCCTTCCCGCAGGGATCAATTCTGCCGGGAGCGACCCTCCCGAACGTGGAACGAGGAGTGGAACGAAGAGGGCAAAGGCGTGCCGAACGAAGTGCGGCGAACCCCGGGGGTCGCTCCCGGCACGACACCGACCGGCTCGTTCGGGCGGGTCGTCTTCCGATTCGGCCGGAAACCCAGGCGACAGAACGAGAAACGGCTCCTGAGCCGTGGAACGGGTCGCCGCACGGAGGGTGGAACGGAGGTGGGTGTGTCCCCGTTCCATCGTGGTTCGGCCGCTGGATCGGTACGATCAACGCGTGAGCGAGTCGGGTGCGAGACAAGCATCGTGCTCGAGGTCAAGAGGAAGTCCGGACTCGCCGCCGACCAGCAGGAAGCCGACGCGCTCGACGCCTTCTGGCAGGCTGCACGTGGACTGAGATGGAAGGTGACCGACCGATGAAGAGAATCATCCGGCTAGCGTTGATCGCCGCGGCAGCCCCTGGGCTCACACTCGGCAGCCCAGGCGCCGCCGGCGCCGTTCGAGCTCACCCACAAGGGGTATCTCCGCTACGCGCCCGATCCTTTCGACTGCAACTACTGCCCGATCTACGGACCAGACGCTGACGAGTACGCTAGGGACCTCGTCGACCATCGGAACGAGCAGATCTTGGTCGAGAGCCGGACGGTCGGCATCGACGCCACGCCGACCTACACCAGCATCGCCCGCTGGCCATCCAGGTCACGGCGCCCCCTCGGCTGGGAGCCCTCGACCGCCTCCGACGGCGACATCCTTGCACCCGATGGATGCGGTTTCGGTAAGCTCCGCTGACCCTGTCAACTCCCGAGGTCCAGTGAACTTGCCCCGACGCACCGCTCCCGCTAACGCACCTCACAGCCTGACTTCGATCGCGCACCGTGCGAAGCGAAAGAACCTCCCGCCGGCAGGAATCGAATCTCACGGCGAAGTTCGGGAGGAGCCAGTCGCCAGGTACTGGCACAACGCGCACCTACCTCCTCAACTTCTCTCGGCACCTGACTCGGCGAACGTGGACCGGCTTCGGGAAGTTCTCGCAGCTTCGCGCAGGCGCCCCCTGACGGAGGACGAAAGCCGGCTGCTCGACAATGCTATTCGCCGGCACGAACCTTGGCTGAACTGGACGGGTAAGAGGGAGCGGCCGTGGTTCGAGGTTGACCCGGTGGCTCTTCACATGCATGAACGGGTGTCTGCCCAGGCGATCCTCCGTGTGCTGGCTCGACAAGATGTGAACCGTAGCTTGTTCGCCGACCCGAAACTCGATTACGCCCAGACGGTCCAGTTCTACCGCCACGACGTGGACTGGGCGAACCGAATGATCCTCGGAGATTCGTTGCAGGTTATGGCAAGCCTTGCGCGACGGGAAGACTTGGCCGGCAAGGTACAGATGATCTACGTCGACCCGCCTTACGGCATTAAGTTCGGGTCGAACTTCCAGCCGGAACTCGGTCAGCGAGACGTCAAGGACACCGCAAACGACCTAACTCGCGAACCGGAGACGATACGTGCCTACCGCGACACGTGGACACTCGGTGTCCATTCGTATCTCTCCTATCTACGCGACCGACTTGCCATAATGCGAGATCTCTTGTCGCCGACAGGGAGCATCTTCGTGCAGATCAGTGATGAGAATGTCCACCGTGTCAGGTGTCTGATGGACGAAGTGTTCGGAGGAGAGAACTTCTGTCGCCTGATTTCGATCCGCAAGACAGCCGGCGACACGACTAGGCTCCTAACGTCTCAGGCCGACTACATCATTTGGTACTCCCGGGACATCGAGAAGGTCAAGTTCCAACCGCTGTTTCTGAAGAAAGAAGTAGGAACGGGCACCGGCAGACAGTACGACCGAGTTCTCGATCCGTCTACAGGATTCCATAGACGGCTATCGAAGAAGGAGCCGCTCCAGAGTGATGGATCCTCGGCTGCCCACCAAGCGTTCAGGACTGCTGATCTGAGACGGAAAGGGTTCAGTCGCACTGCGACCATAGAGTGTGAGTATCAAGGAAGCACGTTCTACCCGGGTCCATCGCACCAATGGAAGACGAACGCGGTCGGGCTGACGAGGCTTAGGCGGAGCGAACGGCTCCACCTCGTCGGAAAGACGCTGGAGTATCGGCGCTACTACTCGGACTGGAGCTTCTCGAATCTGACGAACATCTGGACTGACGCAGGGGGCAGTGGGTTCGCAGACCCAAGAATCTATGCCGTACAGACTGTGCCGAGAGTGATTCAACGCTGCCTCCTGATGACCACGGACCCGGGCGACCTCGTTCTTGACCCGACTTGTGGCAGTGGTACGACGGCCTACGTGGCCGAACAGTGGGGGCGCCGCTGGATCACGACCGATACTTCACGTGTGGCCCTGACACTCGCGAAACACCGACTGATGACGACCAAGTTCGAGTACTACAGGCTGCGTGAGCTGGAGGCGGAGGACGTGGCGCGCAACCCAGAAGGGCCTTGGATATCCGACGTGGACGCGGCAGGCGAAGCGACCGGGAGGCCGATGACCTTCCATTGCAGGCGGGTGCCCCACGTCACGCTTCGGAGCATTGTACGTAACGCGTCGCTCGATCCGCTTTTCGAGAAACATGAACCGGTGCTCGCCGCGGCGCTGGCGCGGTTGAACGAGGAGTTGAGGGCGGTCCCCAGAGACACCAAGGGCAAGCTGACGGTCAAGTTGGTCGAGAAGCACCGGTGCCAAGGCGCGCGAGCGGTGAACGAAGCAGACATCCGGCGTTGGCTGCTTCCCGGTGCCCCTGTCGGCGCGATTAGACCCGCGCCCGCACGGAAGGGGCTCAAGGCGCTAACTCTTGCCCAGGCAGAGAAGTACTGCGGCCGGATCCCGGGGGAGAGTTGGCAGGAGTGGGAAGTTCCGTTCGACTCTGATCCGGACTGGCCCCCTGCGCTGAGGGGTGCCCTTCGAGAGTACCTCGAGGCTTGGCGGGCCAAGATGAAAGAGGTGAACGGCTGCATCGAGGCGAACGCTGACTTAGTGGAACTCGTGGACCAGCCGGACACGGTTGATGGAACCGTGCGGGTCGCCGGCCCGTTTACGATGGAAGGCGTCATCGCAATGGAGGAAGGACCGGACACGCCGTTCACGCCAATAGGTGGTGCTCCCACCGAACTCGAAGCCTTCGACGACCGACATGCTGATCGAGTCGGCCTTCTGGCTAGGAACGCGGAGGCACACCTTGACAAGGTTCTCCGCCTCCTCAAAGCCACCGGCGTCGACTTTCCTGGCAACCGGAAGATGAAGCTCATCCAGGTCGAGCCGGTCACGGACCCGACTCGGATTCACGCGGAAGGCTACTGGGAGAACGGTGCACAGATAACCCGACGAGTCGCGGTTAGCATCGGCCCCGAAGCCGGGAACGTGCCAGCACTTCAGGTGGAGGAAGCGGTTCGCGCAGCGAACCGGATCGGCTATGACGACCTCGTCTTCGCAGGCTTCGGGTTCGACGCGGCCGCGCAGGAGGCGATCGAAGATTCGAGTCACCCGAAGATGCGCCTGCACATGGCGCTAATCAACCCCGACGTGGCGATGGACGATCTGCTTAAGACTCAGCCAGGCAACCAGATCTTTACCGTGTTCTCAGCGCCCCGCGTGGCCGGCCCGATTACGCGCGGCGACGGACGGTACACTGTGGCAGTCGAGGGCATGGATGTCTACGATCCGGTCAAGAGTACCCTGCACCCCACGGACAAGACCCGCATTGCGGCTTGGTTTCTCGATACAGACTATGACGGCAGGACGTTCTGCATTTGCCAGGCGTTCTTTCCGGACCGCAAGAAATGGGACAAACTGGCGAAGGCCTTGGGCGATGCCGGCATGGTGGAACGCAGAGCCTTCGAGGCGCTAAGCGGGTTGGAGAGCCTGCCCTTTGAACGGTCCGGCCGCCTCAATCCAGCTGAGGGGTGGCGGATAGCCGTCAAGGTGATCGACCCGCGAGGCAATGAGGGTCTGCGGGTGATCACGGTCGACGCTGTGAGCGCCTGAGCGGGAACGGCAGCGAATGACCACTTCGGCGCAGATGCCGATTCAGCCGGTCGAGAATCCGATTCTCTGCTCACCCTACGGTGAGCCGCAGGAGCACTGGCTGTACGACACCAACACGGGGTTGCCCACTAGGATGGACGGTCGCCGCGAGGCTAGCTACTGGTTCAAGAGCCAGCGGACCGGCAGCGCGCAGCAGACGCTGCTGGCGGAAGAGGAGCGTGACGACCTTCCCCTGGTCAACAGCCTCCGAGCCGACGTGCGGCGTTGGCGGGAAGCCGGGTGGCCGAATGCCTCGGCCACGACCAAGAAACTACTCCGTCACTGGTGGCGGGAAGACCGCCAGCGACGACTGTTCTTCTGCCAGTTGGAAGCGGTGGAGACTGTTCTCTATCTCCAGGAGATCCTCTCGCTGGGCCGGCGAACGCGATGGAAGCCGCAGCTAACGCGAACGGACTTCGATGCCCTCACTCGCGGAGAGAATCCGCGCCCCGGGGAGTGGGTGGCACGGGTTGCCCAGCACCCGAAGCTTGCCGATATCCCAAACGAGAAGGGTCTTGAGGCCATCAGGCGCTACGCCTGCAAGATGGCGACCGGTTCGGGCAAGACCGTGGTCATGGCGATGCTGATCGCTTGGGCCTTCTGCAACCGCGGAACGAAGCCCGGGGACCCCCGCTACCCCCGGAGAGCGCTCGTGGTTTGCCCAAACCTGACGATCCGCGAGCGACTTGCGGTGCTATTGCCGAGCGACCGGGAGAACTACTACGAGAAGTTCGATCTGGTGCCCCCGTCTCTGCGACCCGAACTCGCCAAGGGGAAGGTCTTGGTCACGAACTGGCATCTGCTCCAGCCCCAGGCGCCGGAGCTTCGCGTGGGTGGACTTGAGGTGGGCAACCTCGGCGAAGAGACGCCGAACGCCTTCGCGCGCGCCCGCCTGGGCGAGCTGTGGGCTGACGAGCCGCTAATGGTGTTGAACGACGAGGGCCATCACGCCTACCGCCCGGCGCCAGTCGGTAAGAGGCTTTCAGCGGAAGAGAAAGCGGAACGGGAGCAGGCCACGGTTTGGGTGAGCGGCCTCGACCGTATCCACTCGGCCTGCGGGATCGGCCTGTGTGTGGACCTCTCCGCTACACCGTTCTACATCCAGGGAAGCGGTTATCCCGAAGGGTCGCCCTTTCCCTGGATCGTTAGCGACTTTGGCTTGGTCGACGCGATCGAAAGTGGCATCACGAAGATTCCTCGTTTGCCAGCCATGGACAACACCGGTCGCCCGGACCCGCAGTACTTTCGCCTTTGGGACCACGTTACCAAGAACCTCACCTCGGGAGATCGCTTGCCCGGCCGAAAGCCAAAGCCAGAAGTCGTGTACCGAAAGGCCGAGGACGCGCTGTTGACGCTCGCCGGGCAGTGGCGGGAACGCTTTCAGGAGATGCAGAGAGTTACGCCGGGGCAGGAACGGACGCCCCCCGTGATGATCATCGTCTGTGACAACACCGACATCGCAAAGCACTTCCACCGCATGATCTCTGGCGAGGAGATGGTGAAAGAAGAGGCGAATGGCGAGTCGCGCGGCGCGCAGGGACGCGGCGAGGGGGCAAGAACGAAGAAGAAGACCAAGCTAGTGAAGGCCTATACAGCCGGGTTGCAGGGTTTCGAAGAAGTTTGGAACCGCCCGGACGAGGAAGTCGCGATCCGAATCGACTCTAAGCTCCTTGCTGATGCCGAGAGTGGAAGCGAGAAGGCGACGCGGAAACAGGCTGCCGACAAACTGCGACGTATCGTGTCGACCGTGGGCAAGCAGGGTGAACCCGGCGAGAGGATCCGCTGCGTAGTCAGCGTGAACATGCTGAGCGAGGGCTGGGATGCGAACAACGTGACCCAGATCCTGGGGCTACGCGCCTTCCATAGCCAGTTGCTCTGCGAACAGGTTGTTGGGCGCGGGCTCCGGCGTATGGACTACACGCCCGATCCAGTGACGGGACTGTTGACGGCGGAGTACGTCGACATCTTCGGTGTACCGTTCTCCCTGATTCCGTTCAAGGGCCGCCAGCCGGGCCGGAGTACGGTCGAGGACGACCGCCCGAAGCATGAGGTGATGGCCTTGCCTGCGCGAAAGGCGCTTGAGATCCGGTTCCCGGTGGTAGAAGGGTACGTCACGGTCCTGAACCGTCGACGAATCGCCTGCGATGTTCCGAGTGTAGAGCGGATCCGGCTTGACCCGTTGACGACTCCCACGGCTACCTTCATCAGGCCAGAGGTAGCCTACAAAGTGGGTAGTCCATCGGCTTATGCTGGCTTCGAACCAACCGAGGTGACCCGGGAACAGTACTACGATTCCGTTCATCCCCAGATGATCGGATTCGCGATCGCTGAGGCGATCACTCGTGAGCTGACTGAGGCGTCCCACGTCGGCAAGGAGCAGCTTCGAAGCGAGTGTCGCCAAGTCCTCTTCCCGCAGGTCTTCCGCGTAGTCCAGGAGTACATCGAGAAGCGGGTCGATCTGAATGGAATGGACCCCCGCGACATCGGTCTGCAGATCTACGCTCAGCGTGTCGTGGGACTCCTGGTCTCGGCGATTACGCCGGACACCGGCGCGGGCGAGTTGCCAGAACTCCCCCGCCTGCAGCGCTACAAACCGATGGGAGGTACCGAGGGCGTCCATTTCAAGACAACGAAGCCAGTCCGAGCGACCACTGCGAGTCACCTGAACTACGTGGCCTGTGACACGGGAAGCTGGGAACAGGCGGCGATGTTCCAGTTGGAACGACTGGCCAACGAAGCCGTCATCCGTTGCTACGCGCGGAACGAGGGGCTTGAGTTCTCAATCCCGTACGAGACGGATGGCCGTTCAGCCAACTACGAGCCCGACTTCATCGTCCAGTTCAACGATGGGAGTCACGTCGTCGTCGAGGTCAAGGGCTACGACCGAGACGGAACGAGCGCCAAACATGAAGCCGCGAAGCGCTGGGCACGGGCCATTAGTCACTGGCGGCAGATGGGTGACTGGGAGTTCCTGGTCTGCCGGGAACCTCAAGACCTCGGCACTCAACTTCGGCAACTGTTCTCCGAGCGGATGGCTCGCTTTCGCGCAGAAGTCGAGCGGGTTGAGATCGAGGTTACGGGGAGAGAGCACCGTCTTCCAAATCAGTGAGCCGGTTGGGCAGTGGGGAGGTGTCAGGAGTGCGCGGGAACGACTCGGTCCTCTACCGGCTGCACGAAGGGCATTGTTCGGCGATCGGTAGGAGTACGCGGATGAGTGTTGGCGCGCTCGGCGGCTCCGCTCTTGGGCGCAGCGGGTGTGGAAGTTCCTTGGTACAAGGCCCGTTGGCCGCACCTGACAGACCGTTGGCCAGCGGTCGTTAGGCTGTCCGAGCGAGTCGAAGTCGACTGGTTCAAACAGGTCCTTCCGATCAGCGAGACCAAGGCAGACTGGTTCCCGGTGAGCGGCATCGGTAGCGTCGCTGCGGCAGCCGTCACGCCGCTGAGAGACGAGATCCCACCGTTTCCTCGTTGTATCCATGTGCGCTAGGTGGATCGCGCCGCACACCAGCGCGGGGAGCAAGTGGAGATTCGGCTATGCGGACGGTTCGGCGCACCGCATCATCTCGGACCTGTCAGCCTTCATCGGCAACGTCGATCCGTCCTCGCATCGGATTCTTGCAGCCGGCGACCTCAACACCATCTACGGTGTCAGGGACAGTCCTGACTGGAACACGGCGCGGGACAGGAGCATCTGTCGGGCCGGTCCGATTGCCGAAGGGCGGCAACCGTGTCCGCCTCTGAGCGATTCGTTCGGATCGAAGCCTCCCGTTTCGTTGTCCAGAACCCCTACGGACGCGCGTCCGGGGTCACTGCGCCAGCAAGGCGCGCCACGCGGCGGCTGCTCGACGGTAGGCCCTGATCGCTTCATCCAAGCGGGTTTCCGCTTCGCGCACGGCGCTGGCCGCCGAGACGGTGGCATCGACACTACGGTCGCCGGCGACCGAGGCTCCCTCTGCAAGAACCTCAATAGCTCCGTCGAGGTCTTCAACGCTGGACTGGACATCGAGCAGGGCCTCTACGGTGGCAAGGCGAAGCGTCTGAGCGGTATCGATTCCGCGCTGCCGGGCGCGAGCCTTTTGGTCGCGGTCCCGTTTCGCTTCTAGTTGGCTTCGGTCGCGGGGGCAATCTGCGGAGATCCTGAGCCGGTTGCCGGACGCCCTAGCTTGGCGACATCGCTCCGCTGCGCGCTGCTCCCAGTGGGCTTCCCGCCGGCCCCAGAGTCGCTGGGAGCAATCAAAGAACTCCCAGTGGAGCAAGATCCGGTTGCCCATCTCTGCCCCTTCGGAGCCATCGAGGGCAGTCCGCACCCTACGCGAAGGCAGGACCACATCGGCCGCGAGCGAGCAGCGAGTGCCTCCCTCGGCGTCCTCGAAAGCCAAGTAGGTATCCAACGCAGCTTGGACGACATCACGATTGACGCCTAGGGCGACGAGGACATCAGCCCTAGCGGCGTCTGCGGCGGCGTGGTCGCCCCCCACTTCGGCCAAAACGGCAGCGCGAGCCGCTTGCGCAGCGGCGACGTTACCGATTTGGGCGGCCTCGACGGCAAGCCAGGAAGCGCCGATCAGGTTCGTCGGCGCCCAGTCGTGTGAAGATGTGATGCTGACGCTAGGCGGCGGGCAACCGTCCGACTGATGGCAACTCAACTCTGCTTGGACGGCCTCGCGCGCGATCCGGGCAGACCTGAAGATCGAGTCCGCGCTACGGGCGGTCTCTAGGGCGGCTTTGGTCTGTAGGGCTTCGGGAACAGCAGCTTCGAGTTCACCACGGGCTTCAAGGGCGTTGGCGAATGCATCTCCGAACCGTTCCGCGGCCTCAGCGGCTTCAAGGCTCAGATCAAAGGCTGTGGCGGCAAACGCTGGAGATGAGTCGTAGGCCTTGCTTGCGGCTTGGAGCGCGTGGCGCGTGGCATTCCTGAACTCTGTTCGGACTCCGGCGGCGTCGGGGTCGTCAACGGCTTGAAGATCGTCAAGCGCATCAGCAGCGGCAGCAGCAGTGAGCGCGGCCAGCCGAAACTGGGCGCGTTGGCTTTGACCGCCTGTAGGGGACGCACTGGCAGCTAGCGTCACCACCGCCGCCATCGTTGCCGCAGCAGTTCGGTTCATGCCCCGAGAGTATAGCTATCGCTAGCTATAGCTGCCCTTCGCGGTACGTGGTTCGCGGCGACTGAGTCGGTCGGGGCGATCGTCGCTGCTAGGTTGACGGTAAGGGGCCGAGCGTGGGCCCTACGGACCTCGCCTACTTCCGTCGGGAGGTCATGGAGGCATGGGGCGCGTTTCTGGGCGAGTACGCCGCAGACGCGAGGGCCCGGAGTCGTCGGGTCAGTCGCGGCTAGGCACGGCCACGGATCCTCCCCCGCCTTGTAGTCTGCGAGACACACAAAGGGCTTCGTCATTCGGAACGATCCAAGCTATGACGGCAGTCGGGCGAGTTAGAGCATGGGGAGAGGCCCCCTCACCCATTGCCGTCAGGTAAGGCTAACCATTGCGGCGCCCGTCGACGCGCCTTGAGGTTACCTTGGAGTCGTTCTGAACCCCTCCAAACACGTCATGCACCACTCGGGTAGCCATGAAGCCCCGTCTTGCCCTGCTTGGCTGCCTGACCTTGGCCCGTGCGTCATCGTCCTTCCGCGACGTGCTGGAGCAACGGCGCGAGGTTCAGGTTAGACGCGCTGCTCAAGACGACTCTGTCGGACTCCTACCGTCTGATAGGCGCGCTCCTTCCCGGTTTCTTGGAAGATAACTTCCTGGAATTTGTGCGAGCGTCACCAGCAAGAAGCGTTCCGTTCACGACAAAGGCGTCCAAGGCAACGGCGAGGCAAGCAGCTTCCATGCTGCCCCGTGACAGACCACAGGGAGGATTAACGATGCGTAGAGCGTGCTGGATCGTGACGGTCGGCGTACTGGGTGCCTGTCAGGTGGTAGCAGAGCACCTCGACGACATGGATCTCCACGACTTGGAGTAAAGACTGGATCAGACCATGAGAGAATCCGGCAACGACGCCTCCACCCTGCTTTGGCGGGTCGCGACCAACGGCACCCGGAAGCCTAGGAGACTTCGCCAGACGCTACTCGGAGACGCCCTCATCGCCGTCGCCGAAGGTCTGCGGTCGCTGAAGTCGTTGGAACCGGGGTGGCCGAGCATCCGGCGCACGGCGGCGAGCGTGTCGGTGCCCGTGGCTAAGATCCTGCTCGGCGGCAACCCGCTGTTGAGGTGCCTGCATCGGCCTCAGCTTCCAGCGTTGCTCGACAACCGCTCGCTCACCGGCGATGTCTACAAGCTGTTCGAACCTTTGATCGTCTCGCTTAGCGCGCCGGAAACAGGTCCCGGCACCGGCATCTCGATTTGTAACATGGGCGCGGTGTTCCCGCTGCACGGCATGTCGTACGACGCGCCTTCGAGCCGATTGGTCATCCGCCGCCCTTGGAGCGACACTTCGTTGCCTCTCTCCCGGTGGGGGCGACAGAACCTCGTGCAGGTGTGCGGGACAACGCAAACCATCCACAGGGTTCTGTCGGACGTAAGGAACCAGCGCGGCGCACACGCCGACGTCGGCTGGACACGGGACCTTCCGCAACCCGTACGGGAGTTCTACGCTCTCTACGCAAGCCTGTTCGTCGTCGAGGTCGGCCTCTTCCTGGTCAAGCAGGCGGTTCTAGCCAACGGGAACAAGGCTTTTCGAACAGCGATCTTCGGCAGCGATGCCGCCCCCCCATTACGGGCGGACAATCCGCTTCCGAGAGACGGTGTGCATGTGTCTCTCGAACGCGAGGGTGGATTCGATTTGCGATTCACCGACGCTCTGACACTGTCTCATATCCCTCACCAAGGAGCAGGGACCACTAGCTACTCCACTACGCTTTGGTTCATCCGTGCCCCAGGGGAAACGACGGAACGTGAAAGAGCCGGGGTCGCTACGTTGCTGCGGGTCGCTGGCGATGCGCTATGGCAACCCGAGCAAGGCCTGAAGCCGTGAAGACACCGGTACGACCGCGGTTCAAGCGGGCAATCTTGCCCACATACCCGACCACTGGAACACCAACGCCGATAACCCGCTCATCGCGGACACGCGGGCGATCGCCGGCGAGTCATGAGGCGATGGGAGAACGGGCCGGCCTAGTGGCTGTGGCTTCGTCATCGTGTGTATTGGAGCAGGCTTCGCGGTCATGGTCGTCCTCGCGCTCATCGGCGCAGCGCTTGCCCCGCCGAGCAGCGAGTCGCGTACGGGTCGTGGCGCACGATCACGTTCAAGGACGAACGGGGAGAACCTGCTGGCAAGGGCGCGACATCGGGCTGGATAGCGCCTGAGCGCCGGATGTCGTTTCCGTACTCGAGCGTTCGGGCGAGCCTGATCGTCGGCAATTGCCGCAACGTCGCGGTCCGGTTCACCGATAGTCCGAACATGGCAGGCGGGGACATCCGCGATCGCTACCGGACCCATGCCGTCCGCGTCAGGTTGAACGACGGAGCGGCGTTTACGGTCGAGGCAGACCATACGTGGGGTGGACGAGACCTGAAGCTCTCGCGACGCCAGATCACCGCGCGAAGGCTCAAGCACAACGACACCTTGATGGTCGCCCTCGATTGGTACCGCGAAGGCAGGCTGGTGTGGCGATCTGATCTCGTCGGCTTGACCCTGGTGGCCGCGGGATGCCTATGAACAGTAGCGGCCGGGCTGGCGCACGGGGTTTGCGACTCAGCTGGAGTCTCCGCTCCACTCGCAACAGGCACTCGATGTGCGGCACCGGGTCCGCTTTCCTCGGCAGCCGGGCAGCTCGGCACGCTTGTGGGCCGGCACAGACGGTGGCAGTGGATACTCCTGGCGCATGGTCAACGAGACCGTGACGCTTGGCTGAGCACTAACGAGCAGCAGCGAGGCGGGGCCGGCCCAGCGAGATCGTGGATTAGCATTGGGTGGGAACGGGCTCGGGTCCACGAGCGGAGGAACTGACGGCTTGGACGAATCGCAGAGGTGGGACGTCTTCATTAGTTATGCCTCGGAGGACCGCGAGGCCGTGGCCCGACCGCTGGCTCTTCTGCTAAGGCAGCTCGGTCTTCGCGTTTGGTACGACGAGATGGAGCTACGCGTGGGCGATCGTCTCAGACGGAGAATCGACGAAGGCCTAACCAAGTGCCGCTACGGTGTCGTGATCTTGTCTCCCAGCTTTCCCTCTAAGCACTATCCGCAACTGGAACTCGATGGGCTCATGCAGCGAGAACAGGACGGAAGAGACCTGATTCTTCCGCCGTGGCGGGACGTTGAGGCTGAGGATGTTCGCAGGTTCTTGCCGACACTGGCGGACCGATTTGCCCTGAAGTGGAAGGATGGAATCCACGCCGTGGCCATCGGACTGTTACGGGCGGTAAGTCCCGATCTCTACGAGCGGATCCAAGAGGAGGGCTGGAGACTCGCTAGAGCGGAAGTAGAGCGGATTACATCGGCGGTTCAACTCACCGGAATCATCGGAAACGCGTTTGGACTCAGCTTTCGTACCGACGACGTTGATGGCGACGAAACAGAGGTGATCGGGGGATTCCAACAGGAGCTTAGGGACTGGATGGACATCTGGCGGGACATAGGCCCGGCGTCGCACGCTGAAGCATCAACGCACTTAGGGGAACGTCTGTCCGAGATTCGCGACATGGGATGGTCGGTGTACGGACGTCTGGAGCGCCGATCGGTGAGGTTCGGCGACATAACCGAGAGCATGCCGATCGGAGTGATCGCGATAGTCCGAGGTGAGTCTTCCGGCGTGTTTAGTCACGCCGATGGAGTGGAGATCCTGCGGGAGGATGGTGGGCCAGGCGGCCGCTAACTTTGGGGCTCTGTCCAGCTTCCCGGGACCACTTCCCGTGCTAGTCGAGACGACTGTCGCGGGGCGGCCGGGGCGGCGTTCGCTGCTCGGCCTTAGGTGGGTCGTACCCGGCATTCAGGGGAAGATGATCGACACGGCCTTTCTCGGCTGGCAGCTGACGGACCTGGAGATCGACCCCAGCCCGCGTTGGGTCTACGACACGCGTGTTGGGTAGAATTGTCGGTGCGGTGGCAGCCGCAGCGTGGGCCGGAGCGTGGGACACGTAGATCATCGGGGCGGCTAAGTGCGGTCTGCACAAGGGTTTGCGGCACGAGTGGCCACTATCGCGCCACCCGGGTTCTGGCCGGCATTCTGGGCCACGCCGCCAGCCCGAGTCATGCCGCCCCTACCGCGCCCGCGGGTGATACCTGTCGTACAGCGTCCGCAGCCGGTGCTGGTGGATGTGGGTGTAGATCTGCGTCGTCGTGATGTTCGCGTGGCCGAGCATGACCTGGACCGCGCGCAGGTCGGCGCCGTGCTCGAGCAGGTGGGTGGCGAAACTGTGGCGCAGCACATGGGGTGACAGGTCGGGGATGCCGGCGCCCCGGCCGTAGTCTCTGAGCAGCTTCCAGAACCCCTGCCGGGTCAGTCCGCTGCCGCGATAGCTGACGAAGACGACATCGTGGCGGCCCTTCGCCATCACCGGCCGCACCTCCCCCAGGTAGCGGTTCAGCCAGGTCTCGGCCGACTCGCCCACCGGCACGACCCGTTCCTTGGCCCCCTTGCCGAACGCGATGAGGAAGCCCGCGTCGAGCTGGAGCTGGCTCCGTTCGAGGCCGACCATCTCGCTGACGCGCAGGCCGGTGGCGTAGAGCAGCTCGATCATCGCGCGGTCGCGGACGCCCGGCGGCCGGCCGGTGTCGGGAGCGCGGAGCAGAGCCTCGACCTGCTCCTGGCTCAGCACCTTGGGCAAACGTCGCGGCAGGCGCGGCGGGTAGAGATTGACCGCCGGGTTGTCATCGCGGTCGCCTTCGCCCACCAGGAAGGCGTAGAACCGGCGCATCGAAACGAGGGCGCGGCTGATCGAGCGCGGCGACAGCCCCTCCCGGCGCAGTCGCCTGAGGTGACGGCCGAGCTGGTTCACGTCCGCGGTCAGCAGGTCGCCGCCGTCATCCTCCAGGTTGCTCGTGAGCCGGCGAAGGTCGCGCCGGTAGGCGTCCACCGTGTGCTGGGAGAGGCCCCGCTCGACCAGCAGACCATCCAGATAGCGATCCAGTGTCCGCTCACTCTCGGACACCGCGGCCGGCCGGCTCAAGGTCTTCGTCGCGGGCATGTCGTATAGCGAACAATCTATCAGTCCCCGCGCTACGATTCCCCGATGACCAAACGATCTCTCGCACTTGCGTTCGCTGTTCTAGTCTGCGTCCTCGGCGCCTGCAGCGCACCCGCTCCGGCCCCCGATACCGCAACCCAACTCCACACCTGGATCGCCGACTTGTCCGACGACGCGATGGAAGGCCGCGGCCCCGGCACGGCCGGCGACGTGATGGCGCGCCAGTACATCGCCGACGTGATGGCCGGCATGGGCCTCGAACCCGCGGCCGCCGACGGTAGCTGGGAGCAGCCCTTCGACATCGTCGGCATCGACGCGGCGGTGCCCGAGACCTGGACGTTCCACTCCAGCGGCGGCGACAGCGTGGAGTTCGCGTTCTGGGACGAGTTCATCGCCCACAGCGGCGTCCAGTCGGACCAGGCCGCGATCGAGAACGCCGAACTCGTGTTCGTCGGCTACGGCATCCAGGCGCCCGAGTACGGCTGGGACGACTACGGCGACGCGGATCTCGCCGGCAAGGTGCTCGTCATGTTGAACAACGATCCGGACTGGGATCCGGACCTGTTCGAGGGCGACCGCCGCCTCTACTACGGCCGCTGGACGTACAAGTACGAGAGCGCGGCGGCTCAGGGCGCGGTAGGTGCGATCATCATCCACACGACCCCTTCGGCCGGCTACCCGTTCCAGGTCGTACAGACCTCCTGGACCGGCCCACAGTTCGAGCTACCCGCGGAAGGCGAGGCCCGCACCCAGATCAACGCCTGGCTGACGGAGGAGGCCTCCCGGCGGCTCTTCGCGCTGGCCGGCGTCGACTACGACGAGACCCTGGAATCGGCCCGCAGCGCCGACTTTGTGCCGGTGCCGCTCGGTCTGTCGACCAGCCTTTCGCTGACGAACACGGTAACCAGCGAGCAGACCGCCAACGTGCTCGGCGCCCTGCCCGGCAGCGACCCGGAACTGGCCGACGAGTGGGTCGTCTTCACCGCCCACCACGACCACATCGGTATCTCGCCGGACGAGAGCCTGGAAGACCGGATCTACAACGGCGCCCTCGACAACGCGGCCGGCGTCGCCCAGGTGCTCGCGATCGCCGGCGAGCTGGCAGCGCAGGAGCCCGGACCGAGCCGCTCCATGCTGTTCGCCCTGGTCGGCGCCGAGGAGCAGGGCCTGCTCGGATCCGAGTACTACGCCGCTCACCCGACGGTGCCGCCCGGCAAGATGGCCGCGAACATCAACTACGACGGCGGCAACCAGTGGGGCCGCACCCGCGACGTGACCTACATCGGCTACGGCAAGTCCAGCCTCGACGCCGTCGTCGAAGCGGCCGCGGCCGAACAGGGCCGCACCGTGCTGCCCGACCAGTTCCCGGACCGCGGCTTCTTCTACCGCTCCGACCAGTTGAACTTCGCCCGCATCGGCGTACCGGCGATCTACCTGGACAACGGCACCGACTTCATCGACCGCCCCGAAGGCTGGGGCCACGAGCAGTTGGAGGCGTGGACGGAGAACATCTACCACCAGGTCTCCGACGAGTACGGCGGGGACTGGAACCTCGATGGCATGGTCGATGACGTGGAGCTCGGCCTTGCCTGCGCCCGCGCGATTTCCGAGAATCCCGAACTACCGTCCTGGAATCCCGGTGACGAGTTCGAGGCGGCACGGCTGGCGGCGTTGGCTGCCGTGGCGGGCGAGTAGCGCGCACCGTGGGCAGGGGACTTGCGTGTGGCTTGGCGGTCGCCAGTCTGTGGGCGGCGTCGCCTCTTCCGGCCCAGGAGCCGGGCAGGCTGACGCTGGTCCCGGCGCCGCAGATGGCTGCGCTGGTCACGAGCCAGAACAGGATCACGGTGCTCGTGGGCCAGGCGCGTGCTGAGTTGGCAATCGCTCCGGGTGTCGGGGAGAGGAGCCTGAGGCCGCTTCTGACCAACCTCGATACTGCCAACGCTCGATCACGCTCTCTTTCGGAGAGCTTCGCGGCGGTCGCGGTGGCCGACGGCCTCTCCCTCTCGCTGGCGGCGCTTTGCGCCAAGGTCGCTGGCGTTCCGTTGTCGGAGGAGAGCCGTGCTGCCGTGGCCCTGGCGCGGCACCAGGTGGAGGCGCTGTCACAAGCCCTGGCCGTGTTCCGGCTGGAACCGGCTCATGGGACGGTGGAAGCGATGATCTCAGACCTGAATGCGGACTCTCCTGGTAAGAGCAAGGGCAAGGACAGGGACGAGTTGCGAGAGAGCCTTGACCTGGCGCGGCAACGGCTCGCCGAGGCCCTCGACCTGTACAGCCGCAGGGTGTTGCTTCCCTTTGCCGACGCCATCATGAAGGCGCGGGGCAGCGCGACGGATCCGGCCGAGGCGGAGGGAAATTGCACGCCTACCGCGCCAGCCGCAGCCACGGCGGCCCCGGTCAACGCGAAAGAGGCTTCCCCGGATCAAATCGAGGCCCGCAGGAAGGCGGCCTCGGTCGTGCTGAGGAACGCGCTCGATGTTGTTCAGGCAGTGACGGTTCCGCCGGCCGAGTTGGACAGCGTTCCGAGGTTCATCGACGGCGACGTGATCGCGCCACGCAAGCTCAAGGAGGTGAAGCCGCGCTACACGAGACGCGCGCGGAAGGCCTGTATTGAAGGGAGCGTGATCCTCCAGGCCGTGATCTCGAAGGAGGGACGCGTGGTGGACATCGCCGTGCTCAGGCCGCTGCCAGGCCTGACCGACGCCGCTGTCGACACGGTGAGTCGATGGAGATTCGAGCCGGCCACGCTCCGCGGCCGGCCCGTCGAGGTCAACTACAACGTGGCGGTCAACTTTCGTCTGGGGTCGGCCGAGTGTGCCAACAGAGTCCGGCGGCCGGAGGATCCGTGGCAGTGACCGGAATCCGGCGGCGGGCCGGAAGGACTGGCCTGGCTTGGTTCGTGTTCGTGGCGGCCGGCCTCTCGACCGTCTCCGCCACGGCCCAGCAACCGGCAGATCCGCCGAGGATGGTCCTCCTGCCTGCGGAGCTCATCCGCAGCATGGAGGCGAGCCAGCGGAACGTCACGGGACTGCTCAGGATCGCCTTTGAGGATGTCGCAGCGGCCGGCGACCTGCTCGGGAGGAGGAGCGATCTGGAGCCGGTGCTTGACGGGATCGCGCACGCCGGCCGGATATCCAACGACCTTGCGATGCCTTCGAGGGAAACGACCGAAGGCCTGAGAGTCCCGCTCATCGGCTTCTGTGGCGAGGACCCCGGGACTGCGTGGACGAGGGAGACCGTCAGGTCCGGGTACAGTGCCGGCAACCGGATTCGTCGAATCGTTGGCTTGGTCGAGTCGTTTAGCCTGGACGAGGCGCGCGGGGCGGTTGCTTCGGTTCGGCAGGAGCTGGAAGCGGTCGAGGGAGTTCAGCCAGAGGCTGAGGCGCTGCTGGCGCGTGCTGAGACTCAACTGCTTCAGGCGGCGCGGGTCTACCAGGCCGGCGTCGTGGACCCGTTCGCCGAGTCCCTCGCCGAAGGTGCGGCCAGGGTGGAGGACCCGTCTGTCGTGAGCGAGCTGTGCCGCCTGCAAACGAGCGAATCACCGGCGGCGGACGAAGAAGGTCAGACCGGTCGTCGGAGCGGCATAGAGACTCCGGATTTGGACCTGGCTCTGGCCACGCGGGCGGGAGCGCTGAGTGCGATCCAGGCGAGTCTGGCCGCGATGGATGCGGTTGTCCTTCCCGAGGGCCTGAGGGCGCTCGACGTCGCTCGGGCCTTTGAGGGACCGGTGCAGATGAAGTCGGTGGCACCCGTCTACTCTGACTTTGCCCGCCGGGCCTGTATCGAGGGTGCGGTTCATCTGGAGCTGGGCATCGACCGGAACGGGCACCCGCGTCGGATCCGCGTTCTCCAGGGTTTGCCCGAACTATCGGAGGCCGCCGTTGCCGCGGCGGAACAGTGGAGGTTTCGGCCGGCCGCCCTCGGTGGAGAACCGGTCGCGTTCGACTACAGGCTGACCGTCAATTTCGACCTCGATGGCGCTGAAGCTCGTCGTTGCCGGCGGCTGCGTGCGGGGTCCGTTCAGACTCGAGATTGAGGAGGATGAGCGATGAGTGAAGCCCGTATTGCCGACCGTGTGCCGGCTAAGATCGAACTGGAAGCCGGCACCTATTGGTGGTGCCGGTGCGGCGAATCGAAGAACCAGCCGTTCTGCGACGGCTCCCACCGCGGCACCGAGTTCGAGCCGATGCGCTTGACCTTGGAGGAGAACCGCAGGGTCGCGCTCTGCCAGTGCAAGCGGAGCGACAAGATGCCGCACTGCGACGGCAGCCACCGGTTCCTGGACTGAAGGAAGCCGGCGGGAGACCGCTGCCCTTCAGCGGCATATCGCCGCGGGATCCGTCGGCAGGGCTTCGCCACCGAGCTGCAGGTTCTCCATCGCCGCGTACTTCGCGTTCACGTACTTCCTGAGCAGGTCGAGTACGCCCGCAGGTGCTTCCGCCTTACCCAGCGACAGCTTCGGATTGTCGAAGAAGTTCTGGATGAAGCCGGTCTGGGTCAGCCGGACCTCGCTTAGCTCGCCAGTGCGAGGATCGCGCTCGACTTCGCGGACCATGTACTCGCGTCCGCGGAGCGCCATGTACTCCTCGTTCGTCAGCCGGCCGCTCTTTGCGGTCGCCGTGCGCCAGCCCGGTCCGAGGAACCCTCGTCTGCCTGGGCCGGAGTGAATGAGGACCAATGCCCCGCCCGACTGCCAGATCCGGGAGAAAGCTGAGTAGTAGTCATAGCCGTACTCGGTGATGCGCGCCTCATCGCAGGCGCGCCGGTACAGCTCCTCCTGGTCGCCTGTCAGTAGTTCGAGGCGAGCCAACAGGGCTTGGCGTTCCGTCTCCGGGAACATCATCAACACGGTCGCTTCGCCGCCTCCGGGAACGGCGACGGAAGCGGCCCAGACAGTCACCTGCGTTCGTCTAACTGTCCCGCGGTACTCGCCGGCCAGTTCCTGGAACGCGTCCGACTCCGTTGGCTGCGCGCCGACGGCAATAGCCGTCAACCAGAGCAGCGCGAGCAATGGCGCTGCGCGAAGATGACAGAGCCGGCTTCGTAGGCGGTGCGGCCGTCGCTGGCGAGTAGTGGGGCTCAGTTGCTGTAGGCGTTCATGAGCTCGAGTAGCCGATGGCACGAGGCCAGCGTTCCCGGAGTCGCACGGCCGCCGGCTCGCCGCCTGGTGGCGCTCGTCAGGCTGTCGTTCAGGTAGCCCAGTCTCCGATACTCCGCGCGGAGGTCGCGCCACGGTACCGGTGTCGTGGGCAGGCCGTGTTTCCGGGCGGTCCGGGCGAGAAGTCGAGCTTTCGACGGGGCATCCCAGGCCAGAACGACGCCGGCGGCCTCGAGCGTTTGGACGAGAGGGTCGTGGACCTTGGACCAGGGCAGGGCGTTGGCGCCCCCGGACAGGTTGTCGGCTGGGGTTGCGACTTCCGCTGTACTTGTTCCGGCGCCAGCGACCGCGACACGAGGCAGCAGCCCTCCGACGGCCGCAAACCTCGCCGCAAACCGAGCCGCGCCAGTCGTGTCGATCAGCGCGATCAGGACCGTGTCGGAGCGGCCGGCAGGCCGTGTCTGCGCGATGTCGAGGATCAGGGCGTCGCGGCGGTTCAGCAGGTCGCGCCAGGGCAGGTTCGCAACCTGGGCCTGGCGGCCGCTGGAAACGGTTGACGGCTGCCAGAACCGCCGCCAGCGACCGGGGTGGCTAGCTGTTGCGTGCGGGCTCATGACCGTTGTGCAGTGCAGTCGTCAAGTCGTTGTTGGTGATCGGGTCGTCTGGATCCGACACGGCGATGAGTCTACTGTCAAGCTGAGGGCGACCGATGCAATGTGGTCGGGTCATGACGGGAGCGAGCGCTGTTCCGGTACCCTGTACCGCCTCCTTCCTCCCCTGACAAAGGAACCACGCTGATGACCGAACCCCGCATCGCGGCCCGAGTGCCTGCCAAGATCGAACTGGAGGCCGGGACCTACTGGTGGTGCCGCTGCGGCCGGTCGGAGAATCAGCCGTTCTGCGACGGCTCTCACCGCGGCACGGAGTTCGAGCCGATGCGCTTGACCCTGGAGGAGGACCGCAGGGTCGCGCTCTGCCAATGCAAGCGGAGCGACAAGATGCCGCACTGCGACGGCAGCCACAGGTTCCTGGACTGAGTCGTGTCGGATTGACCGGGACGCGCCAGCATGCCAGACTGTCTCGCAGATGCGATACAGGAGGCTCGAATGACGACGGAAAGTTCGATGTTGCACGTCCGGATGGACACCGCGATGAAGCAAAAGGCGACGGCAGCGCTCGCAGCGATGGGACTGACGGCTTCGGAGGCCGTGCGGCTGTTGTTCCACCGCATCGCCGTCGATCAGGCCTTCCCGCTCGAGCTCAAGGTGCCGAACGCGCGGACCCTCGACGCCATGGCCGAGGTGGACGAGATGGTGGAGAAACGCAGCGCGCGGTTCGCCAGCGCGGACGAGGTGTTCGCGGAGCTTGAAGAAGCCAGCGGCCAGTAAGCGGGCCAAGCTACCGCGCCGAGCCGGCTATGCCCGACAGTTCCTCAGGGACTGGCAGAGGCTCTCGCGCTCCGGCCGATACGACATGAATCGGCTGAAAGCGGTCATGCTCCTCCTCATCGCCAACGATGCCCCGCTTGGCCCCGAACGGAGGGACCACGCGCTCAAGGGCTCATGGACGCGCTATCGGGAATGCCACATCGGCGGTGACTTCCTTCTGATCTATCGCATCGACGACACGGACCGGCCGAGCGGGTCCATCTACTTTGCTCGCGCAGGCACGCACGCGGAACTCTTCGAATGACGACCCGCAGGAGCGGGGCGCCACGACCGTGTCCAACTTGTTCAGGTTCCAGACAGAGGAGCGAGTCCCTTGAGCGAAGCCCGTCTTGCTGACCGTGTGCCGGCCAAGATCGACCTGGAGGCCGGGACCTACTGGTGGTGCCGTTGCGGCGAGTCGAAGAACCAGCCCTTCTGTGACGGCTCTCACCGCGGCACGGAGTTCGAGCCGATGCGCTTGACCCTGGAGGAGGATCGCAGGGTCGCGCTTTGCCAGTGCAAGCGGAGCGACAAGATGCCGAACTGCGACGGCAGCCACCGGTTCCTGGACTGAGGTCGTCGCGAAGTGCTACGAAGACTCGCGACGCCGGCTTCCTGGCAGCCGGGCTACGATCGGTTCGGCCCGTCGCCGATGACAGCAGAAATGCGAGCCAAGAGCTTCCGGTGTAGCTCCGCCGGCGTCTCCCAGACGATGTGGTTGTACTGGCGAGTGTCGAAGTGGACCTGCTCGAACTCGGCCTTTCGGCAGCAGAAGATAACGGGGATGTTGAGGCCGTGCGCGAATCCAGCCTCGTAGTAGACGCCACCGCGCGCCCCTTCGTCGCCGTGGGTAAAGTCCGCCACGAGAAAGCGGGATCGGCGGATCTCAGCCACGATCTCGTCGTCAATCTTGTTCACATGCTCTATTTGGTCAATTCGGACCGGTTCGTAGCCCGCGTCTTCGATCGCGACACGGAATCCGTTCCGCCAAGCCTCATCCATGGACCGGTCGAACCACATGGCGACGAAGGCCCGTTTGGACGGGGACTGCACGCCCTCCAGCTCGGCCAAGCGTGAGTAGCCGCCTACTGTCAGCGTACAGGCTTGCTCCGGATTGTTGATGCCGTCGCGCCTGATGAAACCAAGTTCCTTCAGGTAGTCCAGTAGGAAATCCAGATCGTTCTCGCCGACGCACTCGGAGTGAGCGAGAAGCCCGAAGTAGTTAGCTGTGAGTTCGTCGTGCTCCTGAGACCAAGTCTGGAATCGGAACCGAACTGACGCGCCGAGAATCCCTGTCCGGCTTGCAAGGAACCTGAGGATTCCGTCGGCCCTATCGACCACCGACGAGGCGGGCCTGCTCTTCACTTCGTCAAGAGTGGAGGACGCCACCCTAGGCCACTCATCTCCGACGGCCCGCTGTCTGACGAGCCTGGTCGTCAGGCGCGCCTTCTGCTGCTCGTCAGCGTCCTTGAGCAGTGCCAGGGCGGTGCCGGACACGACGTACTTGCCTCCGGCACGCGACGATTCCACGAGGATGCTGTCCCCGTCGCGGTGAAAGTGAACGGCAGGGGTTCCCCAGATTGGGCAGTCGTCACGCATTGCGTTCACCCGTTCGGGGTTCCGGGCTCGGGTCGGAGAACCTCTTTCAACATCCAACCCGGGAGCTCCTCAAGCTTACTCTTGTCGCTGGCTTCTTGGTCAGCTTGAAGGTGACACTCTGGCCCTCCGCCATGCGGACGAGGAGCGCTGAACGAAGTCCTCGCCGATGTCGCCTGGTTCGTGTTGGCTACGCGGCGGAAGGGCTCAAGCGGGGCGTCGGTCCAGATCGTTCGTGCCGGTGCCATTGCGTACGACGCGCCTTTGCCTGGGTTTCTGGGCGGAGCCGGCAGATACTGAATCGGGCTAAGACGGCGGCCGCTCCCCATCGGACTCGAGTAGATCCTCGGCTAGCGGAAGCTGTACTGGTCGAGAAGACGGGCAAAGTTGGCCAGCCGGCCGTTCGACTCCAGATCCTGGAGAAAGTAGTCGCGGGCGCGCTCGCCCAAACGGTTTGCCAAGTCGCCGAGTTCTGTCTTCTCCTCCTCCGTGAGTGGCTCCTGCGGCATCTGCAGGATCCTGGAGAAGAGTGTCGGCCGGGCAGTACGGAGGAACGGCAACAGTGCGACGATCTCCGGCCGGGCCGAGGGCGCAAGGACCAAGGCCTGGCGCATCGTGTGTTCGAGGGATCGCAGGGACAGGTTCTCCGCCTCTGCAAGCGCGCAGAGAAGATCCAGATGACGGTTACCGTGGAAGTTGTCCCGCGGGAACCGTAGCTGCTTGGATAGGTAGTAGACGTACGCTCGGATCGTCAGTCTGTGCCCTCCTGCGGTCGATTCCGGAAGGCGCACGACAATCTCGAAGAACTTCTCCAGGTAGCGCGTCTCGTCGACGTTCCCGTACACCTTCAGTACGGACTTTCCGAGTTCTTTCAGGTTCGCGACCAACAGGAAGGTGACGCCTTGGACCCCGAAGATGTGCTTGATGCGCTCGAGCACGGCCAACGCAAAGGTTGGCCTGCACCTATCCAGCTCGTCGACGATGAACACCAGGCGAGGGCGATTGGAGGCTTCGGATTCCGAGGTCGTGGCCTGTTCCTGTTCTTTCGTCGGCGACTCCAGTGTGAGAACTTCTGCGATGCCCGAGAGGCGCTCGCGGAATTCCGCGAGCGCCTCCTTCCGGGCTGCGGCCTGCCTGAGCCATCTCTCGAGAGGGGGCGCATCGGCTTGAGAACCGGCATCGACGCCGGCGCGCAGGAGACTCCCAAGTAGAGGTAGTGCTCCCTCGACGGTCGTGAGACCGAGTTCTTTCGCTACGGCAACCGTGGCCTTCGTGAACTTCGGTAGGGTGCCCGAGTTGCTCGCCACCTTGGCTTCCGTGGCGAGGCAATGGACCTCCTCGACCAGAGCGAGAAACGGATCCTTGTGATGGTCTGACGCGAAGGCGTCGAAGTAGGCGACGGCGTGTCCCTGGTTTCGGAGGACTCCGGCCAGTTGGTGGGCGAACGTCGTTTTCCCGCTGCCCCAAGGCCCGTCGAGCACGAGAACGGGATTGTCTTCGAGTAAGCCGATCAACTCTGCGAGGTGTTCTCCGAACGCTCTGTACTGGAAGAGGTCCGTCCCCTTGAACCCGTCCAGCGGGCCGATCTCCAAGGGCTTCGGCGACCACCTCATTCCGTGCCGCCTCCACTCAGAGTCGGTGCGGGACTCATGCCTCAACCACCTCCGCATCATGCCCGCACCACACGAGGCCTGACACGAGCTTCGGCAGAAACCGGGTCGACTTCGGCGGCAGCAGGTCGCCGTCCTCGGTGGCCAGCGCGAACTGCTTCGGGGTCATCGGCGGCAGGAAGACGCCGGCGGTGACGGCGCCGCTCTCAAGCAGCGCGATGATGTCGTCCGGGTCCGCTTCGTAGGCGATGCTGCCGTCGGTGGCGGACTCGATCGGCACCCCGGCGGTCTTCAGCAGGTGGTGGTGGAGCAGGGAGGCCGGCAGGTCGGCCTTGCGGCCGGGCATGTCGGCGGGCGCGGCCGCGGCGTCGAGGGTCCACAGTTCG
>Ga0209022_1000774_pt1 | contig 37787 bp, 38 predicted proteins | sample PinacodermPK_FD_187300 | JGI IMG/M metagenome (GOLD analysis project Ga0209022, IMG submission 187300) | Host-associated microbial community of the marine sponge Aplysina aerophoba from Gulf of Piran - sponge pinacoderm, lysed by proteinase... | ecosystem: Host-associated > Porifera > Sponge >...
AAAACAAAACAACAAACCCAACATCACCGTATTCGTAGGTCGGAGCGAGCAAAGCGACCTCCGACATCTTACATTCTGTAGAAGCGACCTCCGACAAAAATCCAAAAAAGTTACCAAAATTATTTTTTTTCAACCACAAAAAACCGATGAAAACAACCCGCAAACCCAGACGGAAACTAACATTAGACCAATTCTACCAAAAGTTACCGTTATGTCAAAAAAAGTTACCATACGGTAACCTTTTAAGGAGGAATATTCCGATGAAATTCAATGACATACACAAACAATTCGCCGTCAAATCCTTCGCAAAAATGATGACACGATCAGAAATCCAAGGTAGGTCAAGAAAAGAAAAAGACCAAAAAGGAGCTCCAAATAAAAAAGCGAAATTCGCGTCACATTCCTTATCCTGACTGGATGCAAAACGTCACAGTGACGTGCAAAAAGTCACAATTTATAGCACATACTGATAAACAATGTTAGGGTAAATTAACAGATAATAGGTTTCGCTTCTCTCTACACGATCTATGAGAGATTATATTGAATTGTGAAAAACATATCCGAAAAAACCGAAAACTAAATATCCCTGCATAGGTTGTATTTGATTTGACAAACATAATATGTGTTAGTATAATATAAGGCATTATTTTATATGAATTATATTCCTAAGAGGTTCAGATTTAGTGAAGATTCCGTTGTCTAATCTATTTTAAAAGGGTACTCGCATAAAGTCGGTCTTCCATCTGGGTACGCTTGTTTATGACTGAAGAATTACAGATATTCAATGAGGACACAAAATCATACTTTCGTGACGTATACGATCATATAGTTCAAATAATTCACACATTAGATACTCTACGATTAAGTGCATCTGCATTATTTAATACATACAGTTCTTCTTTAAATCATAAATGGTTTTAATTTCTGAACATTTAAAGAACAGGAATAATATTGTGAAAATATACATAACAAAACTTATAGTTATCCTGAGTCATCTTTTAATTGTAAATATATTCATGTTAAGCGGATGCGATCTTTATGAGAATTGGAGAAATGGCGAACCTACTATCAACAGCTTTGATGTCCCAGACCAAGTTCAATACGGTGAAACCGTTGAATTCAATGTCAGTGCCTATGATCCAGAAGATGATGAAATTACTTATACATGGCATGTTTCTGATGGTGTCTTAAATGCGGAATCGGAACCGACAGTACAGTGGACCGCCCCCGTTTTGCTCAATGACGAGGTCGTTCCACCAAAGACTGTTACAGTCCGTGTTTCTGTGAAGGACGAAGGCGAAGAACTAATCTCAAAATCGTCATCAATCAATGTCTATTCAAAAGCATACGAAGTAGCAAACACCATTAGCGGTGAATACCAACTTATCCTTACACAAGTTAATGGTGAGACCGTTGACACACAAGGTGGAGTATTACGACTCACCACAACAACATTTACAAGGCAATTTGAGGAAAATCTACAATTTTTTTCTGGTGCATTTAAGTTGGTCGAACCTTTTGACGAGAATAAAGGAACGATCAATTGGTATGTTGATGGTTCACAAAGTCCAACAAACAGCACGTATACATGGGACGGAAAATTACTCGTTTTATACTGGAATGATACCTCTACAGCACATGTCTATGATAAAAAGTAGTAATTCAGAAGAAATCTTGAGGCTACAGAAATTGAATATTAATTTGGCTATCATTGAGAATTCATTGCATACACTGTTAATAAAAGTAGAAGTATTACCTTAAAGGAAATGGAATGAAGATATATACATATTTAGATCTCTTGGTTTTTGTTATTACTTTACTAATGTTTAGTACTCCTTTACTGACTAATATTCCAGCACATGACCCAGATCCCGTGCAGTATGATGTTAATGAATACGAACTTTCAGACGAGGTAAATACTAATGTTCCAGGTAGTAAAAAAGATACAACCGATGGTGGCAAATCAACTGAGGCTAATGCTGTTGCCGATGCCAAACGAGATGTAAAAGCACATATCAACAAAACTTTGTGGTTTACTGCAGGTTGTTTTTTTCCTATTATTGGTCCTGTATATTCACAACGTAACGATAAAACAATTCCTTCAGCACGTTTCTTAGGTAAATCTCCTAAATATGTCGCTTTTTACACTGATACATACAAAATTGAAATGAAAAAACAGAGATATAATTGGGCGTTAATGGGTTGTATTGTTGGCAGTTTAACAGATGCATGTTTAATCGGAATCCTTATTAACAGATATAATAATTAATTTCAAGGAGTAAACAACTATGCTTAGGTATAGTAACTAAGCGAAATTTAGATGAATAAACTCAAACAAATACAGGCACTAAACTTCTGCAATATACATGGAAAAGTCAATCATGCACTGGGTTTGATGGTAATTATCCTAATTTATGGTGCAATTCCCGCTTATAGTCAATTTGCTGACTTACCAACAGATGCAAAAACAGTGGACTTCGGATTTTCTGGTGATGGTGCTTCGCAAACACTGTCATTAACCGCGGTACTGCCATTTAAGAATATAAACGGATGGGGAGGGGTTTTTGGTTCACGTGCATCTGGAGAAGAAGGTATTCTTTCAGAAATCGTCAAGATCCATATACAAGGTGGAATGCGGATAAATAATTTTGGAATAGAAGCATTTACGGATTTAGAACGTAACATTCGCGCAGGTAGTGCCTTGACATCCCAAATCGGAAGTTATATTCGTCCAGGGATTTATGAGAGGGATTCTCTTCGAATTTCTGGAGGTGTAGGTTATTTCATAGAAAACATTCAACCACATAAAGACCTTACATTAAGAAAATTTGATCCTACTTCGTTTCGATGGTTAACTTTTACCTCTATAGGCTGGAAAAAGTTAAATACTGTAATAAAATTTACCCCGGAAGTAGGTTTCAAGAATTATCGTTTTTCTGCTGAACCTGCAATTACTGTCAGCCTTACAACTCGGTTAGGATTGCGTTTTAGCGGTTCATTATCATATAATAGCGCACCATTAACTGATAATTTTCACTATAAATATCTAACAATATTTCGTTTTACTCTTTAGCAAAAACAGATTTTCTTGAATAACCAGTATAAACCTATAAATGTCCTTGACACATTGATTTATTACTTGCAGAACATTACGTTGAATCATGATTAAATTATCAGCACTTTGCTGAAGGAATCATATAATGTTTTCAAAATTTAGACAACCAAATCAGTCTGGTTACGACTTGAATAACGGAGCTGATCAACAACATGGACATGGATTTGGTACTGCTCCTGTCTTTCTGGCATCAATTAGTACAATTCTTGGGGCAATTCTATTCTTACGTTTTGGCTATGCAGTAGGTCATGTTGGGTTTTTGAAAAGCCTTGCAATCATTGTACTTGGTCATCTCGTGACAATTCCTACAGTTTTAGCAGTCTCCGAAGTTGCAACAAACCGACGTGTTGCAGGTGGTGGGGCTTACTATATTGTGAGTCGTTCATTCGGAACAAGTATCGGAGGAACTATTGGAATTGCTCTATATATTTCTCAAGCGATTTCTATAGCGTTTTACATGGTCGCATTTGCCGAAGCATTTCAACCTGTACTTGATACGTTTGCAGCAAAATACCCAGCATATATTACAGGTCCTATAGATCCGCGTTTTATCAGCATACCCGGTACACTGATTCTTATCATGCTTATGCTGACAAGGGGTGCAAATATGGGAGTTTCAATGCTATGGTTGATCTGTGGGATTCTTACTGTTTCAATATCCACATTTTTTCTTGGAAATCCTGGTGCTACCATTATGGTAGAGGGTGTGGAGGTGCAATTTCGTCCTGAAACATTGAATATCACCGAAGGAATAAAAGAAAACGCTGATAACTTTGGAACAGTATTTGCTATCTGTTTCCCTGCTTTTACAGGAATGATTGCTGGTTTAGGGTTGTCCGGTGATTTGAAGAATCCTCAACGGAGTATCCCGTTGGGAACAATCAGTGCTACACTGGCAGGTATGGTAATATATATACTTGTTGCATTCAAACTCTGTCAAAGTGCGACACCTGATTTGCTGGCTGAAGACCCTTTCATAATGGCAAAGATTTCTGCATGGGGACCAGCAATATTTATTGGATTAGGTGCAGCATCGTTATCATCAGCCCTCGGTTCTATTATGATTGCACCCAGAACACTGCAGGCACTTGGTCGTGATGATGTCCTACCTATACCAGGTTTAAACCGACTCATGCGAACAGGTGTAGGAAAAAGTCAGGAACCGATACCCGCGACTTTCGTCTCAGGAGCAGTTGCACTTGTGTTCGTAGCCATTGGTGAACTAAACTTCATCGCACAGATTCTAACCATGTTCTTTCTGGTTACCTATGGTGCATTATGCATAGTGTCGTTCCTTGAACATTTTGCCGGAAATCCATCTTACCGACCAACATTCCATTCACGATGGTACGTATCACTCTTAGGAACCGTGATGTGCGGTTTAATGATGATACAGATAAATGTACTTTATGCATTCCTCTCAATATTTATCATGCTTGCAATCTATATTGGACTTCGACGTGGAAACCGTGAACCACTCGGTATCACTGGTATTTTCCAAGGAACGATGTTTCAATTAACTCGATGGCTTCAGACAACATTACAGAAAAGCCGAGCAGGTGCATCCGACAGTGGTTGGCGACCTTCAATCATTGCTATAACACAATTCGGGGAACGACGTCTTGGACATTTTGATCTACTACGTTGGATATGTCATAGACAAGGATTTGGACACTTTATCCAATTTTTCCCTGGAGAATATTCTTTTACAGAAGAAATTACAGCACGGATTCATGTTGAAGCTTTAATACAACAATCTGAAGCAAGCGGAGCAGGTATTTTTGTAGATTCGCTCATTTGTCCAACATTTGATCTTGCATTAGCGCATGCACTACAGATGCCTGGGATTAGTGGTTTACCAAATAACACCATCCTACTGGAATTCGACAAGAATCATCCGGAAGAAATCGACGAAGTTAAACTCGGTGCACAACTTGCTATTGCATCTCTATTCAATGTCCTTATCCTACGTTCAACGAAATACCGCTTTGGATACCGATCCTCTATTCATGTATGGGTAACCGATGATAACATTAGCAATGTACCTATGATGTTGTTGCTGGCATATATACTGGTAGGTCATCCAGAATGGAAACGTGCTAAGATCCGACTCTTCGCATGTTCCGGTTCTTGGGAAGCGGAATTGGATGCTAATGAACTCTCAACTGTTATCAAGGAAGGAAGACTTCCTATTTCTATGCAAAATGTTACATCTGTACCCTATGATAGTGAGGAGGGATTAGAACAAGAAATAGCACATAGATCCGCACAAGCAGACTTAGTTATCTTTGGATTGACATCAGAAGACATAAATACTGACCGCTTGTCTGATGTCCTGCAGCGTTTTCAGGATGTAAATGATGTCTTATTCGTTCATTCTATTGAACAGATTGCCATTGATTAATGAGATTGCTGAGTGTAGATAGGATAGCAGAAGATGGGTGATTTATTTCAAAGATTTCTTGAATTTCTTGATTATACTGCTATCAGATTAGATGAGGATGTAACCTTCGGTCAAATTTTCATTTTCATAGGATTTTTGGCTGTATCGTTGCTCATTGTAGAATATATACGTCGTTGGTTACGTCGTCTCTTTAATCGATTGCAGATTTCAGAAAATATCGAAAAACGCTTCCTTGCAATTCTATTCCTAATCGTAATGATAATTGCAATCGGTTTTGCATTCAAATTTGCTGGGATAGACACAGGAGGTTTTGGCAAATTTCTTGATTATGATCTTACGGAACTGTTCCAATCTTCACAAGAATCAGTTGAAACCGAAACTGGTCAAATACCTCCACCAGTAATAGATAACAGAGATAAAAGCAAATTGACGATAGCAAATCTCTTTTTTGGTTTTGCTATCGTCTTCGGCATGTTCATCTTGTCCAAGTATGCCCAATGGGTCTTACGAAGGCAAGTATTACAAGCTTTTCAAATTGAAAGACATACCCAATTCATAATATTACGTATATTTCACTTTGTTCTGATAACAATTGGGGTCATTATTAGTTTAAAAAGTCTTGGAATGAATCTTACAAGCTTAGCGATTATATTTGGTGGGTTGAGTATCGGTATCGGGTTTGGTCTACAGAATCTGGTTTCAAACTTGATATCAGGATTTATTCTAATTTTTGAACGTCCGATCAAAATAGGGGATTTAGTAGAAGTTATGGACGTTGATATATTCGGTAGAGTGAGTAGCATCAATCTCCGTTCAACAGTAATTATAGCAGTTGATGAAAAGGAGATTATTGTTCCAAATTCGCAATTAATTACGGAACCCGTACATAACCTTACACATTATAACAATCGCTTCCGGATTAAGATTAAAGCAAGTGTGTCATTTAGTTCAGACCCAGAACTTGTGAAACAAGTATTACTTGAGGCAGCACATGCTCATCCTGATGTCATTACAGAACCAACACCTGAAATGGAGAACGTTACACCCCCGTTTGTTCGGTTTACAAATTTTGGGGAGTTTTCGTTAGACTTTGATCTGTTAGCATGGATTCCAAACACGTTTGATCGTTTTGATGTTGCAAGCGACCTGCATTTCATGATTTGGGAGAAATTTAAGGAATACGACATTCAAATCCCATTCCCACAACAGGAAGTGCATCTTACTAAAGAAAAAGACTAAAAGTATTAATGGGATATTGTTTTATTCCGATAAACTATTTGGGATTTCCGAATGCCGAATTACCTCGCCTTCAACAAGGTAATATACTTCTTCACCGATATTCGCTGTGAGGTCACCAACTCGTTCTAAATGACGGAAAAGTAGTAAATGACTGATTCCTGATTGGATAAGTTGCGGCTGTTCAGCCATAAGAGAACAAAGTTCACGTACCATTTGTTCATAAATAGTATTTACTTTACTGTCACGTTCTCTGAGTTCTCTGGCAAGTTCTGCATTTCGATTTACCAAGGCATCAAGCGCATCCTTTACCATCTCTTGTATAATTAAGGTTACAGATGGGAGATCAACAAATGGTTGTATTGGTGGGTATTCTAACAGTTCAATACTACGTCTGGCGATAGAAACACATTTGTCGGCTAACCTTTCAATATTTCGGTTTACCTTCATTGCCATAGTCAAGTAACGTAATTCAAAAGCGACAGGTTGGTGGCGTGCGATGAGTTGGATACATTTTGCTTCAATTTCATTCTCAAGCTTGTCAACAGTATCGTCAATTGCGATAACACGCCGTGCCAAACCCTCATCGCGATTTAGAACTGATTGGACAGCATCCCGCAACATGTTTTCTGCTATACCACCCATTTTTAGAAGTTGGTGCTGAAGTGCTTTGAGTTCTGATTCGAGGTAATGTTGCATCTTAACTTCCTTACAAGTTATTTATCCCAATCTACCTGTAACATAATCCTCAGTACGTTTATCTTTTGGGTTCGTAAAAATCTGTTCGGTTTGTCCGAATTCTACCAATTCTCCACAAAAAAGGAAACCAGCCACGTCTGACACGCGTGCAGCTTGTCTCCTTTTGTTTGTTACAAAAATTAGCGTATATTGGTTTTTTAGGGTCTGAACTATTGCTTCAAATTTAGGTGTTTCAGCAGCGTCCAGTTGTTCACACGGTTCATCAAAAATTAGCACCTCTGGATTACCTGCTAATGCACGAGCTACACATAGCCGTTGTTGTTGTCCGTTAGAGAGAATATCAGGTGAAGATTTTAGGTTATCACAAACTTCAGTCCAAAGCTGAGCCTTCCTTAGACATTCTTCCACGACATCATATAGCTTGGCAGTATGTTTCATACCACGCATTCGCGCACCATAAGCAACATTATCATAAATGCTTTTTCTGAAGGGAATTGGTTTATGAAAAACCATCCCTATCTGTTTTGTTATTTCTGATGCTTTTCTCTTCGGTGAATATAGATTCTTCCCATTAAATAGGATTTCACCGGTATGTCTAAATTCGGTATTCAAATCATTCAATCGGTTCAGACAACGAACCAAAGTTGTTTTACCTGAATTAGATGGACCGATAAAGGCTGTAACTTGGTTAGCTAATACATCAAAAGTCAGGTTCTTGAGAATCTGTCTTTTGCCATACCAAACATTCAAATCACTTATGTGTAAAGTAGAGATATTAGAGAGTTGACGCATTCTTCAATGAATCCAAATGCTTATATTATGATAAGCTATATCTGATGATAGAAACTATACTATTCCATTCAGATTAATATGATTCACATTTTTTGCAACTAAACTTGAGAGTACACTTAATGATAGAGCAGACAATAAAAGAACAACAACACTACTGGAAAATCCAAAAGAACTGGTTGAATTTGATTCAGGGATTTTCCAATCACAAACTACGATTATAAGGGCAGCAGTTGCAAGCACTCGCGAAATAGCGGTCAATATTCCACCGGAAATCATTGGAAAGGCATGCGGGAAAACATGACCGGTAATAACCTTCCATCTGTTTGCTCCAAGGGCATAAACCGCTTCACGTACAGATATATCAACGCCTTGAATTGCCTTTTGTGTTGACTGAATTGTATAAGGCATTACAAGTAAAGAAACAATAATTGTTAACTGATAATATGATACCTTATCGGCAGGTACAACTAACAAGTAAATCCCTAACAGTCCGTATATGAGAGATGGAATACTCGCTAAAATTGCGATTATCCGTTCAATAATTCTATATTGCAAAGACTTATGCGGAAGCCATTCTTCTAAGAAAAACGCTACTGCAAGACTAAGCAGAATGACAACGCAACAAATCGGGATCATTTTGTATAGATGTCCATATATAATAGACAAAGTGTCTTGAACTGCTCTGTCTGCTGTATTTCCACCTTTTGCATCAGGTATTAAATTAGTAAAGTTCCAGATTAGAAAAAAAACTAAAACAAGAATAATTAAAGCGATGATATGAAAAATTGGATCTGACCTGTTCATGATATGACCAATCTATTTACAGAAACGCTACAACAGTCAGGTATTATTATCCAACTGTTGGACTAATCACTATATGACAACCGTAGAATATAAGCTATCCGTAGCGCATTTGCACATAATCTGCAGTTTTTGGATGTTCGGGTGTTTCAAATAAAGCTTGCGTCTCCCGATGTTCTATTAACTCCCCAAGAAACATATATATACACTCATCACTAATCCGTCGTGCTTGTGCCATATTATGTGTCACAATTAAAAAGGTATATTGCCCAGCGAGAACTGACATCAATTCTTCAACAGCGAGAGTTCCCTCCGAATCAAGTGCTGAGCAAGGTTCATCCATTAAGATAATCTGTGGTTTTAACGGTAACAACCTGGCAATACATAACTTCTGTTGCTGTTCAAGTTGAAGGGATGTTGCTCGTGTTTTAAGTTTATCCTTTAAATCATCCCATAAAAAGACGGAAGTAAGTGCTTCTTCAACGATTTCATCTGACTGTGTGCGTGTTAGACTTCTAAACTGTGAATGTATGCGTAGTCCGAATAGGATATTTTCGTAGACTGAAATCGGCAACGGGTTAGGACGTTGAAAAACCATACCCACAGTTTTTCGTAACTCCAACAGCGAAATATCTGAATCGTAGATATTCTTCCCTAATATCTTTATCTCACCCTTTGTTGTAACATTTCCGTATCGTTCATTTACACGATTAAAACAACGGAGAAGAGTCGTTTTCCCACATCCAGAAGGACCGATAAGACCAGTGATTTTACCGTCTGGAATTTTCACACTTACGTCCATAAGTGCCTGAAAATCCCCGTACCAGAGACTGAGATTTTCGGTTTCAATGCTAAAGTTATTCGTTTCCAAGTGTTATACCCTCTATACCACTATCCAAAGTTACCGTTTACATAATCATAGGTTGATTGTTGTGTAGGATTATCGGAAAAAATCACATCTGTCTCATCAATTTCAATCAGATCTCCGTTTAGCATAAATGCGGTGCGGTTAGCCAATCTTTTCGCTTGTTGAACCAAATTCGTGACGAGTAAAATTGTCATATCATTTTTAAGTGTCTTTAGGACATCTTCAATTCTCATTGTTGTGATCGGATCAACTGCGATTGAGAATTCATCCAGACATAGGACTTCTGGTTGGTGCGAGAGTGCTCGTGCGATGGTCAAACGTTGCTGCTGTCCACCTGAGAGTTTTGTTCCGAGAGAATCCAATCTATCTTTCACTTCATCCCATAATGCTGCTTGCTGCAGGCATCGTTCAACGATTTCATCAATTTCTGCTTTATTGCGGAGTCCTGCTGTCCTCGGTGCGAAGGCGACGTTATCGTAGATGGAGAGTGGTAACCCCACTGGCAATGGAAGTACCATACCGATACGTCTACGCAACCCGTATACATCACTGATTGAATTGATGTCTTCACCGTCTAACTTTACAGTGCCTTCAACAGATATATCTTGATTGAATTCCAATGTCCGATTGATGACCTTTAAAAGGGTAGTTTTTCCTGACTGTGCAGGACCGATGATTCCAAGAATCTCATTCGGATATACATTCAATGATATTCCATTTAAGGCTTGTACATCCCCGTAGAACACCTTAAGGTCGGATATTTCAATTTTGTTTTCCACGTAAAACTCGCTTCACTTAAATATTAGTTTTTGCCTTTATTCTTCTCAAGACTTTTCCTAACCTAAATGTACTTAAAATAATACCTATCATGCAAGCAAGACCAATTAAATGTCCGATTATTGCGACAATCATGCTTAGGTATTTTCCACCGATAGAAATAGAAGACACGTCACTATACCCAACTGTAAACATTGTTAGAAAAACATATACGAATGCATCAGGAATAGATTCGATCATCTTAGATTGTTCCGCTCTTTCAAAAAGGTATAGACCACATGCAGAGAAAAAGAGAAATACGCCCAGAAAGAAAATAACTGCAATGAATCTAAGGAAATACTTTTTACTATTTTTCATCTTCTTCACCATTCTCCTCATCTTGTAGTTTTTCTTCAACCCTTGCTTCAGTAAGCACAGAAGCTAACAGCCCTGATGGAATAGCGATAAGTCCTACACCGACCAATGCAACCAAAGCAGTGAAGATTTTTCCTCCAGGGGTCATGGGATACACATCACCATATCCTATTGTAGTTAGTGATACAATTGCCCACCACATAGCATCTGGTATAGAACCAAATTTATCAGGTTGGACATCTTTCTCAAAGACATAGATGCCACATGCAGCCAGATAAACAAACAGTGAGCATAGAATTACAAGTGCCAGAAGCTCCCTTTTGACTTCAGCTAATGCCTCAATCATTCTATCCACTGCGAGGACGAATCGTGTTGCTTTAAAGATTCTGAAAATCCGTAAGAATCTGAGAACACGTAAAATCTGAAACCCGGGAATCAGCACGAGAGCCGGTAAAATCGCAAGCAGATCAACAATACCGAAGAAACTGAATATAAAAGCTTTCCTATCAGGTGCTGTATATATACGCAATAAATATTCTACTGTAAAAATAGCAAGAAATGTCCAATCAATTGGATCAAATATGCTTTCTTTATATTCGGTAAATTCAGTTTCAAGGACAAAAGCAACAGCTGAAGCAAGTATCAATAATTGGATGATTCCGCTTACAACGGGTCCTTCAATTATTTCGTATAACTTTTTCCGTAATCCAGTATATTCATCGTTAACATCATTCAACATGGGTAACATCCTATAATACACTTATTGGCAAGATAGCAGGCTTCGGTAACGAAATCCAGGATACCAGCAAGTGGCATCTTGCCTTCCATCCGGTGAACTACCACCTCTTACGTGTTCTAAGATATACCCGTAGTATTATTGAAGCTGCATTCACAAGCAGGACACTACCAACAAGTACTATCGCAGTAGCATAAGGAATACCCTCAGCAACATCCGGCACCTGCGTAGAAATCGTATAAAGGTGTAATGAAAGTGCCATACACTGGTCAAATATATTATATGCCAAAAAGTTACCTTCTGCAATAGGTTTAAAGAATACGGCTCCTGTGAACATAATGGGTGCTGTTTCACCAGCTGCACGAGATACTTGTAAGATTACACCTGTTAGAATACCACTGATTGAATTTGGTAGTACAATTCGTCTGATAGTTTGCCATCGCGTCGCCCCCATATTCCAACACGCTTCTCGGAAAGACATAGGCACTGCTTTGAGTGCCTCCGTTGTACTTGCAATAATAACGGGAAGCGTCATAATGGCTAATGTCAGAGATGCAGCAAGAATTGACTCACCCATTCCACTAAACAACACAAACGCGCCAACACCGAACAACGCATGTACAATACTTGGTACACCGGCAAGGTTCACCACAGCCAAATTCACAATACGTGTAAACCAATTATCACGCGCATACTCATTCAAGTAGACAGAAGCAAACACACCAATCGGAGCTGCTACCAATAGCGAAACCACAACCAAATAGATAGTACCGAGGAATGGAGCCCATATACCACCTGCCCGCATATTATCTTTCGGATTCGTGAATAGAAAATCAAATGAAAGTACAGGAAGAGCTTTATATAGCAGGTATCCAATAATGAGAAGCAGTGGTAGAATCATTAGACAGGTCATGAATAAAAAGAAAATCTTGACCACATTCTCTATATATCTGTTCTGTCTACCTATTACTGTTTCAGTAAACATTGTTTGTGCAGATACATCAGTTTCGGTATTCATATATTCCTTGATAGTAACGTGTGTTAACTTTGACGAATTCCTTTAATCACTAAATCAGCAATTAGGTTTACAACAAATGTAATTGAAAAAAGCAGGATACCGATAATGAATAAGACTTGATAATGTTCTCCACCCCTTGCAACTTCACCTAACTCCGCAGCGATAGTTGCAGTTAGTGTCCGTATCCAAGACAGCGGTCCAGACGGAATGTTAACTGAATGTCCAGTTGCCATCAATACAGCCATCGTTTCACCGATGGATCGCGCTGCACCGAGTAATACTGCTGCCAACAAACCATTTTTTGCTGCGGGTAATAACACCCTGTATATGATCTGCCAACGAGTCGCACCCATAGCTTCTGCGGCTTCACGATAGGAATCTGGGACAGCCTTCAAGGCATCCTCTGCGATGGATACTATGATGGGTACACTCATCAACGCAAGCATGATACCTCCGTTAAGCATTGTCAAACCGATAGGCACATTAAATACTTGGATGATAAGTTGGTTCATCAATGTCAATCCAATGAATCCCCATACAACTGACGGGATTGCTGCAAGAAATTCAATGACAATCTTGAAGGTTTCTCTTAACTTTGGACTGCAAAACTCAGATACATAGATTGCAGCCCCAAGTCCAAATGGAACAGCAAGCAACATTGCCAGTACAGTCACACTGAAGGTGCCGAGTATTAGGGCAAATGTCCCGTATCTTTGGTTTTGAAGCGATGTTGGATACCACTCTTCACTTGTCAAAAATTCCCATATATCTAAACCACCAAATAGGAAACTTGCTCCTTCCTTAAAAACAAAGAAAAAGATACCAAAAACAAAGATAATTGAACTTATACCACAAATGCTAATGTAGACATCAATAACAGCCTCAGATGAGGTTTCAGAGTCAGGTCCATATTGATTACTACCTTCAGTGCCTTTAACGAGACCTAATTCAATAACAGTCCAAAGACCATTTATAACTGTGATGAAATGTATCAGCACCCACAATCCTGAAAATAGATTGACTGCAATTATACTGACAGAACAGATAAGCGGAACAATATGTAACAATAACCATAAGGCAGACCTGTTCTTGTCTTGCCAACGTTTTGCTGATATGGTTATGTGTGCCAGAGCAAGTACTAAAAGGATAAGTAAATGGATTTGTTCAAGTAATTTGGTAGCAGGAAAATCAAATGTTACTGCGGAAATGGCGAATATAGTAAATATTGGTAAATTTAGCAGCCACCACCCTGATCTGTTTATGCGTCCATTAAATGAAAATAAGATTTGAATAAATTTCATTAAAACAGGGAATCCTTCAGTTGCTTGTTAATGGTACAAAACCAAGTTTCTCTACGATCTTTTGTCCCTCATCAGACAAAATCCAATCCAGATATGCTTTTGCTTCACCAGTTGGTTCACCAAGGGAATACATGTAGAGAGGACGTGCAATTGGATATGTTTTTGCAATAACGTTCTCAAGGTTCGGTGCGTAGTATGGTTGATCGTATGTCGTCGCAACCTCTAACATCTTCACATGGTCTGTTGCATACCCCATCCCACTATAGCCGATAGCACAATGTGTTCGACCTATAACTTCTACCACGTCTTTTGAACCGTGTAAGTCTAATGAACCCAATTCAAAATCGCGGTCTTTACCAAGAAGTGCTTCTCTGAAGTAGAAATATGTACCTGAGTTTGATTGTCTGCTGATTCGTATGATTTTATCACTTCGGCATCCAGAGTTTGCTATCCCAAGGTTGTCCCATCTGGTTATTGTTCCTTCTTCTCCATATATATCTGCAAGTTGAGGGATAGTGATTTTGTTTAGGGGATTGTCTTTATGAACATAAACAGCGAGTGCATCATATCCGACAATGAACTCAATTGGTTCTTTACCTGTGTTTTTCGTCGCCTCTTCCTTCTCCTTTGGTTTTATTTGTCGGCTACAGTTAGCAATATCAACAGTGCCGTTGATCAAGGCAGCAACACCAGTTCCTGACCCTCCTCCCGATACTTCAACAGATACAGTGTCAGAAACCCCGGAATATATTTCAGCCCATGCCTGCGCTAAATTGACCATAGTATCCGAACCTTTATTCTTGATGATGGATTGTCCCGATCCATTTCCTGTGTGCTTTCCTGATGAACTGTCTCGTATGACAAAACCGTATATGGAAAGGACAAGTATGCTTAAGACAACATAAATGATCAATCTTCTATATTTCATGTAGTTATTCCTTATGCAAAAGTATGTTTTGAATTATACCAATGAAATGTTACGAAAATAAGACATTACTGAGTATAGTTTCTATCATATTGACGTAAAAAGATACCATATCTATTAATTATTGTCCCATTTAAGGGTGGGTTATTCCAGTCTGGATGTGGGTTTATAGGGGTTTTGTAAAATTTTGAAAATTTCATTTTGGTTCGTTTTTGATATTGTATAATACCATAGAAAATTGTGACCTTTTGCAGGTCACTGTGACGTTTTAAATCCAGTCAGGACAAGGAATGTGACGCGTTTTTAGCTTTTTTTTTTGCTCCATTTTGGTCTTTTTCTTATCTTGACCTACCTTGGATTTCTGATCGTGTCATCATTTTTGCGAGGGATTTGACGGTGAATTGTTTGTGTATGTCATTGAATTTCATCAGAATACTCCTCCTTAAAAGGTTACCGTACGGTAACTTATTTTGACATAACGGTAACTTTTGGTAGAATTGGTCTAATGTTAGTTTCCGTCTGGGTTTGTAGGTTGTTTTTATCGGTTTTTTGTGGTTGAAAAAAAATAATTTTGGTAACTTTTTTGGCTATTTGCCGGAAGTCGTTCTGCTCGCTCCGACCTACACGGATTATAGCGACCAGGAAATCAACGGTATGAATGCCATTTAGGCATTCCCCCAAATCAACGCCAAATGCGCGTGTGGCATTTGTCGGGTCGCTCCTACAGAATGTAAGATGAGATATCGGAGGTCGCTTTTCAACAGAATGTAAGATGAGATGTCGGAGGTCGCTTTGCTCGCTCCGACCTACGAATACAGTTATGTTGAGTTTGTTGTTTTGTTTTATCATAGTGGTAGTATTATAACACGTGGTTGAGTGCGTTGAAAGGGGAAGGTAGGGTCGGAACAATATGTTTCATGTATGTTTCGGTTTTTTGGTTTTTGGGGCGGATTTTTGCGGATTTTTTTGTCTGAATCACTGAAGGCACAGAGGACGCAGAAGACACTGAAGGAAGAGGGGAATGTCAGAACCAGGATTTTCAGGATTACAGGATTAGCAGGATAAGAGAAGAGGGTATTGTCTGAATCACAGAAGTCGCAGAGGACGCAGAAGACACTGAAGGAAGAGGGGAATGTCAGAACCAGGATTTTCAGGATTACAGGATTTACAAATCAACGGTATGAATGCCATTAAGGCATTCACCGGGATAAGAGAAGAGGGTATTGTCTGAATCACAGAAGTCGCAGAGGACGCAGAAGACACTGAAGGAAGAGGGGAATGTTTGAACCAGGATTTTCAGGATTACAGGATTTACAAATCAACGGTATGAATGCCATTGGCAGAATACGCCAAATCAAGAAATCAACGGTATGAACGCCTGTAGGCGTTCCCCCAAATCAACGCCGAATACGCGTATGGTATTCGTCGGGTATGAATGCCATTTAGGCATTCACCGGGGCGATCCTACAGAAGAAAGATTTCCAATCAATAACAATGGTTGAATCCAGTAATGGGACAATAAATATTAGAAATGGTATAACGATCATCTCAGAATGGTATCTATCGAATAGTTGTTAAATTATCAATGCTATCTAATAACTGATTGCTGTCATTGTAGACTTCCAATCCAACCCTTTTACCATCAACAGAGAATAGGCAGAAATGTTTATCAATGGTAAATGCTTTTACCTTATCAACCCAAGGCACAGATTCATCTTGGACATAATATGGGGCACCACATCCACCACTAATAATCTGCCACACAGGAAACTTAAAATTTGAATGGACAGAGGAATCTATTAAGGTTCTACTATAGTTATGTTCATCTCCACAAAGCACTCCCAAGACTTTGGATTTACTTGAGACGATTGTCCAAAATTTGTTCCGCATGTCAATTACATCACCCATTGGGACATCAGATTCGTTGTAGCCACCGAGTTCACCTTGTCCGGGAGTTCCCCAATACATCGCATCTTTGACATGTCCACCATTCGGGAAGGGGGGTTCGTGTAGAATAATGAAAATCCAATCTACACTTATATCGCTTTGTGCAGCATCTAATTCCTTCTTCAGCCACTCCATCTGGTTTACCATTACATAACCTTCCCTATTACCACCGAGTTCCTTAAGTGCAAGATTAATCGCTGTTTTATCTTGTGATTTCTGACCGAATGCGCTAATTGCTCTATATCCAGTGGACCAATAATTCGTGTTGAGAGATATAAAATGCACCCTTCCATAGTTAAACGAGTAGACATTTTCTACATAAGAAGGACCTACATCGGCACCACTCGTAATTTTCTTGCCTTTAGACTCAGGATTTGGCACCCCTAATCCGTAAATACTACCGAGTGGATTCACAAATTCTTTTGCGAAAATCGCTTCAGCACTTTCATCGTCTACAGTGCCTGTGAATTGAATGTAGTATTCATCTTGTTTAAGATGTGGTGCTGTAACTTTGTAATACGATCCAACCTGTTCATGGTTGCCGATAGACTCATAAAATGGGATATTAGCACCTACTGGTTGGATTGTCCGTTTCCATGTCTCAAGTTGCCATTCATAATCGCGTATATCAGATGTATATCCATTGATGAGGTCTCCACCGAAACACACAAAGTCAGCTTTTTTGGTATAGAGTTCAATTGCAAACCGACCGAGGTCTTTTGAATTGACACCATTTTGTGCGCGTTCTCCGCCACCTACACCAGCACGAGAATCTGACATAAACCCGAACTTGAAAGATGCCCTTTCTCCCTTCTCAGGTGCAGTTTTAAAAGTATATGTCGGTGTATAGATTCCGTAATTCACCTGATAGGTATAGACTGTATTTGGTTTTAGTTTCGTTAAAGTCACTTCATGACGGATGGTAGGATCTAACGATAGAAACTCCCTATTATCCGATAAAACAGTTCCCTTAGCAGGTACATCAGTTTCCCAAGAAATTACTGCGGAATTGTTCGTAACAAGGTCAATGAACGGACCTTCAGTCAAATTTACAAGTTTTGTGTAAGTGCCTGTTTTTGGATCACCCTCTCGTTCGTAGCGTAAACTTCGGTCATAGGCGCGAGTTGTTTGGATACGTGAATCGAATACCTCTATACGAAAAACAATCGTTCCACCTTTGTTTGAAATCAGACCGGTATCGTAATGCACATCTTCAAGTTTAGATATGTCTATAGCAATACGATGTCGTGTTTTGTTTTCATCAATGTGTGTTCCTTTGACAGCTTTTCGATAACGGGGTGTTGTTAAATTTCCCTCTGTATGAGGAACACCGTAATATGCAATCGCTGCTGGAGTGTCAATTAGTGTCTCAAATTCTACCACAGCTGATGGACCATCAAATCCAATGACAATTGGTTCTTTTGACAATAACATGTCTTCTCGATAGTCTATTGATGTTAGTGTTACTCCTTGAGCAAGAACCGCAGTAGAAATAAAAAAGATTCCTATACATATAAAGAAATGTTTCATAGTAGTTTCCTTTCGTCTTATGTATATATGATTTTACAGGAATTTAGTAATTTATACCAAATTATTCTGTATTGGAATCACGGATTAACGTAGATTGTCCAGATATGTGCGGTAACACATTCTGAGATTCGGAGAAGTGTTAGCATCGAATGTATCATACGAAAATTTCCATTCTATATGGAAATTAATTCCTTTGAATACCTAATCCAAATATGTTAAAATGTAGAGTAAGTTACACCATCCTAAACATACCACTTGAGGAGTCCTACATTGCAAGCTAAATTCCAAGAACTCAAGAACAGATTGATTGAAGTGAACGATATTAATGCTGCCGCAGGAGTATTACACTGGGATCAGTCCACATATATGCCACCGGGTGGGGCTAAGGCGCGTGCCAGACAGACTGCAACGTTAAGTCGTTTAGCACATGAAAAATTCACAGACGTTGCAATTGGCAATCTGCTTGATACACTTACACCCTACGAAAAGAGTCTTGATTACGAATCTGACGAAGCAAGTCTGATCAGACTCACTCGCAGAAAATATGAACGTGCAATTAAAATTCCTGCAAAATTCATGGCAGAAGTTGCAACACATACTTCAGAATCGTATCAAGTATGGACAAAAGCACGTCCCGCTAACGACTTTGAGAGAGTGCGTCCTTATCTTGAAAAGACCCTTGAGTATAGTCGTAAATGTGCCAATTTCTTTCCAGGATATGATCACATCGCTGATCCATTGATTGAGCCACGTGATTTTGGGATGAAAGCAGCGGATGTCAGTCGTGTCTTTAGTGAATTGCGTAAAGAACTCGTTCCAATAGCTTCTGCAATTACATCTCAACCACCTGCCGATGATTCCTGCCTACATAAACATTATCCTGAAACTCAACAGTTGGATTTTGGAATGGTAGTAGCGAAAAAGTTTGGTTACGATCTTAATCGGGGACGACAGGACAAAACTCATCACCCGTTTATGACGAAATTCTCTCTCGGAGATGTTCGTATCACGACCCGTTCAAAAGAGGATAGCCTTGGAGAAGCACTTTTCTGCACAATGCACGAAACTGGTCATGCCCTTTATGAACAGGGCATAAATATGGATTTTGAAGGCACACCACTTGCTCGTGGCACCTCTGCTGGTGTTCATGAAAGTCAATCACGACTCTGGGAAAATATAGTCGGACGGAGTAAAGGATTTTGGAATTGCTTTTACCCACAACTACAAAAGACATTCTCTGAACAATTACTTCCTGTATCCGCTGATGAATTCCATCGTGCGATAAATAAAGTTGAACGTTCCCTTATTCGAACGGAAGCAGACGAGGTCACCTACAACCTACACGTGATGTTACGGTTTGATTTTGAATTGGCATTGCTGGAAGGTGAGATGGAAATCAGAGATTTACCGAGTGCATGGCGCGAACGATTTGAAGCAGACTTTGGTATCGTTCCACCAGATGATAAAGATGGTGTTTTACAAGATGTCCATTGGTATTTTGGACTCATTGGTGGTTCATTTCAAGGATACACATTGGGCAATATTTTAGCAGCACAATTTTACACTTCTGCTCTTGAATCACACCCTGAAATACCTAATGATATAGAAAAGGGTGAATTCCAGACATTGCATAATTGGTTAAGGAACAACATTTATCGGCACGGTTCTAAATTCACCGCACCTGAAATTATAAAACGTGCAACAGGTAAACCTATGTCCATCAAACCTTATATCAACTACTTACGGACAAAGTATGGTGAATTGTATTCACTAAACTAAATGGTGATCAGTATGATCATACTAAGGAATATTTCTATCTATTTCGTTTGTAGTATTCTGATTGGATGTGGCGGAATAAAACTAATTGATATACGCAAAAGTAGTTCTGAACTTCATCTTACAAATCAACAGAAAAAGGTAATCCATCCTAAATTGGAACATATACGGGACATTGTTGATGATTACGATTTTGAGAAAAAACAGATGGAGAGTGATCTACGGAAATATCGGGCATTAGCAAGTGATAGGAACCTTTACAGATATGATGGTGGATATAGCACAGCACAAAGGCGTAGGAACTTTACGCAGATTAGGACTAAAGTAAGGAAATTCCTTTCGCAACGGAATATATTGTTGAAAGAAATCGAGAAATTGCTTCTCGAAATACACACAGAACTTACCGTTGAACAACGTGTGGTCTTTACTGAACTCAAGATGCCAGAATTAGAGATTCCTCGTTCACTAAGACGGGACCCACATGCTGACCTGCGTCATATTCCGCCACACTTGATAGGGGTGCAATAGTTTATAGATTTACAGCAAAGTGTCATTCTATAACTGACAACCATTAACAAAAACCATTGCCGTCTGTTTTCCATATAGAAAAATGAAAGGAACAAATATGAAATATACATGGAAAGTAGGAAAAATCGTCAAAACATCAAGAGATTTACGGCATAATTCAGATACAGATATTTATATTCCAAAAGACACGATTATCAAAATAATTGAAATAGACAAGGATCATGGATACAAAATATCAACAGCGGGATCACGTAATATTCAAATAGATGCAATCACATCAAACGATGCATTTCTTGATTTGACAGAATTGGAAATAGAGATGATTTTAGATTATGGTGTTGAATCTGCTAATAAGTTAATAATGGATAGATATATAGAAATTAAGACCTATGAGAATTTAAACTACATCAAACCAAAAGATCTACATGAAAATTCACATTGTCCTGAATGTGATAGTCGTTTTAAAAGAAGATCCGACTACTTCATGCGGGTAAACGAAACACCTCACAAGATACGTGATTCTTCCGGACATTATTTCGTTTGTAAGTGTGAAGGTAAATGGGTTCCAACAAGCCTTCATTATTCAAAAGATATAAATCAATTAGGTAATTTGTCTGAAAGCATTGCGGACCCCCTTCTCTATAATGTAGAGTATTTAATCCACGAAGAGATTCCCACCAAAACCAACGGTAAAAGATCATGGCGAGGAGTTCATTATCTCAGAGAATACTTGGAAGATAGTTGTAAACACTGCAAACATGACATTTTCAATAAACTATACATTCTTTATAATGATTTTGTCCAATTAAAAAGAAATTCTGGGGCTATATATATCCTGAGAATAGATAAAAATCGAAGCCGTATAATGTACGGTGGAGATGGTTTGTCTATGTCCTCTTATCAAATACAAATGAATAGTTCTCCAAGTTTTTGGAATAAACATCTTGCTCTTCTTATTAGCGAATCCGTATTATGTATAACACGTAACAATGGTATTTGGAGAAAAATGCTGCCGAATAACGAAAATTTGGAAAAAGAACTAATGTCTAAGGCTAAAAGATTAATTGACTATAGAAATGAAATCTTAGTACATTCAGATCCCAAAGTAAATAAAGAAATAGGTACAATTTTTTTTCTAAGACAGAGATACAATCCTCAAACAAACCGACAATTACTTGATAATTTGCTTAAGGAAGCTAGCAATCTATACGCGAAAGGGTTAATAGAAATTAATAAGAAATATGATTTAGATATTGAACCTGAGGTATTCCGTGAGTATTATGACTTAGAAGATAGATCATTAGAACCAATAGGAGAGGGAATACTCTTAGCTCCAACGAATTTATTAGAGATGTTAAAAATATTAGAACAATCTATCATTATGAATAACTAATCACTGTATAATTAATCAAAATGTTATCAACAGAAGAATTTGTAAACTCCAAAAGAACTTACTAATCAAGTATAAGAGAGTATTATAATTAATTTGGTGTTTCTTCATTTGCTCTTGTACTGATCTAAATTTGCAAATAGGTTGAGTGGTAGTACAGAGAAATCCAACAAGTTCCATAAGAAAGTTGTAAATTACGTTTCTACGAATACAAGTAAACCAAAGAACAAAATCTAGTATTTCAGATCTGTTTATGAAGGATTCGATTTAAAAAATAGTTCAAAAATGCATCCGAATCTACTTCCACACAGACACTTGCATTTGGATTATCAATACGACGCTCACGGCGTAGATCCGCAACAGTCATTCCACTTGTCAAATTACCTTCTGTTTCAACCTGTACATACGCCTCAACACTCTGGAAAAAATGTGGATGTGTCAGCATTCCGATGGGTAATGCATCGTGGATATGTAAGCCGTAAAAACCAACATGTTCACTGTAAAATTCCATGCAGGCTTGTGTAGATTCTTTCAAAAAACGAGAGATTATATCAGTTCGTCCTTGAACCTCTGTATTCAGTCGTTCACCAGTTAAGGCAACTTGATGCGTGACATCTAAAGGAGCGATGTGAACAGGAACACCTGAATTGAAAACATCATGGGCAGCATGAGGATCAACGAAGACATTGAATTCTGCTGTTGTTGTAACGTTACCATATTCGCTAAAAACACCACCCATCAAGACGATACTTTTGAGTTTCTGCATGTGTTCTCTATCTTTTTGTATGGCTTTTGATATGTTAGTTAGAGGTCCGAGAGCGACTAAAACTAACTCGTCAGGGTAACGATCCACCATTTCAAGGATTAAGTCAACACCAGAGAGTTGTGAAATATCACATTTTGCTAACGGATAACGCGGGTTTCCATCCGACATATACAATTTGCTGATGTTTCCTAATCCATCTTCACCGTGGACATGTTCTGCCTTCACGAGTGGTTTCACAAGTGGTTGTGCTTCACCTTTAGCAACAATGGGGAATTCAGATAAATCAAGCAAACCTAAGATTCTTAGTAGGTTATCTGTTGCTTGGTCAACATAAACATTTCCGCTTACGGTTGTTAATGCTTCAACGCGTATCTCTGGAGATTTCATCGCAAGGAGTATCGCAAGTGCATCATCTACACCTGGATCTGTATCTATTAGGATTCGATGCATAGTATTTCTTCCATTTATTAAAATGCTAAAATGTCAGTTCTATTTTACACCTAATCAACATATCTGTCCAATATCTAACATCGTTTTCCGTTCTGCAATAATTGGTTTTGTTTGTATGTTACTTACTTGTCTACCCGTCGCAGCACAAGTTAATATCTTCACGGGTGAAACGATGAAGCAGATGCAGTTACAACCCGGATGGTATAATAATCTTAACCTTGACTTAACCTATCGTACAGGTAATACTGAGTTACTAACGTTGAGAACACGGTTTCGTTCAGATTACTTATCAAAAAAGCATCATAGTTTTATTTTCGGCAGTCTGCAGCAAGGACGAAAGGACGGTGTGTTTTTTACAAATAAGGGAATGGTGCATGGACGAATTATCAGGAAGTTGTCAAACCTAATATTGATTGAATCCTTCATTCAAAAGCAGTTCAATGAATCAATCCTGTTGGATGACCGAAACCTAATAGGAGGCGGTATTCGTTTTGCTGTGCGATCACCTAAATCGAGACATAATCTCTATGTTGGTATAGGTGCTATGTTGGAACATGAGAACATCAAGGACGATGAAATTGGTAATATAACAACTCGTATTGTGCGTTCAACCAACTATATCAATTGGACTGCGCGCATAGATGATCGCTTATCTTCAAGTGCAACGGGGTATTATCAGGTGCATGTGAGACATTTAGCAGATTACCGTATCCTGTTTGAGGGTAGAATTATGGTCCACCTAACAACGAAATTAGGAATTCCACTACGTGTGAATTTCCGCTATGATAATGAACCACCTACTGACATCAAAAAACATGATCTGGAATTATTTAACGGCTTAAGTTATACTTTCTAAAAACATTGTACTCTTACATCATAAAGGAGTTACTTATGAAATATCTCTGCTACTCATGTGTGTATGTCCTTTGTATAGCCTTATGTGTTTTCGGTATAATTAACTTCTCTCATGCTGATGGACATCTTGTTATTAGTGAAAAGGAAAAGAAAATCGTACTAAAAGGACAAATTTCCAAGGCACTTGGTGAATATGAATCCCACCTCAAAGGGTCAGTTGAATATATTGTTTGTGGACCTTCTGGAAAGGTATATGAAAGTATTGTCGTTGTTGATGCAACAGCGAAAGAAGTATACAAAGCTATAGAAAAACTCGGTGTTAAACCGGGAACACCGTCTGACTACGATGAGGATAAAGATGAAACTATTCCACCAACAGGAACTTCATTCCTCATCTCTGTTGAATGGGAAGTTGATGGGAAAACTAAAGTAGTACGCGCTGATGAGTTGATTTATAATGTCAAAACCAACAAACCTTTGCCACCTGTAGCGTGGGTCTATTCCGGTTCCCGTGTTATTCCCGATTTAGATAGTGATGACGAGGATGCGATGATTCCTCATGCATTTATGGCAGACCACATCGTAGCATTACGACAATTTGATGGCTCAGCACTATTTCAAAACCCGCTTCCAGAATCATTAGAAGAAAATATATACAAAAAGAATGATGATATATTGCCTGAACTTGGCACCTCCATCAAAATGACTATTGAGGTTAACCGTGAAATGCAGCTGTATGTGTTAATTAGTGGCAAGGTACAAGGTGTTGGCTTTCGCAATTTCACACAAAGAAACGCAAACCAACTCGGTATTAATGGCTATGCGAAGAATTTAGCAAACGGCAAAGTAGAGGTAGTTGCGGTTGGTGATAAATTGTATCTGAACGAATTAATCAAGAAACTATGGCAAGGTCCTCGTAGTTCAAAGGTTGATGACATAATAATTGAAGAACGCGCAATCACTGGTGAGTTTAAATCATTTGGTGTCAGATATTGAGAATGACGGACACACCGCAACCACACATATCGGGAATACTACTCGCAGCAGGTCTATCTACGCGTATGGGAGAACCGAAACAGCTGCTACCATTTGCAGATAGTACCATCGTTGAAACAGTGATTGACAACATGCTTGATGCAAAGTTTAATGAAGTAATTGTAGTTGTAGGACATTGTGCAGAGCAAATACAGGAGTTAATAGCAGACCGTGCAGTTAGAACCGTCTTCAATCCAGATTATCATAAAGGAATGTTATCCTCTATACAAGCAGGTATACGTTCACTCAAAATTGCTGATATTAAAAAACCAAGGAATGCGTTCTCACTCATGTTAGTTGACCAACCCTTTATTACATCTACATTGATTGATAAAGTAATTGACGTTTACGCACAAACAGAAAAAGGCATTGTTCTACCGAGTTATAATTTCCGTCGTGGACATCCTGTTATTTTCAATTACAAGTATGCTGATGCAATCTTGGCATTAGGCGTGAACAGTGATGGAGTCCGATCACTATATAAAACTTATCATGAGGACATTCACTACGTTAATGTGGATACAGATGCTATCCTGCGGGATATTGATTACAAAGAAGATTATGAACGCGCACTTAATGAACATACATAAATACATAGGATATTTAGATTTCTCTTTTTAAATTATGTTTGAATCCATTGACAACGTCCAAGTGGCATGTGAAAAACAGGCATACATCGCAGATAAAGGATTAGCCACAACACTTTATCTTACCCATCATCTCAAAAAACCAATATTTTTAGAAGGTGAACCCGGTGTCGGAAAAACAGAGGTTGCAAAAGTGCTTGCAGATGCAACAGGGGCAAAGTTGATTCGGTTACAGTGCTATGAAGGTTTGGATGCAAATAGTGCATTGTATGAATGGAATTATACTCGGCAAATTTTGCAATTACGGATTGATGAAGCACAAGGACGTGACAAAAATGAGGTTGGCTCAGATCTGTTTAGTGATAAATTCTTACTCAAACGTCCCTTGCTTGAGGCAATACAAGTGGACGGTGATGTACCCCCTGTATTGCTGATTGACGAAGTTGATCGGAGTGATAGTGAATTTGAAGCATTTCTACTCGAAATATTGTCTGATTTTCAAATTACGATTCCAGAAATTGGGACGATCCAAGCCAAACAGATCCCTTACGTAGTATTAACCTCAAATCGCACGAGAGAGGTGCATGAAGCACTCAAACGGAGGTGTTTATATCAATGGATAGATTATCCGACTGTTGAAAAGGAGTTAGCAATTATTCAGACAAGGCTGCCACAAATCAATGAGCAACTGGCACAACAGTTATGTCAGATGATGAAATTTTGGCGCGAAGGTGACTTCTACAAAAAACCGGGAATCGCTGAAACATTAGATTGGGGTTTAGCAATTTTAGCTCTTGGAAAAACACAATTGGATGCAGATCTTGTAACAGAAACACTTGGATGTGTTTTCAAATTTCAGGATGACATTCAACGTGCACACGCAATGGACCTAAACGATTTGGAAAAACAGACAGATGTATCGAGCCAATAAACCCAAACGTGCTCAAAGAAATATATTCATCGGTTTAGGGTATCCCCTTCTCCTCGTTGCAGCGTTTTGTACAATGGTCCCACTTTTATGGTTGTTAAGTTCCTCATTCAAAACTGCAGATGAAGTATTTGCTGTACCAATTCGCTGGTTGCCAAAACTCCCATCTCGTATTTCCTCCTCACCCTATATTATCACAGACTTTTATCCGAATATAAAAAGACCTAAATCCTTAACCTCAGAAAAATGGAAAACACTGCAACCTACGTTAAAACAAACAATTTGGGATAATGTGCAGGAACAGTTCGGTGAAAAACTAAGACTTGATACTCCTAATTTGTCTAAGGAAATACAGACAGAAATAACACAAGGTGTTTGGCAGCAGCATGTTGCCACATTACCATCAGAGGTGTGGAAGGAGACAAAAGAGTCCATCGTCAACAAAGTCAATAGAGCAATTATTCCGGAAACTATCGCAACAGTATGGAAGAACATACATAGACAAGTGGGACTGGGAACAATAGAGATTGAAGATTTAGAATTCAATCGTATTACAATAGACTCAGTGAAATGGGATGCAAATACTGTGACAATTACGCAGGTTCAAGATTCTTTGAATGCTCCAACTTTTGCAAATCTGTCTTATAGCTTTCAAGACAAAAAGAACATATATTTGTCAACCGCTATATCATCCGCTGTGCCAATAGAAAGAATCCGTCGAATTATACTACCTATCCGTGGGGATGCATCATATCATCATCTCACTTTAGACGTTACAGTGAACGGAACGACATATAAACCCACAGAACCGTTTGTGTTGGACAATGCTTTAGAGGAGGATACAGTTTGGCGATTACATGGTATACCGGGTGAGTTAGAATCATCACACATTCCAATGCTGAAAACAGTTTCAAAACAAGACTTGATAAAGAGTAAAGCACCACTACCCAATGCTGAACTATCTCTAAAATTAACAATTCACCGTCCAGCATATCTTGCAATTGTATGGGATAAACTTACCTCAAACTACCGTAATCTATGGAAGGCTGTTCCGTTTAACCGTTATTTTATCAATAGTGTTTTCATTGCGACTGCTTCAACCCTCTTGACACTGTTCTTCTGTTCACTTGGGGGTTACGCGTTTGCAAAATACCAGTTTCGTGGCAAGACTATCCTTTTCGGTATTCTACTGGCTTCGATGATGATACCGTTTCAGGTGTTGTTGGTTCCACTTTTTGGATTGATGTATGATATTGGTTGGCTCAATAGTTACAACGCAATTATAATCCCATTTTCTGTAGGAGCATTTGGTGTATTTCTGATGCGACAATTTATTGTTACAATACCTTCGGAACTTCTTGATGCTGCTCGTATTGATGGTTGTTCTGAATTTGGCATTTATTATCGTATTGTGCTACCAATTATCAAACCTGCCCTTGGTGCTTTAACTATCTATACCTTTTTGAGTTCGTGGAATGGGTATCTATGGCCCCTGATTGTCTTACGTGATGAAGCAAAATATACCCTTCCTATCGGATTAGCGAATCTGGTAGGAATCTACCGACAAGATTATGGGATGTTGATGGCAGGAACACTGCTCTCCCTGTTGCCAATCATCATACTTTTTTTAGCAATGCAACGTGAATTTGTTCAAGGAATTACACTTGGAGGTGTTAAGGAGTAATACTATGGCTGAATATACTACAGTTACGAAAACGTCTGCGATCCGAGAGGGACGCGGTAAATCATTTACCGTCAATGGAAGACGGATCGCTATTCTGAATGAAAATGGTAAGTTCTGTGCTGTGGATAATACATGTCCACATGCGATGGGTTCACTCGGTAGAGGAAGGATACGAAACGGTATTATTGTTTGTCCAGTTCACGGTTACGCATATAATACAAAAACTGGGGAATGTCAGACTGATCCGCGTTTGCAAATCAGAACGTATCCCGTTATCGTAGAAGATGATGAAATTAGAATCCAAACTGATTCACAATAGCATCTGTATCCAACAGATGCTATACCTTTAGTCGATTTATATAAATTTGATTTTATGCATTATATGGTATACTATTGATATGAGATTTCTTATACGGTTTTCTATTGTATATTATTAGAAAACTGGTGAGTTTACCAACTATTATATGTTCTATTAGGAGGGACAATAATGACATCAAAATTTGGTAGTTTGTTTTTAATTATTTCTATTACTGTAATGATTGGACTTACAGGTTGTACGACTGTCCATGATGTGATATTTGATTCAGTTCAACCTGAAGATAGCATGATGGAAGATGCACCTGTAAAGTTAGTATTGTTAATTGACTATCCTGAAGGTGGGAAAGATGCTTATATTGAATGGGTTGTATCTGTAGTGGATACTCTACAAGCACCCGAAGAGGTTAATCGGATAAGGTCTTATGATAATCAAGATCAAACTATGAGTCCACATCGACTTGTTGAATATGAGTTTGATAGTTTTCTTGATGCAGCAACATACTTGAATCGTCCAGAGATAGCTGAAATTATGGGTGACTCACCGAACTATACAAGCAATGTCACAGTGAACACATTTATCCAACGTTCCGATTACGCGAAAGAAGCGGATGGGAACTGGCAAGTTAAAGGTGTTTTGTTGATTGATTATCCGCTGGGTGGAAAACAAGCATATCTGGATTGGGTTGACTCCGTTTCTTCTATTACAGCCGGACCGTCTCAGTTGAGAGCAATAGCATCTTACGACAACTACTATGGTGAATCTCCACATAGACTGGTTGAGTTTGAATATGCAAGTGAAGACGATGCGACTGCTTACAGTGAATTGGAGGATATAATGGAACTTGAAGCTGAACTTGATGTACGCACAGGTAGCTGGACACAACATACGTTTGTGTTACGTTCAGATTATACTAAAGAATAGCAGATCAAGTAATAGAAAATATGGTTTAACTCATGAAGTTCTACCGTATATTCCTTCATTTAAGGTGTTGAATAGGTCGTGATTAGAACGAAAGCATGCAACAAATAAATCTCAACACTTTTGGAATGAGGATAGACATTTGAAAAAAATACCAAAACCTATGAAAGATCAGTCATTATGGTTTTGATGTTAAGTAAGTTTCAATCAGAAGGACTGACCGTATTGTTATTTAAGCAAAACTATTCTTTGAAAATCTGTTGTTACGCTAAGTTAGAGGAATATTTATGCAAAATAAACAACTAACAATTGGTCAGTACCTTCTGAAAAAACTAAAGAGTTACGAAATCAATCATATTTTCGGCATACCTGGCGATTATGTAGTTCAGTTCTTTGGTATGATTGAGCAGAGTCCTATTCAACAGATCGGGACAACACGAGAGGAAACGGCAGGATTCGCTGCAGATGCTTATGCTCGAACAAATGGCATGGGTGCTGCGTGTATTACGTATGGTGTCGGTGGTTTATCCATGATAAACGCTGTTACCGCTGCCTACGCTGAAAAATCTCCACTTGTCGTGATTAGCGGCAGTCCAGGGATGAAGGAACGTACCGAAGGTGCCCTATTGCACCATAAGGGTAAAGATTTTTATACACAACAACGTATCTATGAAGAGATAACCGTCGCATCAACACTACTTGACGACCCTTTTTCCGCATTCAACGAGATAGACAGAGTGCTGGATGCAGTCTATTGGCATAAACGTCCAGGTTATATTGAATTGCCACGCGATATGGTAGGAGTGCAAGGATCAATCCACCAACCTCCTTCAACAGATAAACACCAAAGTGACCCCGAAACGTTGCATGCTGCCCTATCAAATGCAATTGCGTTTATAAATCAATCAGAAAATCCAGTCATTTTAGCGGGAGCTGAACTCCATAGATTCAGATTTAGAGACAAATTACTCCGTTTTGCGGTAGAAAAACAGATCCCAGTTGTGACAACATTATTAGGGAAATCGGTAATGCCAGAGGCACATCCACTTTACTTGGGTATATACGGAGGTGCGATGGGCAGAACAGAGATCACAACGCTTGTTGAAACCTCTGATTGTTTGCTTATTCTTGGCGCATTTATGACCGATGTCAACCTTGGAATTTACACGGCAAACCTTGCACGTAGTCGTAGTGTCTATGCTTCATCGGATAAAATCACAATCTGTTTTTCCACTTATGAAGATGTTACGTTGGAGGATTTTTTGGATGGTTTATGCTCTTCAGAACTTCACAAACGTCCCGATGTAAATTTGGAATGGGTCATGGAAGTGGCTGACCCCTATGTTATGGTCCCTGAACAAGCATTAACTGTAAAACGTCTATTTCAACAACTCAATCAATTTCTGCGTGATGACCTGACGGTTATCCCTGATGTGGGAGACTGTCTTTGGGGTTCTTCAGATTTACGTCTACCAGAACACACAGACTTTATTTCTCAGGCATACTATACATCAATGGGATTTGCAATTCCTGCTGCTGTTGGTGCACAACTGAGCAAACCTGAATCCAGACCACTTGTTATTGTCGGTGATGGTGCCTTCCAAATGACAGGTACTGAACTCTCAACAACTATCCGGTACGGACTTAACCCGATCATCCTTGTTCTGAACAACTACGGATACGGAACCATCCGTCCTCTCGGTGAAGGATCTTTTAATGATATAGTAAACTGGCGTTACACTCTTTTTCCAGAATTGTTAGGGGCAGGACGCGCGATTACTGCGCGTACCGAAGGTGAATTTGACACTGCAATGAATACTGCCCTTGCAGATACCCAACATTTTGTACTGATTGAAGTTGAACTTGAAAAAACTGACATGTCACCTGCTCTAACGCGGTTGGCTGAGAAGGTGTCTAAGCAAGTTTGAGGTAGAAGATAATGAGGGAAGTTACTTCTTTTCATGCTTGGTAACACCATTGACAAAATTTACGTATCCCCTTACAATAACAAGAAATTCTCATGCCCAATACAATGGGTAAATTATACATGAATATTATCAGAAAGGAAAACTAATGATACAAACACCTCCAGAATCCGCTGTGATTCTCTTTGATGGAAAAGATCTAAGTAATTGGATAGGACGTGACGGAGACGAACCGAAATGGAAAGTCGAAGGGGACGCTATGATTTGTGAACCACGAACAGGTGACATCTCAAGCAAAGAAACCTTCACAGACCATTTTCTCCACCTTGAATTTATGACACCTGATATGCCAGAAGCAAGTGGACAAGCAAAAGGGAATAGTGGTGTTTTCCTGCAAGGAAGATATGAAATTCAGGTCTTGGATTCTTACGGTATTGAGGTGCCCGGTAAAGGTGATTGCGGTGCTATTTACAATCAATTTGCTGCACTTGTAAATGCCTGTAAACCCCCGCTTGAATGGCAAACCTATGATGTTATCTTCCGTGCACCACGATTTAACGATGCAGGTGATATGACTGAAAACGTCCGTGTGACTGCCCTACAAAACGGGTTGGTAATCCTGAATAACGTTCAACTTCCAGGAACCACAGCAGGCGGTGCTGATTCAGCAATAGCTAAACCGGGTCCACTACGTCTACAAGACCACGGTAATCACGTCCAGTATCGGAACATCTGGGCAGTAAAACTACCACTTGAAGGATCGGATCAATACTAATACCAATTCTAATATTTATTGTCCCATTACTGGATTCAACCATTGTTATTGATTGGAAATCTTTCTTCTGTAGGAGCGACCTCCCGGTCGCGACCGGGAGGTCGCTCCTACAAGTAGTCCTCAGCAAATGGCACTTTATTTATTAGAAATGGTATAATGTGTTGCCAATTATGATTTTAGGGTCCTATCATCCGTATTGACGATGTAAACTCATCCATACAGATGATAGGACACAGATCCGAATAGGAAGTGCCAGATAATTTTAGACCCAATAGAGTTTATAGACTAATAGGGTGTAGGATTTTATGTTTATCGGTATTGACCAAATTATTATAATTGGACGCGACCAGGAGGTCGCTCCTACAGAGGCATCTCAAGATATTTTCGAAATTATTGAAAAAAATAATCCCTGAATTGGTTATATGTTATCTTAACATCAATTCATGCCTACGATATTCCGATGGATGTAGTTATAATAGGTGAAATTATGAATATCCAATTGAAAATAATTGCAGTTGCTTTACTCCTTATTATCAGTGCTTTTGTTGTTGGTTGTGCACCGAAACTTACAGAGGAACAAGCTTTGGCTGAATCACAGGCTATATCGGATTTTATTTACAACTCTTCGGTTGCTAATCAAAAGGCTTTACAAAAACTGGTACAAAAATACAATCTGTCAATCAACACAACGGTAAACCCTATTACTTTACCTCCTATAAAAAAGGTTAAGAACAAAAACAAAAGACTTGTCTTGCTAAATCCGAGAGAATCTTTAAGATGGCTTCGTGCATACGGTTTTAAAATTGATATAATGAGGTACAGTTGGGGGAAATATAAAATTACGATTTCACGTAAAAATAAGAGTTATTCCCGTTCAGGTCCAAGGAAATTCTCGAAAATTGATAACCCACAATACTTACAAATAGGTAATTCAAAGATAAGAATGACAGATGTTAGGCTTTGGGATGGTGCTATTTGGATAACTGATCAGTATGACAAAATACGCGTTCTGACGTATGAATAGTGTCAAGTAATATCTAACAATTCATTGTGTTTTATTAGGACTAATGCATAGGATAGGAAATCAATAGAGAATTGCACCTTTATGGTTATAGAAGGCACAATGAATTGTGGTTCTACAAACACCGTAAAGCATGAGATGATCATATTGCATAAGTCCTATTAATTATAACCCAAGTTGCTACCTACACAATCTTAGACATGCGGATACTGTTTAAATCAAAAAGACATTATTCTGGAAAATATTGTAGCACAAACTGTTAGTTTGCGTTTAGTCGGACACAATCATACAGATGAATCCTATTACTGGAAGTGTATAATGAAAATAATTGCAGTTGCTTTACTCCTTATTATCAGTGCTTTTGTTGTTGGTTGTGCACCGAAACTTACAGAGGAACAAGCTTTGACTGAATCACAGGCTATATCGGATTTTATTTACAACTCTTCGGTTAAAAGTCAAAAGGCTTGGCAAAAAATACAACAAAGTCATAATCTACCTGTCAACAGAACGATAAACACTATTTTTTTGCCTCCTACAAAAAAAGTTGGAAACCAAAACAAAAGGCTTGTCTTGCTCAATCCCCGAGCATCATTAAGATGGCTTCGTGCATACGGTTTTAAAATTAATATAACGAGTTATGCAATAATGATTTCACTGAAAAAAGGCAATTCTCATGGAAAATCTTACAGATCGCGTCCTATCAAATACTCAAAAGTTGATGACCCGCAATACTTACAGATAGGACATTCAAAGATAAGAATGACAGGGTTTACACGATGGAATGATGATGTTATTTGGATAACTGATCAGTATGACAAAATACGCGTTCTGACGTATGAATAGTGTCAAGTAATATCTAACAATTCATTGTGTTTTTACCAAGACTTATGTATATGATAGGAAATCAATAGAGAATTGCACCTTTATGGTTATAGAAGGCGCAATGAATTGTGGTTCTACAAACACCGTAAAGCATGAGATGATCATATTGCATAAGTCCTATTAACTATATCACTTTACTTTTTAAAACTATCAACGATATAAATTAGGAGAAAATTTATGGCAAATCAACCTCTACCAACAGTTCCTCGACGACGGTTAGGCAGAACAGAATTAAGCATCCCTGTCATCCCTTATGGCACACAAGGCTTCGGTAACAACTTTGGATTTGTGTCAGATGAGGATGCAATAGCACTCATTAAACACGCAGTCTCTATCGGTTGTAATCATTTTGATTGTGCCCGTTGTTACGGAGATTCGCTACGGAAACTGGGATTAGCGATGAAGGAAATTCCGCGTGAGGATGTTATTATTACAGCGCGGCTTTGTTGCCATTCCGCTTCGGATTGGGGTGGATATGGACAGGGTAGACCTGATTATTCTGCTGATAGGGCAATTGCTGATCTGGAAGATCAACTAAAAGTACTTAACATTGACTATCTTGATGGCATGCTGATACACGATCCTGGAGAAATTGACCCGACCCTTGAAAAAGGGGGAACACTTGAGGGATTGCTCAAATGTAAAGACCGTGGACTCGTCAGACATGTCGGCTACGGAATGCACCCACACGATTTTCATCTCAAAGCCATAGCAACAGGTGATGTAGATCTTCTCTTATGTTTCAACGACTACAACCTTGTCAGGCAATCTGTGAAGGACACAATCCTTCCCGCAGCAGCGGAAGCAGATGTTGGCGTGATGAATGGATGGTCTATTCTTCGAGGTATCCTCACAGATGTTAACATTGATGACGAAATTGAACGAGGACGTTGGAAAAAAGAAGGTGATGTTGCAGCAGCATACCCAATATGGCAATGGTGCGTTGAAGAGGGTATCAGTATACTACAACTTGCCCTTCAATTCTGTCTGAAGGAAGAGCGGATTCATGGAAATAACATTGGAAGCCTCAACGTTGAGCAATTAGAGGCAAATGTCCGTGCCGCCAGCACTCCAATACCAGACGAAGTGTGGGAAAAATACAAGGCAAAGTTCGGTTCACAGAATTAATTTATCAAGAAATTTATGCGTAGCACGAGGGAGTGGATAATCCTGCAACGAAGTTAGTTTTACCCACTTTGCATCTATCAGACCTTTTAAAACTACCTCTCCCGATTGATAATCACATTGAAATACATCCACGACTATTTTGAAATGGGTGTATGCATGTTTGATTCGGGTGAGGTATTTTATATTGGTAACTGAAAGATTTACGACTTCGGTGATATAACGAATGCAGGCTTCTTCTGCTGTTTCATCTTCAGCAATTCGTCCATTTGGGAATTCCCAGAGTCCACCCAACAAACCATCAAGTGGTCGCTGCACAATTAGGACTTCTGATCCTTTGTAGATGACACCTGCAACCATCTGATGTTCTGGTGCTTTTTCTTTTTTGAGTCGAAGCGGAAATTCATCTTGACGTTTTGCTTGGAATGCTTGACAAAAGGTATTTACTGGACACACAAGACAGGTCGGGGATTGAGGACGACAGACTATTGCACCCAATTCCATCATTGCTTGATTAAACAATCCCGGTTCTTCCAAATCCAATAGGTCGTCTGCTTTCTGTTGAAATAGTTTCGCTGACCTTCCATCGTTTATTGGTGTCTCCATGATGAAAAGCCGCGCCAATACGCGTTTAATATTTCCATCAACTGCAGCATAAGGTGCATTAAATGTAATACTCAGCACCGCCGCCGCACTGTAATCACCCACACCCGGTAATTGTCGAAAGTTCGAATAATCATTTGGAATTACTCCATCTAAGTCCTCTACAACGATGTTTGCAGCTTTACGAAGATTGCGCGCCCTGGCATAATATCCCAATCCTTCCCACACCTTCAACACATCTTGTAGTGTTGCAGCTGCAAGTTGTTGTACATCCGGAAATCTCTTTATAAACCTTTCATAATATCCAACAACCTTTTTTACTTGTGTCTGTTGAAGCATCACCTCAGAAATCCAAATCCTATAAGGGTCATCAATCCCGCGCCACGGTAAGTCCCGTTGATGTTTTTTGAACCATGTCAGCAAGGTTTTTTGGAACTCTTGTTTAGATTCTAAGATAAGTAGTTTAGCCATATTATATATCTATTGCAATACGAAACCCTATATTATGACTGCCGCTTATAGGTTCATGTGCGGCACGATTCGCACAACGTGCAGCAAACTCACCGCGAGGTTGCCACGATCCTCCTCTAATAACCTTTCGCCTGCCTTCAACAGCACCCATAGGATTTTCCGTAGGAGAATATTTGTATGTGTCTATGTGAAACCAATCACTGCACCAATCATAAGCATTCCCTGCCATATCATAACACCCAAAAGGACTTTTACCATCAGGGTAATTCCCTACAGATGCCAATTTTTTCAATTGAGACTCTGATGTGTTTGCCTTACTTGTATCCCATACATTCCCCCAGGGGTATTCTCTCCCATCAGTACCACGCGCTGCCTTTTCCCATTCTGCTTCGGTCGGTAAACGATATTTCTCTCCTGTTTCATTGTTAAGCCATTCGAAAAACATATTTACATCATCCCAACTCACGCCAACAACAGGATAATCTCTACCGTTGAATCGCTCATCTCTCCATACGAATGGTTGCACATATCCAGTTTCCTTAACAAACATAGCATATTGTGTATTTGAAACGTGATAGATTCCAATTGCGAAAGCATCCAAAGTAACACTTCGTTGCGGTTCTTCTGGATCGGTTTTCCGCATACCTGTTGGATATGTTCCCATCGTAAACGGTCCAGCAGGAATATGTACTAATGTGTAATTGAGTTTTTTAATGTGCATGGTTTCTCTTATGTTCTTGACATACTCCCCCAGCTAAAGCATGGGGAATTCTTAGCTCTTATATTGGCAGCACTTGTTGCTTCCAAACGGCTTTTCCTGCTTCCGTCTCTCGTGCCTCCGTGTGAGGTCTTACTTGGACTCCACAAGCGTTTTCTGTCTCGGTATGCCCTACCGCGACATTTCTTAAGTTTATTGCAGCATTAACATCTCTATCTATAGAGACATCACATTGACTGCAATGATACGTTCTATCTGAAAGCGTTAGCTCTTTCTTTTTATATCCACATCTGCTACAGGTTTTGCTACTTGCATAGAATTGCGATGCTTCTGTGACAGGTATTCTCAGCGTTTCTGCTTTGGTCTTGAGTTTAGAGAGAAACCCACCTAATGCTGAATCCGACAATGCTTTTGCGAGTTTCTTATTCTTTAGCATATTGGTAACCTTGAGTGTCTCAATACCGATAGCAGATGCTTTATTGACAATATCTGTAGTTGCTTTATGGTGTGCATCGTTTCGGATACAAG
>Ga0209022_1000775_pt1 | contig 37734 bp, 31 predicted proteins | sample PinacodermPK_FD_187300 | JGI IMG/M metagenome (GOLD analysis project Ga0209022, IMG submission 187300) | Host-associated microbial community of the marine sponge Aplysina aerophoba from Gulf of Piran - sponge pinacoderm, lysed by proteinase... | ecosystem: Host-associated > Porifera > Sponge >...
CAGCCTTCTCGTCAAGCAGGGTAATGAACTTGCCCCAAGTCTGCTCCTGTATGCTCTTTGCCAGGTTTGTGTTGCGAAGCATATTCTTTGTCTTTAGTTTCTCTACCGCTATGAAGTCGTACATCCTCGCTATCTCCGCGGTCAACCTGTGGAGATAGTCTCTTTCCTTGTCCGTAAGCCTCTGCCATTCCTTTGCAAGCAGGGATACGGCTTTACGCCTGTTGTTGCTTCCCTTCACCTTGCGGGACACGGACCTCTGCAAGCGTATGATCTTCTTTCTGTCTATCTCCCGCTTCTCCACGGTCTCCCCGTCGCTAAGCGTCAGACGATTCGATATGCCCATGTCTATCCCTACGGGGTTGCTGAGTGGTTTTGCCTCGGGAGTCGGCAATTCATACGATAACGCTACTTCCGTCCGCACAGGCTTTCTCGTAATTCTGATCGCCTTGAGCATGGAGTCCGACGGCAGTTCCCGGGAAGGCTTCACTTCAATGCGGGGAAGCCCCTTTACTTTGAGAACTAACTTGTTTCCCTCACGCTTGAGCATTCGCCAGCACTGATCGTTTATCTCTATGGTTCGCCAGCGTCTCCGGTTCTTGAAACGGGGGAATCCGGCTTTCTCCTTTGCTTTCACCCGGCGGAAAAACGACTTGTACGCCTTGTCAAGTCTCGATAGCACGCCTCGGAACACGATACTGGATACAGCCTCAAACTCCGGCAACTCCGCTCTTACCTGCACAAGTTCCTTGTACTGGTCATAGAGACTGCGGCTTTCGCCTGTCTTTCTGTAGCAGTCAATGCGGGATTCCAGTCCTGCATTGTACAACTCGGCGCTCATCCCAAATATCTGAGACAGCGTCTCATGCCCCGACTTGGACAACTTCACTCTGCACTTGTAAGTCCTTATCATTACTATATTATACTCGATTTATCAGCCGTTTAAATTGCCTGTCAACTTAAATACATAATTCCCTTTTAAAACCAGCGACCAGGTATCCGTAACGCACGGAGGTTATTGCTACCGTTGCTCCCTTCCGGGCCTGGCGGGGTTCGCAAGCCCCAGTCGTACGGGCCCGGCCACTGGATTTGTTCTCCAAACAGATGAACCGTCGCAACTCGGTAGCTAATCACTCTACACAAAAACGGGTTTTTTAGAAATGCGCGCTCGTGAATTTCGTTTTATATCAGGGGGGAAATGGTGCGATGTGCCAGTTGGCGGGATTTTCCCCGCAGCGCTTTTTCATCTAGTTTTTTTATTTCCCTGCAAGGCTTCACTTGCATTAAACGAAAGATAAATAAGATTTTAATAAATTATCTGTACTTAAAATCATGGGATATGCTATAAGTAAAAATCAGAATTGGTTGGAGGTAAAAGCACATGCATGTAAAAAAGATCGACGATATAGAAAGCGAGGTCTTGGAGTCGGCCAACGGCGTTTCAAGACAGATGCTGATAGGACCCGAGGAGGGCCCGAATTTCTCTATGAGAAAACTTGTCATTGAACCCGGGGGCGGTATTCCCGCTCATACAAGTGGCGCCGAGCATGAGCAGTATGTTCTTGGCGGCACGGCCAGGGTTGGAATCGGGGATCAGGTTTACGAGATCGCAAAGGGCGACGTGGTTTTCATCCCCGCCGGAGAGCCGCACTGGTATGAAGCTTACGGAGAAGAGCCTTTTGAGCTTCTGTCGGTTTTGCCGAATAAAGACAACGAGATGATTTTCGCAGAATAGCCGCGCCGAAAATCGGCAAGTGGTATTGTAAACTTGTCCAGGCGGCTACCACTGCCACTGAATATTTGTGAAATGATCAGTCTTTTCTGTGTTATAATATAAATATGTACGTAAAAAAGGTTAAAGAAGTCGAAAGCACGATTATCGGAGCAGGGCAGGGTACTTCTAGGCAGGTTCTTATCAGCCCGGAGGAAGGTCCGAACTTCGCGATGAGAAAATTTGTTATGCAGCCTGGAGGCGATATCCCGGCTCATACCAATGCCGTTGAGCATGAGCAGTATGTGCTTGGTGGCAGGGCAAAAATTGGAATCGGAGACGATGTGTATAACGTCGAGAAGGATGACGTAGTTTTTATTCCTGCCGGCGTGCCACACTGGTATGAAGTTGATGGTGACGAGCCTTTTGAGTTTCTGTGTCTCGTGCCGAATCTTGAAGACAAGATAGAGCTTATTAAGTAATTGTGCTTGGTGCTAGGTAAACTTGGCGGAGAGAGTGGGATTCGAACCCACGAGGGAGCGTAAACCCCCTACACGCTTTCCAGGCGTGCACCTTCGGCCACTCGGTCATCTCTCCGTGTATTCTCTTCTGACTATGCTACAAGACTGTTGTTTTTTCGGGAGTCTTATAAACAATTTCCCGCAGTTTGTGAAAAACCCTCTCTAGTTTAACAAGAGAATCGGGTTTATTAAAATACAGAAATGCCGAAAAAATGGAAGCTAAAAAAAAGCACTCCGCTTAACGATTACAGAATCTTTTCGACCAAGAGGAAAAAAGCCGTTTCCCCCAAAGACGGCGCCGTCCACGATTTCTACGTAATGGACGCTCCTGACTGGGTTAACATTATCCCTGTTACGCCCTCCGGTGAAATTGTTCTTATAAAGCAGTTTCGCCACGGCACCGCAGAGATCACGCTTGAGATTCCGGGCGGAATGATCGACCCGGGAGAAAGCCCTGCTGAGTGCGCGCGCAGAGAGCTCCTTGAGGAAACGGGGTTTACCTCCACTCGGTGGGAGCAGATAGGGTGCGTACGGCCGAACCCGGCCTTCATGTCAAACTCCTGCTATACCTTCCTGGCATCTGGGTGCGAGCGGACATCTGAACCGTCTTTTGACACTACAGAAGATATAGAAACCCTGCTTGTCGCTCCGCGGGAAATAAAACGATACATAAGGGAAGGCACCATAGATCACTGCATAGTGATAGCGGCTTTCGGGTTTTACTTTCTCGGGGAGTGAACCTGTTGATTTCTCCGGGTTTAGCGAGAATAATAGTCCCCTATCTTAAGGGCGGGTGGCGGAATAGGTAGACGCGACGGCCTCAAAAGCCGTTGGGCTTTGGCCCGTGAGGGTTCGATTCCCTCTCCGCCCAGAAAAAAAACTTCCGCTTTCCTTTCCCTAAAATCCCGGATCCTCAGTACCTGGCCATTTCCGAGTCGTACTTCTCGGCCCACTCGTCTATGCCGCCCTTGAGGTTCTTAACTCTGCTGAAGCCCTGCTCGGCAAGGAAAGTCGCAGCCTTCATGCTTCTCCCACCGTGGTGGCAGTGAACGACTATATCGTCCTTCGGATCAAGTTCGTCCGTTCTGTCCTTGAGTTCACCGAGGGGAATAAGTCTCGAGCCCTCGATGCTGCATATCTCGTACTCATGGGGTTCTCTCACGTCGATCAGAACGAAGTCGGCCTCGTTTTCCTTAATAGTGCTGAACTCCTCAACGGTTATCTCCTCGACCTTGGGTTTTTCCTCTTCAATCTCTTCGCCTCGGCCGATGCCGCAGAACTCCTGGTAATCTATGAGTTCGGTCACGGTTGCGTTCTCGCCGCAGACGGGGCAATTGGGGTCTTTCCTCAGCTTGAGGATCCTAGGCTCCATGTTTAGAACGTCAATGAAGAGAAGTCTCCCTATAAGCGGCGTTCCCTTGCCGATTATAATCTTTACGACCTCGGATGCCTGCATGGTTCCCACAACTCCGGGCAGTATTCCCAACACTCCTCCTTCGGCGCAGCTCGGCACTAGTCCCGGGGGAGGGGGTTCCGGATAGAGACACCTGTAGCAGGGGCCTCTTTTCGCGTCGAACACGCTTACCTGACCCTCAAACCTGAAGATGCTCCCGTAGACGTTCGGAATTCCTAGGAAAACACAGGCGTCGTTTGTAAGATACCTCGTGGCGAAATTGTCCGTTCCGTCAACGACCACGTCATAGTCTTTCATGATCTCCATGGCGTTGTCCGAGCTAAGCATTTCGTTATAGGTAACGATATTGGTATCGGAGTTAAGCTCTAGGAGGCGGTCCCTTGCGGATTCCACCTTGGGAGTGCCAACGGTCTTCTCGCTGTGGATAACCTGCCTTTGCAGGTTGCTGAAATCTACAACGTCGAAGTCCAGTATTCCCAGGGTGCCTACCCCCGCGGCCGCGAGGTAGAGAGCAAGCGGAGACCCAAGCCCTCCGGCGCCGATACACAGGACCCTTGAGTTCTTGAGTTTTTTCTGTCCCTCAATGCCGACTTCGGGCATTATAAGGTGCCTGCTGTATCTAGTTATCTCCTGGTTGCTTAAGTCCATTTTGAATACCTTCCTTGCGATCTAAAATATTCAGACAGTAAAGTTATTACATGATCTGCATATTTTCAAACCGCAAACGCAACTTTCCCGTCAGTTAAGAAGCGGGAATTTCCCTGGAATTGGAATAACCGAATTCTTAGTTTCCTGGGAATTAATTCTTTACTACTACGTTGGTTGCGGTGGGGCCTTTCTTACCTTGAACTATCTCAAAGCTTACTTCGTCACCCTCATTGAGAGTTTTGTAGCCATCGCCCTCAATAGCGGAGTAATGAACAAAAACATCATCCTGCACTTCGTTGGATGTTATAAATCCATAGCCTTTGGAGCTATTAAACCATTTTACAGTTCCCTGCATTGTAATACCTACCTCTAAATTAATGTTTGCGGGATTATCCCACACCTATATCACTTTGTCAAACTGTGCTTCCTCCGTCTCCAGAAAAAATTCCGGATGCGGAGGAAAACATACAGTAGTTCTCAAAGCGTTTCGCGGTATACCTGCGTGCGTATCAAATCCGCACAGAGCGGATTCTTAAGCAGGCACAACGTTGGTTGCGGTGGGTCCTTTTTTACCTTGAGTGATCTCAAAGCTTACTTCGTCACCCTCATTGAGAGTTTTGTAGCCATCGCCCTCAATAGCGGAGTAATGAACAAAAACATCATCCTGTACTTCGTTGGATGTTATAAATCCATAGCCTTTGGAGCTATTAAACCATTTTACAGTTCCCTGCATTATAATACCTACCTCTTAGAAATTTAATATCCGCAGGATTATCCCGGACCTATATTGTTTTGTCAAACAAAATTTTTCCTTCTCCAGAAAAAATTCTGGGTTAGAGGGAAACTATATAGTGGTTCTCAGAATTTTTCGCAGTATAATTACGGGCATCTCAAATCCGCGCAAAGCGGATTCTTAAGTAGGTATAAAATCATATGGAAGATAGAAAAAGAAAGAGAATCTATATTTTCTGCATAGTGCTGTTTCTGCTCGGAGGTGGACTTTTCTTTTATAACGTGGTGAAAAGCTTCACCGGCCTTGGCTCAACGCTTAGCGAATACACTTTTCCGGGAAGCCACTCAGTCCGGCTTGAGAAAAAGGGGCTTTATTCGATTTACCACCAGTATGAAAGCGCTTTTGACGAAGCAAAGACAAGCGGGGACTCCGTCGGGGAGGGCTCGATAGTCGTTTACCTGAGAAAAGCTTCCGACGCGGAAAACGTGGAACTCAAGGTGCCCGATTCTCAGAAAAGATACAGTTACATGGGAAAGAGGGGAGTGAAGATATTTGAGTTTGAAAACCCCGGGCCGACAGCTTACTTGATCGAATCTTTCTCAAGTGCCACTTCGCAACTCTCCCAGTACACCTTGGTTCTTGAGCGCGGGTTCGAGATAACAAGGCTTAAAGGAATACTTATCTCCCAGGCGTTTTTGCTTGTCCCGACCCTTTTCGCGATAATACTTTTCATGCGCACCTACATAAGGAGCTGACCGCGACGCATGTTCAAAAATGTAGAACCTAAAGTTCTTGCTTTCGACATAGAGTGGGTTCCAGACCCCGAGTCGGGAAAGGCCGCGTACGGACTTCCTGGAGATATGCCCGACCGCGAGGTGATCGAATTCATGTGGGAGCAGGGCGGGGCGACCGAAGAAGAGCCAATGCCGTTTCTCAAGACGGTTCTCTCAAAAATAGTTTCCATCTCGATGGTCTTTCGCGAATCGGAAAGAGACGGAACGGCTTCAAGACTCAAGCTTCACTCGATTCCGTCGATTCCGACTTCTGAAGAGGATTGCTCGGAGAGAAGAATCATAGAAGATTTCTTCAGGATTCTCGACAAGCACAACCCGCAGCTTGTGGGATATAACTCTTCGGGTTCCGACATACCGATTCTGGCCCAGAGAATGATCAAGCACGGCCTCCAGGGCGGTTTTTTCACCCAGAGACCCAACAGGCCTTGGGAAGGAGCCGATTTTTTCGCCCGCGGAAGCGACTGGAACGTCGATTTGATGCGCTGCGTGAGCGCATGGGGGAAAGGCACCCCGTCTCTTCACGAAATATCGGTTGTAAGCGGAATCCCGGGGAAAATGGATGGTGTTGACGGAAAGCAGGTCGCCCCAATGTGGCTTGAAGGAAAACTTGACGATATAGTCGCCTATAACGAGTGTGACGCTCTTACGACCTATCTTCTGTGGCTCAGGATGGCCCACTCGATCGGACACTTCGATTCAAATCAGTACGCGGAGGAACAGCGCCTGCTTCGCGACATGATAAAGCAAGAGTCTGAGAGCCCTCAAAGGCGCCGGCATCTTCTGAGTTATCTCTCAAAGTGGGAGAGCCTGAGCGGGGTAGGGGCGGATGAGTAAGCGGTCCCACAGCCACGGCGTCGCCGTCCTTTCCTTCTACAAGTTCGTTGATCTTGACGGCCTTTTAGAAATAAAGGACTCCCTGCTTTCTCTCTGCGGGAAAAACGGCATAAACGGCACCTTCATTCTCGCTTCTGAGGGAATAAACGCCACCGTGGCGGGCCCCCGGGAGGGCATAGACGGGCTTATTGCCTATCTTGAGAGCGACACGAGGTTCTCGGGTGCTCAGTACAAGCTCAGTTACAACGAGAAAAGTCCTTTTCACAGGCTCAAGGTCAAATTCAAGAAGGAAATGGTCCCCATGGGCGTAAGCGGCATAAGGCCGCAGCGCCTCTCCGGAGAGCGCGTCCCGCCCGAGCAGTGGAACGAGCTTATAAGCCGCCCCGACGTGCTCCTTGTAGACACGAGAAACGATTACGAGAACCGCGTCGGGACCTTCAGGGGCGCGGTGAATCCCGAGACGGAGCACTTCAGGGAGTTTCCCGAATACGTGAGGGAAAACCTCGACCCCGCAGAGCACAAGGAAGTTGCGATGTTCTGCACGGGTGGGATAAGGTGCGAGAAAGCGACCTCTTATCTTCTTGAGATGGGATTTAAGCGGGTGTATCAGCTCGAAGGGGGAGTGCTTTCCTACCTTGAGCAGGTTCCACGCGAGCGGAGCCTCTGGGAAGGGGAGTGTTTCGTGTTTGACGACCGCACCTCGGTCGGCCACGATCTTTCCAGGGGAACCTGGAGTACGTGCAGGAACTGCAGGGAGCCCGTATCTGTGCAGGACAGGCAGTCAGAGGGGTTCCGGGATGGAATATCCTGTCCCCGCTGCCACGCGAAGCTTACTCCCGAGAGGACTTCGTCGCTTGAGGAAAGACAGAAGCAGATGAGGCTTGCCAGGGAGAGAAACCGCAAACATCTTGGGGCCGTAATAAGAAGAGGGAGTGCGAAACGGGCGCAGGGTTAATCCCGGGCGTCGAGCTCGTCCTTTAAGATCTTGTAGTCTATGCTGTCGACAAGAGCCTTCCAGCTTGCTTCCACTATGTTGTCGGAAACCCCCACCGTGCTCCACCTCTTTTCCCCGTCTCCCGATTCCACAAGCACTCTTACCACGGAATCAGTGCCGCCCGACCTTGACACTACTCTTACTCTGTAGTCGAGCAGCCGCAGGGTCTTGAGCCCGGGGAAGAATTTCTCAAGCGATTTCCTGAGTGCCCCGTCTATCGCGTTTACGGGACCGTTTCCCCTTGCCACGGTATATTCCGTGACGCCGTTTACCTGAACCTCCGCGGTGGCCTCTGAGAGCGGCTCCTCGTCTCCTTCCCGCTTTTCGACCAGGGTCCGGGTGCTCTTGAGATAGAACCGTTTTTTGTAAGTACCCAGGGTTTTTCTCACCAGCAGTTCAAAGGACGCGTCCGCCCCCTCGAATTCGTAACCCTGGTTCTCCAGAACCTTTAGCTCGTTCAGCACCTTGAGGATTCTTTCGTCCTTGGGGTCTATGTCCACTCCCAGTTCCTGGGCCTTGTAGGCTATGTTGGCCCGGCCGGAGAGGTCAGAGACCAGCACCCGCCTCCTGTTGCCGACGCTCCGGGGCTCTACGTGCTCGTATGTATCTGAATTTTTCATGACGGCGCTTACGTGAATCCCTCCCTTGTGGGCGAAGGCGCTTTCGCCGACAAAGGCCTGCTTCTTGAGAGGTGGAAGATTTGTGAGTTCATGAATAAAATGGGACACGGAATAGAGTTTTTTCAGGTTCTCCACAGAAAGGGAATCCATCCCGAGCTTTAAGGCGATATTCGGTATTATGGCGCAGAGATTGGCGTTTCCACACCGCTCCCCGTAGCCGTTCATGGTTCCCTGGACCTGGGACGCTCCCCCCCTTACCGCATAAAGCGTGTTGGCGACCCCGACTTCGCTGTCGTTATGGGTATGTATTCCTAGGCTCGGGTTATCGAACATGCCGTTAACTTCCCTTATGGCGCCCTCGACGTCCCACGGCATGGAGCCGCCGTTTGTGTCGCATAGAACGACCGTGTCGACTCCTGCCCCGTAGGCGGTTTCAAGAACCTTCGCTGAGTACTCGGAGTTTCTCTTCCAGCCGTCAAAGAAATGCTCGGCGTCGAAAAACACCTTGTCCACGTGGCGCTTGAGGTACTCGATCGAGTCGTGTACCAGCTCGAGGTTCTCTTCAAGTTCTATTTTGAGAGCTTCTGTGACCTGGAAGTCCCAGCTTTTCCCGACAATCGTCACAACCGGGGTTTCTGCCTCCAAAAGCGCCTGTATGCTTGCGTCTTCCTCGCAGCTTTTCCTGGCGCGTCTTGTGCTTCCGAAAGCCGCAACGCTCGCGTTTTTAAGCCCAAGTTTCTTCGCTTCCTCAAAATACCCCTTGTCTCTCTCGTTAGAACCGGGCCATCCGCCCTCGATGTAATGCACCCCGAGGTCATCCAGTCTTTGCGTTATCCGGATCTTGTCGTGTATGGAAAAGGATATGTTTTCCCCCTGGGTTCCATCGCGCAGGGTCACGTCGTATATTTCAACGGTTCTCGAATTACTCATCGGTTTTTCCAAGATTAAAAGCGTCGTGAAGAGTCCTTACGGCGGTTTCCGTATCTTTTTCCTCAAGAACGCAGGAGATTTTTATTTCCGAAGTGCTTATCATCATAATGTTAATTTCCTCGTTCGCAAGCGCCCTGAACATGCGCGAAGCCACTCCGGAGTGGGTCTTCATCCCCACTCCCACCAGGGAGATCTTGGAGATAAGGTTGTCGGAGAGCACCTGCTTTGCTCCTAGCTCCCGGGCCATCTTCTCCGAGAGTTCTATTGATTTTTTGAAATCCGACTTGGGCACGGTGAACGTAAGGTCGGTAAACCCTTCCGTGCTCACGTTCTGAACGATCATGTCGACCACTACGTTCTCGTCCGCCAGAGACGAGAAAAGCTTGGCCGCTATGCCGGGCTGGTCGGGCACCTGGGTCACGGTGATTTTCGCCTGGTCCCTGTCGTAGGAGACTCCCGATACCACAACTTCTTCCATGGATTTCATAACTTTTTCCTCATCAAGGACCCACGTTCCCTCGTCCTCGGGCCTCGGAGTTGACTTAACATGTATAGGCACTTTAAATTTTTTTGCAAATTCCACCGCGCGGGCCTGAAGCACCTTTGAGCCCAAAGACGCCATCTCAAGCATCTCGTCGTAGGAGATCTGGCTGAGTTTTCTTGCGTCGGGACAGACTCCGGGATCCGTGGTGTATACCCCGTCCACGTCATCCTTGTAGAGTTCACACGCGTCGGCTCCCATCACGGCCGCGAGCGCCACCGCGGTCAGGTCGGAGCCTCCCCGCCCGAGCGTGGTGAGGTTGCCGTCCTCGTCAACTCCCTGGAATCCCGCTATGACGACCGCCTTTTTCTCCCCGAGGGCCACACGGACGTTCCTGTCGTCAATCGACTTTATCTTCGCCTTGGAGTAAATGTTGTCGGTGGTGATCCTTATCTGGTGTCCCTGGAAAGATATCGCATCCTCCCCGAGCGATTTTATCGTCATCGCCACAAGGCCGGAAGATACCTGTTCCCCGCTTGAGGTTATCACGTCAAACTCCCTTTCATCGGGGGGATCCATCACCTCTTTTGCGAGGCCGACCAGCCTGTCGGTTTCGCCCGCCATGGCGGAAACCACCGCTATCACGTCGTTTTTCTTCTTTTTCGTTGCTATTATATGTTCGGCTACGCGCCTTATTTTTTCGATGCTAGCAACGCTTGTTCCGCCGTATTTCTGAACGACAAGAGCCATTTTCCCTTACCTGCAACCTTTATTGTTCTCGATTCCTCATCCCCTTGGGGCGGGAATTGGATATCAATTATAACAGCGTTTCCCGGTAATACATCCTGTACCTTATCCGCCCATTCCACGATGGAGATACCGTCTCCGTAGAAGAATTCCTCATAGCCCGTATCCTCGAACTCGGCTCCGCCCGACAGCCTGTAGACGTCGAAATGGAAAAGAGGCACGCTGCCTTCATAGCAGTTCATTATGACGAACGTGGGGCTGTTGGGTTCCTCCTCTATTCCCAGGCCGCGGGCAAGACCCTTTGCGAAGACCGTTTTTCCCGCGCCGAGATCTCCCGTGAGTCCCACGACGGAGCCCCGGGGTATGAGTTTCCCCATTATCTCGCCGCAAAGCATAGTCTGCTCGGGTTTGCTTACTTCTAGGAGGAATGCGGGTTCCATGGGAACTATCTTACCGTGGCGAAATGTCTTTCCTCCGTCGATGAGATGACGGAGTTTCTAGAAGCGGGGATTTTACGCGATATTTCAGAGGCGGTAAAGCCCGCGGTGCCCGTTTCCTCCAAAAGAAGGTCGGCCGCGTGGCCGTGGAGAAAAACGCCGAGCAGGCAGGACTGAAGAGGGTCGTATCCCTGGGCCGCGAGTCCCCCGATTATTCCCGTAAGCACGTCTCCGGTCCCGGCCGTGGCCATGGCGGAATTTCCGGTCGGATTTATGAACACTTCCCCGTCGGGGGTGGAGACTACCGTTCTCGCTCCCTTAAGGACGACGTAGCAGCCGTATTTTTCGGAAAACCGGGTCGAGATCCCGACGCGGTCATCCTGCACCTGTTTTGTTCTTACGCCGCAGAGCCTTGCCATTTCCCCCGGGTGCGGAGTTATTACCGCGGGGACTTTTGTTTTCTTGAGCACTCCGGGGTCCTTTGAAATTATGTTAAGGGCGTCGGCATCAAGCGTGACCGGCACTTCGCACAGGGTTATCACTTTTTCAAGGAACTTCCCCGTGCTTTTGGAGGTCGATATCCCGGGACCGATGGCAAGCGCCGTTTTTTTCCCCTCAAGTTCCCTGAGCACCTCTTCGTGCGCGTCGGGATGCAAGGTTCCGTCCTTTGAATCCTTGAGAGAAACGGACATTACCTCCGTTGTCTTTTCCTCGACAGCCGAGGATATGCTTCTTGGAACCCCCAGGGTTACGAGTCCGCTTCCGGCGCGAAGTGCTGCCTCGGCAGAGAGGACCGCGGCCCCGCTTTTTCCCGGAGAACCGGCGAGCACGAGAAGATGTCCGTAGGTTCCCTTGTGTGAATCGGCGGCCCTTTTTTTTATGAGTCCCCGGCATTTTTGAAACGTGAGAAGTTCAAAGGGGAGATTCTCCCAGAGTGGCCTGGGGATTGTTATGTCCGTTACGCAGAGCTTTCCCGCGTAATCCACTCCGGGGTGAATGCACATTCCAAGCTTCGCCGGGGCAAAGGTGACGGTAACATCGGCCTGCACCGCCGCCCCGAGAGGCCGCCCCGTATCGGCGTCAAGTCCCGAGGGTATGTCCACGGAAACGCGTCGGGCGCTCTGGCGGTTTATGAATTTTATAAGTTTCTCGTAAAACCCTTCCACATCCCTGTCGAGTCCGGTGCCGAAGATGGCGTCGACTATGACTTCCGTGTCTTTTATCCTGGGAAGCTTTCCGCCAAGCTCCCTTACGTCGGCTCCTATCTCGAGAAGCGAGTCGAGGTTCGTTTTCGCGTCTCCCCTGTAGCGTTCCTTTTTTTCTGCGATGTGGACGCTTATCTCCTTTCCCGAGGAAATAAGGTGGCGCGCGATTACGAAACCGTCCCCGGCGTTGTTTCCGGCGCCGCAGATAACCGCCATTTTCTTTGCGGAGGGACACTCGGCGAGGATGACCGATGCCACGGCTCTTCCGGCGTTCTCCATCAGCACGACGCCCGGAACTCCGAATTCCTCAATCGTCCTTCGGTCTATTTCCCTTGAGATCTGCTTGGTTGAGAGTTTCATGGTTCTCTGGGGCTGGTTCCCCGGATTTGCCTATTTCCCCATACCGCCCGCTCCGGTGGGTCTTGTATCTCCGAGGTTTTCTATATTCGCGCTGATGAATTCCTCGGCGTGATCAAAGCAGAAATAGTAGGAAAGAAGGGTGCTGCCGCTTCGGTTGACCGTGATCAGCTGGTAGTGGCGGCTGCAGATATCTATTCCGCACCTGACGCACTCCTTGATCTGGTTCCTTTCTCCCGAAAGTTCGCATCGCTCTCCTCCGGGACTTACGTGATCACACTGGTATATTTCAACTTCTATTGTTTTTACCGACAAGTGCTTTACCTCCCCTTGGTTTCTTCATTAATTATACAGTTTTGCGTCGGAGTTTGGTAAATCACGCGTATGATTTATAATAGACGGGAAGGATAGAGTTAATGATACATCCAAGACAGGCCCTAAACGGCACATTAAAATATTTCTACATCAGGGCCACCGGAAGGCCGAAACTCCTTAATCTTGAGATAACAAAGCTTTGCAACGCCCGCTGCGATTTCTGCGACTACTGGCAGACAAAACACGAAGAGCGCCTTTCCGACTACACTCCGGTAATAAAGAAAATAAACCCTCTTGTCACGGTCATTACAGGAGGGGAGCCTATGATCAGAAAGGATCTTCCCGATATCGTGAGGCAGGTAAAGGGATGCTCCATATTCATTTTCACTTCCATGGTCACCAAGGGAGATTTCCTTACCGAGGAGAAAACCGAAGAGCTTTTTGATGCGGGGATGGATCAGATTGCCGTTTCCCTTGATTTCCCCGGCGAAAAGCACGACACCTACAGGGGCATTCCGGGCCTCTGGAAAAAACTGTCAGAAACCCTGCCGGAACTGGCGGAGCGGTTCCCGGACAAGAGCCTCGTGCTTAACACCATAATAATGGAAGATAACCTCGATGAGGTGGTCGAGATAGCGAAGAAGGCCAGGGAGTGGGGCATAGCAATATCCTTCAGTTCCTACTCGGTCATGAAGACCAACAACGAAGACCATTTCGTGAAAAAGGAAGCCCTCTCGAAGGTAAAGGACCTTGTCGAGGAACTGATTGCGCTTCGAAAGGAGTGGAAGGGAACGATACTCTCGACTGAGTACTACCTGAAGGAAATCCCGGGTTATTTCGAGAGGGGAAGCGTTCCCGACTGCCTGGCCGGAATCAATCAGATACACGTTACCCCGAGCGGTCACTTAAAACGCTGCTCTGAGATGCCCGTAGCTGCTCACTACAGCGATTACAAGCCGGATCTTTACGGTAAAACTAAGTGCACTTCCTGCTGGTACAGTTGCAGGGGGGAGACCCAGAGCCCGGCGAACGTCAAGAGGGCCATGGAATATATGGGAATCTATATCTAGGTTTAACAGAACCGATGTGCTGTTTCAAATATATGGAATGGCCCAATAAACAATTCCCTCTTCGCTTTTGTAGAAAAGTTCTTGACGCCATCTTGTTAATATTATTCCATTGATAATATATCGTTCATAACGTCTTTAATGAAAGCTAAATATTTGTAGTTAGGAGATATGGGATGAGAGAAAGTTACGATATTCTCAATGTTGAGGAAATAGACTTTGACATTGACAATCCTAGGATAAAAATGGCCTTAGAAAAATACGGGGACCGATTGAATGCGGAACGTATTTATTTTGCTTTGCGGACCGCGACAGATGGGGAGCAAAAAACTTCTTCTTTTTCCAGCCTCAAGGATTCAATTCACGCTAACAAAGGAATAACGCAACCGATCACAGTTGTGTTGGTAGGAGATAAAAAGATTTGCATTGACGGAAATTCCCGCCTTGCAATATACAAGGATTTCCTCAAGCAAGAAATCCCTGGTGATTGGTCTCTAATTAAAGCTCTGGTTATCGAAGACGCGAACCAGCGAGATATAGAGACAATCCGTGTATCGGCTCATCTCGTTGGTGTCAGAGAATGGCCTGCCTATGAAAAGGCCAGATATCTTGATTATCTTCGCAACCAAGAGTTCATGGAATACGAAGAGATAATAGCTCTTTGCGGAGGTGACAGGAACAAAATAGAACGTCAAATTGATGCTTACCGAGATATGAACGAATATTATCGAGATATCGTTGACGATACGGCATTTCGTATTGACAGATTTAGCGGTTTTGTAGAACTTCAGAAGCAGAATGTAAAGGATGCCATATTCCAGGCTGGATTTGAGCTAACGGATTTTGGGGAATGGATTCGGGATGGCAAGATACACCGCTTGGCTGATGTACGTCACTTGCCCAAAGTTCTTTATGATGACGAGGCTAGGGAAAATTTCCTTAATGGAGGTCTACGTTCCATAGAAGACGCGATAAAGTTGCTTGACAGAAAAAACCCCAAATTTGCTACGGCAACTTTGGAGAATGCGACTATATACCAGATAGCGGATATTCTCGCACGACGTATCAATGATCTACCTTATTCTGAAGTGCGTTCTCTAAGAGAAAAAGAGCATGAAGATGTCACTGAAAATATAAACTCTCTGGAAGATTTATCCATTCGTTTAGAGAACCTTCTTGAAGATGTCTCAGAGTGAAGCACACAAAGCCTTGGTAAAAGGGGTAGTGGTTGCTTTGAGGTCTCGATTTACAAACATCTCAATACGGATAGACCTACAGCAAAATCCAGGAGACGAGGTGCCGCCGAAGATTGACCGCTTTAGACCTGATGTATACGCCACGCAGAAGCGAGGATATCCCATTGTCATTGCAGAAGCCAAGACACATGGGGATATAGACAATCGACATACGCATGACCAAGTTGTAGCCTTTATTAAGTATCTGAACCGAAACGAAACGAATCTCTTCATTATGGCCGTGACCGGTTACAGAGCTGACCGCGCAAAGACCTTTCTACGCTTCATTAGGAAGGAATTACAGGTTGTTAGCACGGAAATTGAAGTTTTTGACGGTTGTGATTTTTGGCGATTAGATTCGAGCGAGGGTATAAATTGGCGTTTGTACTGAGAAAACCGCCTAAATTAAGCGCTAAGCATGAGGGTTACCCTTATCAATTGGATGCCGTAAGAGCGATAAAGTCTCTTCCGTACGCCGCGATTTTTCATGAGCAGGGTCTAGGCAAGACAAAAATAGCAATTGACCTCATGTTGCTTTGGCTGAGTGAAGATGTGGTTGATACGGTGTTCGTGGTCACAAAAAAAACACTAGTTCAAAACTGGTGCGATGAATTGGCTTCTCACTGCCATGTAACTCCAAGGATTTTATCCGGTAATCGCCGTGACAACAGTATCTCTCTTAACTCTCCGGTGCTGGTCTATGTCATGAACTACGAGGTCATATCCTCAAACTTCGACTTGATACGAGATTTCCTCCGTACTTGCAGGGTTGGAGCCGTTCTGGATGAAAGCCAAAAGATCAAGAATCCAGATGCACGACTTTCAGCATGTTTCCATTCACTTGCAAAAGAATTTACCCGCCGCGTAATTATGACGGGAACCCCTGTAGCTAACCGTCCTTACGATGTGTGGTCGCAGGTCAAGTTTCTAGATGGTGGCGAAGCGTTAGGTGACTCGTTTGACGATTTCAAGAAGTTTGCTGACCTTCCGTCGACTCTAGGCAAAACGAAAGAATATGGTTTTCAGTTGGCAGGAATAATAGATAAACTGAAACGGTTTTCCGTGAGGGAAACAAAAAGCTCAGCGGGGCTGAACTTGCCAAGCAAAACTATCCTGACTCATCTCGTTGCACTGGAGTCTCGCCAAGCGGCAATATATTCCTCATACAGAGACGATATGTCTTATGAACTACAAAGTGCCGATGGCTTTGTTACCGATAATGCGGAAGATATTCTGAAACGCCTCCTAAGGCTTGTTCAGTGTGCTTCAAATCCAGCCCTTGTAGACGATACGTACGATGAATTTCCTGCGAAATACCTTAAATTGGTCGAACTGTTTGACGACATCAACATTTGGTCGAACAAGGTAATTATATGGACCGGGTTCATTGACAATGTTGAATGGCTATGTGGCAAGCTGGAGGAATTTATGCCACAAAAGGTGCACGGTTATATGTCCGTTTCAGACCGAAATCAATCTATCCGAAGGTTCAAATCGAATAAAGATTGCAGGATTCTGCTGGCCACGCCGGGTGCCGCCAAAGAAGGACTAACCTTAACAGTGGCTAACCATGCGATATTCTATGACCGAAGTTTCAGTCTTGATGACTATATTCAGGCACAGGACCGAATCCACAGGATTTCTCAGACCGAAGAATGTTTCGTACATAATATACTCGCTAAAAACACTATTGATGAATGGGTGGATGATCTGCTGAATGCTAAGTATCAGGCAGCCCGGCTTGTACAAGGAGATATATCAAAAGACAGTTTTGATACTGAGTTTAATTTTGACCTGTCGGATGCGTTAGCACAGATACTTTTGTCTGACAAGGATAAATAGTATGAATCTGGAGGATGTTAAGGCATGAGAGAAAATGAGATAAAGATATTGCAAAAAACCGTACAAGTAAGCAACGATTATCACAATATATATGAACTAAGATTTCTGAAAGACAACCCCAGAGTTTATTCCTGTATATACGACGAACCGGATTTCAAAGATCTTCCTGAGGCTGTGCAACAGGAAAAAATTTTTGAAAAACTTCAAGCAGAACCAAGCGTAAAGAACCTTGTACGAGAAATAGAAAGGCATGGTGGCTTGATGGAACGAATCTTAGTCCGGCTCGACACAATGCAAGTTATTGAGGGCAACTCCCGATTAGCTGTATATCGAATACTGCACGAGAAAACAAAGAAAGAAGACTGGGAGCTCATCCCTTGCGATATTGTTCAAAAGCTCTCTGATGAACAACAAATAGCTTATCTAAATCAAATTCATGTCAAAGGCAAAACGGAGTGGTCCGCCTACGAAAAGGCTAACTTTGCCTACGCGCGTAAGGCACAAGAATTTTCTATTCCTAAAATTGCTGAATTATTTGGTGAATCTCAAGGAACAATTCGTACTAGGATTAGGGTTGTTGAAATGATGCAGGACAACAACGATGCAGCTAGGTCGCATTTCAGCTATTACGATGTTTTAGTTAGAAATCATTCGAGTGATATGAGCCAGCACCCAGACTTGAAAGATGCATTGTTGGAACGTATTCGCAGTTTGGGAAGCAATGAAGAGGAGGACTTGGATTTTACGGCCCAAGAACTTAGGAAGAAATTACCCTCCATTGTAAAGAATCCTAGGGTTCTCAAAAAATACATTGAAGGAAGTCTTAGCTTAGATAATGCGTATCAAAGGGCTAAAATCAGTAATGTGCAAGAAAGAATACGCGAGGCGAAAGCAATTCTGGAAGGTATAGAAAAAAAGAATGTCAAGAAATTGCATAAGAACGACCTCAATGCATTTAGGCAAGATGTGCGTAAGCTAGAAAGAGAAGTTGGAAGGATCGTTAGAATGACGAATGAGGCAAATTAAAATGCTTGGAAAAAGCATTCTACTGCTCGAACCTGGATATAAGAACAAATATCCTCCCTTGGGATTAATGAAGCTTGCTGCGTATCATCGAAACCGAGGTGATAAGCTGCGGTTTGCCAAAGGAGAAGATGTTTCAGTATTGCGCGAAGCCTGGGACCGTGTATATGTGACTACGCTTTTCAGCTTTGAGTGGGACCGTACTTCAAAGGCTATTGATTTTGCCATAAGAGCCGCAGGTAACCAACCGGAACGCGTGTTTGTGGGAGGTATAGCAGCTTCTCTTATGCACGATGAATTTGTCAAGGAGCCTAAATGGGCTGGAGTCCGGTTCATCGCTGGCCTGCTTGACAGAGCACCTGCGCGAGCTTTAAGACTATCTGCTGATGAAGGTGATTTTGGTGCTGACGATGTTGCGAGTACACCAATTGAAGAACATGTTCCGGATTACGATATCCTCGATGATATAGATTACACTTATCCCGTTAACGATGCCTATTTTGGTTATGCGTCTAGAGGATGTATCCGTAAATGCCATTTCTGTGGCGTTCCAAAACTTGAGGGAATGCAGAAAGAAATGCCCCCTTTGTCCAAACTAGTTGAAGGTATTGAAGCGAAGTACGGTCCAAAAAAAGATCTCATACTGATGGATAACAATATTACCGCTTCCTCTCGCTACAAAGAAATCATTGCAGAAATCCGTGACCTCGGATTTACCTCGGGAAGCCGCTTGGAACGTGATGGAAGACGTCTCAAACGGCGTGTGGACTTCAACCAAGGTGTTGATGCTAGAATACTGGTGAAATCACCCATGTACCTGAGGGAAATGGCGACTATTTGTATTAGTCCCCTGCGAATTGCGTTTGATCATATCGGTATTCGGAAAGTATACAGTACGGCGGTTCGCATGGCCGCAGACAACGGTATCACATCACTCTCCAATTATATGTTATACAATTTTATGGACACTCCTGAAGACTTGTACAATCGAATGAAGCTGAACATTAAGCTGAATGCGGAACTTGGAATTCGCATCTGGTCCTTCCCCATGCGGTATCAACCCGTCACCCTCAAGGACCGTTCTCACATAGGGAAACATTGGAATCGATATTCTCTTCGCTCCTTTCAGGTTATGTTGCAGGCAACTCACGGTGTTGTAAGTGGCAGTGAAACTTTCTTCGACCATGCCTACGGAAGTAATCAAGAGGAATTTAAACGTCTGCTGAGCCTTCCGCATGGGTTCATTTTTCATCGCGAACACTACGAAAAAGGTGCTGGACGTTCAGTACGGGAGGAGTACGAAGTGCTTCGGAACCGCATGTCCTCGAGTCAAGAAGACGAATTGCTAGGCTATCTTGCCTCTTGCTTTGGTGGGGAAAAAGCTAGGGGGAGACAGTACGCCAAAATCGCTGGAACAAGCAGGGTTGACTCGCTGGTTCGTCAAGCCATATTGTTTCACACCCTGGGAACGAAGAATGAGTCAATGATAACTAGCTCCGAACGAGTCTCTTCAATGTTTCCTCCAGTCAATCAAGGTTTCTTGCTGCCGAGTGAGGAAGAAATCGTAGAAGATTCTGGCCTTTATGAACGAGATGATGCAATCGAAAAGAAAGAAACTTCTAAGGAACCGGAGTCACCTTCCATAAGTGAGACCATATGTGGTACTTAAAACTATGAACAAAAAAAACGAAACGACAGACAAGCTCCCCGAATTGCCGATACATATAGGTGGGGATATCCTCAGCCTTATAACGTCTGCAATGTATACTTCGCCTTTGTCTGTCTATCGTGAATATATTCAGAATGCTGCCGATTCGATTGCCGCTTTTGGCAAGCCGGAAGATTGCAAGGTAGACATTAAAATTGACCCCGCTTCAATGTATTTATCAATACGAGATAATGGCCTAGGGTTATCTCATGCTCAGGCAATTGAAGAGCTTATTCCTATTGCGAACAGCAATAAGCACCGGCAAACTGACAGAGGCTTCAGAGGTGTCGGTCGACTGTGTGGGCTTGCCTTCGGTGAATCGGTTTCATTTCTTACGCGTACCAAGGATACGGACCCTGTAACCCGTGTTGTGTGGAACAGAACCCATCTAAGAAGAGGTATTGACAGCAATTTGCCAATAGAAAAAATCATTTCTAATTGCGTTACGGTTGATGTTATAAAAGAAGACACTTATCCGACACGGTTCTTTGAAGTTCAAATTAGAGGTATATCTAGATACGCAGCATCTTTCATCCTGAACCGTGACTTGGTTAGCGAGTATATAGGGGAAATCTGTCCGGTTCCTTTCTCCGAAGATTTTCCATATGCAACGCAAGTATTAAACCTGTTTGAAGAAGATCAAAAACCTTTGATGTTGGAAATTGTAATTGATAACCAGAAAATCCCGATTACAAGGTTGCACGGCGGTGGCACGTGTATTTCTGGGAACCACCTGGATGCATTTGTTGACTTTGAAAAAATTACCATCCCCTCATTAGAAGGTGACAGAAATGCAGCTATTGGATGGATTGCGCATTCATCCTACCTAGGTGCGCTTCTGCAAAAACCAAGCATAAGATGTATGCGTGTTAGAGCAGGAAACATTCAAGTTGGGGACGAAACAGTTTTTGACCACCTCTTTTCGGAGACTCGTTTCAATCGGTGGTGTGTATCGGAAATTCATATACTGGACTCTCGCATAGTTCCCAACGCAAGGCGAGACTACTTTGAACCGGGCCCCCATCTTAGAAACTTTGAGAACCGACTAAGGATAGTATGTCGCAACTTGGAGAGAAAATGCAGAATTGCCTCAAAAGAACGCAACGAGCAACGACAATTTCAGTCTCTTCTCAATAATGTTAATGCGACTTATGAACTTGCAGCATCCAAATATCTAACTGCAAAAGCGGCAAAAGAACTGATTGCTGAAACATTGACGGAAATTGAACGTTTACGGGACAAATATAAAGAACCGGAATGGCAAAATGGCAAGATGGATAAATTAGATGAGTTGGAGAGGATGCTCTCCAGTTTCCGAGCAAGCCGAGGTCAAGTATATTTCCCAGGCATTGCTGCGTCAGAAGTATCCATATACCGAAACATTTTTCAGATTCTTACCGAAATATCTCCATCGCCACAAGCAGCAAAAGACATAATTGATACTATTTTATCTAAGGTAAAAAGAGAAAAATTTAGCAGCTATTAATTGTTCAATTAACCCGAACATCTTGCGTTTATAGAGATGGAGCGATGTAGCATGACCGATCAATACCTAGGCCCCCTCGTGTCCGGCGATGAGCTTACATCCGAGCTCAGGAAACGGAAGAAGAAAGATGTGTACAAGGCTGTCTCGGGTTCGTCGAAGAAGCTCATTGCTAAAAAGGTGAAGCTGGAAGAAGCTGACGGCTGGCGGATGGTCAGAAAGAACGCGAAGTCAACGCGGATGGCCAAGGCCAAACCCGCTGGCGAGCAGCTTGAAGATGAAGTCTGGTGCGTCCTAGCCCAGATGGGCTTCAAGGAGATGAGCAAAGGGCGTCAGTTCACGATCGCCGTTGAAAATGACCTGCCACCGCGTCAGGTTGATGTGTTCGCCAAGGACGATGAAGCCGTCATCATCGTCGAGTGCATGCAGCGTGACACGCCGGGCAAAAAGAAGATGGCCCAGCTGATCGAGGAGATCAGGGCAATCCGCGAAAACCTGCTCAAACCTGTCCGCGAGACTTACGGCCAAGAGGCTAAACTCAAAGTCAAACATGTTATCGCTACAAGAAACATCTCATGGAGTGACGTAGACCTTGCCATGTGCGAGCAAGCGCAGATTGCTGTGGTTACCGACGGCGAACTCGACTACTATGCGTCGCTCGTGCAGCATCTCAAGCACGCGGCACGCTACCAGTTCTTGGGGCATATGTTTGGCGGTCAGAAGATTGAAGGTTTAGCCAAGGAAGTTGTAGCAACGCGAAGCAAGATGGGGGGTGAGACGTTCTACACTTTCCTCATCCGCCCAGATGAGCTTTTGAAGGTCGCCTACGTCGGCCACAAGGCAAGCCGCGACATCGAGAATTTGGAAACATACCAGCGTATGCTCCAATCGCGCCGGCTGAAAAAAATTGCAGAGTACATCAATGGTGGAGGCAAGTTTCCGACGAATATAGTTGTCAACCTGAAGACCGGCAGGAAGAAATTGCGGTTTGATACGAAGGAAAAATACGGTGAAGAGGAGTTGGGTGTGCTTTATCTGCCGCCGAACTATGCCTCGGCTTGGATCATCGATGGTCAGCATAGGCTTTACGGATACGCTTACGCGCGTGCGACAGAGGGCTTCAATCAGGATTCAACCGTCTTGCCCGTGCTTGCTTACGAGAACCTCCCTGCCGAAAAGGAGATGAACCTCTTCATCGATATCAACAGCAAACAGACCAAGGTGAGCACAGGCCTGTTGGTTGAGCTTTACTCGGACCTTCATTGGGGTTCTTCCGACTCTGAAGAAGCGTTCCAAGCCCTACTCTCGCGTATCGCCTCGCGTCTTAACAACGAGAATACCTCACCGCTTCATGACCGCATGGTTGTCACCGGGAAAAAGAAGACTCAGTATCGCTGCCTGACGCAGACCTCGATCCGAGACGGTCTTGGCGTTGCCAAATTATTGGGAACGTTCAGCAAAGGTGCAATTGTGCCGGGTCCATTGTCGACGGACAGGTCCGACAACTATGCCGCGAACCTCAAGAAGGGCCTATCGGTGCTTTCGGATTGCCTCAACATGTTCTCGACCGAGCTAACGAACCACTGGGAGCTCGGCGATGGTCCCGGAGGATACCTATGTACGAATAATGGCATTCGGGCTCTGTTTCACATTATCAAAGACATTGCTGACCATATCAAGTCCACAGACGGAACAGACCTTTACCTCTGCAATTCCGACGAGACTTTCGCGGAAATCAAACCGTATTTTCAGGTCTTGATCGACTATTTCAACGGCGCATCAGGGCAAGAAATCCAAGCCTTTAGACGCATCGGCTCTTCATTGACAGCCGTTCGGGACCAGGCCTATGGCATGGAGGTGCATATCAACAAGAAGTTTTCCGACTTCAAGCCTGCAGGACTGCAAAGGTACATAGAGTCCCGTGATGAAGTGGGCACAGAAGAAGCGACCAACAATGTGAAGAAGATACAACTGAGACTCTTTGACTATGTCATCGGGACGTTGAAGAAACATTACGGTACGGAAAACAAAGTGTGGTGGACGAAGGGTATTCCTCTCAAAATCCGCCAGCAATGCACGGGCAGGTGGGAAGAGAAAAATCGTGAAGGCGAGGAAGAATTTCAGCTTTATCTGATCAACTATATCGATATCTGTCACAAGAACTGGGACTTATTCAAAGACGTGATTTCGCTGGACGCCCGTAACAAGGACAATAAGGAGGCAAACACAAAATGGATCAAGGGCCTCAACGATATACGCGCGGTCACGATGCATCCTGAGCGCGGTGTTCTGACCACGGACCAAGTTGCTTTCGTGAACGAGCTTTTTGATAAGGTCAAAGAGCATTTTCCGGAGGATATTGCATATTCCGATTGAATTCGGACACCCGTTCCGATTGAATTCGGACACCCGTTCCGATTGAATTCGGACAGTGATTCTCATCGGAATAAGCAGTTTAGATAGACACTTTTCCCCATCATTCCCCTGCAAATTATCAGATGGTGAAAATGTCAAATGTCCTTTTAATGTTAGAGACCTTGCGGCCAAGTTATATAATAGTGGCTATAGAGGAAAAATTAACTTGGTTGGTATAGCAAAAGATACAACAGATATAGAATTCGAGAGCAAGAAACTAGAATTCGACATTGAACAGTGGTTATAGAATGGTTAGAAGTTATTTTACTTGTTTAGCACTTAGCAGGTGCTTATTCTTATGACATTGGTGCTTCTTGCAATTATAATCAATCACCAATAAAATCGTTCAACTACCTCAGGCCATTTTGACTCTAAATCTTTGAAGCATTCTATCCAGTTTTCTTCTTTCAACTCCTCCTCAGAAACAGTTGTGTCGGTTGTTTTTCCAAGCTTAGAAGCATGAAGTCGGTAAGCATTAAAGAAATGTATTTCCGAAGTTGTAAATGGTACTTTAGTCTCTGAGTATATCTTTTTCATGACCCTGAACGTTATAACAAGATTGACTAACTCTGCCGCAATCCTACCAATAAAAAAAGCGAGAACCCCCTTCCAACCCACAGAGATAATCCCGTAGACAATCAAAACTACCAGCAGGATACCGAACCCAGAGACATAACTATAAAGAGTTCCAAGACCCGGAAGCCTTGGAACAAGAACTCTGAAGATTCCAACTAGCTTTTCATCAATAAAGGCAAAAAACAGCAACAGATGCTCTAGATTCAGATACCGGGTCGTAATTATCATTCCCAAAACACAAGCAAGAAATGTATATAAACCGATTTGGTATGTCTCAAACCCTAAAGAGAAAGAAAGTACCCCAGCTATAAAAGCAAGCATTCCAGGAATGCTTTCAATCCCCTCTGTCGTCTTAAGAACTTTAAAAGCGTCAACTTTTGGATATAACCGAGCCATTAATGCAAAAGCATGATTTATGTTAAGTCTTATTTTTAGTCCGCGAGGTGTATATAGAGCCATGATTTGCCCCTATAACAGAAGATTTGACGCTCGGATTTCTTCATAAATTAACAAGGCTTAATATGTTATCGAATTTTCTCCGTTATCAAATCTTCTGCTCTTTGTCATGAACCAATCATAATTCTCACGGTTCGTGCTTTTCCAGACATTCACAGAAGCGCACGTTTAACTCGGCTAAGTGTCAGCATTGTCAAGAGGAAAACGTTTGCTAAAAGGCTAGTGATAAATAGCAATGTTTCTATATCAATTTGTATAGCGAAGCCGTAAAAAAGTTAATATTAAGGCGGGATCAAAGAGAGGTTTCGATTGCCTTGGGCAGAACTTGAATTAAGATGATTAGGTTCTCTGCGCTTTCCAGTCGGTGCCGCCCGGGCGGTCTTCAAGCACGATTCCCTTGGAGCTTAGGTAGTCCCTTATTTCATCGGCCTTCTTCCAGTTCTTATCCTTTCTGGCCGAGTTTCTCTCTTCTATGAGTTTTTCTATTTCCAGGGGGTCTATGTCTGAGAGATTTGCGGCGGACTTTCTTTTTTCCATGTACTCGGCCGGTTCCTCTGAGAGCACTCCGAGCACTCCGCATATCTCCTTTATTTTCTCAAGGGCAAGCGTCGCGCTTTGAGTTTTTCCCACAGAGTCAAGCGACCTGTTAATTGAGCGTATCAGGTCAAAAAGATTTCCCACCACGTCAGCGGTGTTAAAGTTATCGCTCATCGAGGAGTGAAAATCCTCCTCGAATTTCCTAATCGAACCCTCAAGTGCTGGATCGGAACCCTTTGCCTCCCGAGCATCGGCGGCTCTCAGCAGGGTGAGGTATATCCTCTCAAGCGCCGCCTCGCTGTCGTGCATGCTTTTCTCCGAAAAATCAGCGGGGTTCTGGTAGTGGTGCGAGAGGAAGAAAAGCCTTATGGCCTCGGGGGACCATTTCTTCGTTGCCTCGGACAGGGTAAAGAAGTTCCCCAGGGACTTTGACATCTTTTCCTTGTTTATTCTTATCAGACCGTTATGAAGCCAGTACTTTGCAAACGGTTCGCCGGAAGCTGCCTCTGACTGGGCTATCTCGTTTTCGTGGTGCGGGAAGATGAGGTCTTTTCCCCCTCCGTGTATCTCGAAGTTAGTCCCCAGATACTCCATGCTCATAACGGAGCACTCTATGTGCCATCCGGGCCTTCCGTCTCCCCACGGGCTTTTCCAGGCCGGCTCACCGGGTTTTGATTCCTTCCAGAGCGCGAAATCAAGAGGGTCTTCCTTTTCTTCGTTAACGTCTATCCTCACGCCTTCAAGCATGTGATCAAGCGATCTGCCGGAGAGCTTCCCGTAGTCCGGGAATTTTCTTACGGAGAAAAAGACGTTGTTGCCCGAGCGGTAGGCGAAGCCTTTTTCCATTATCTTCTCTATAAGCGCTATTATCTGCTCTAGGTGTTCCGTTACCCGGGGCTCGACGTCGGGAGTCTCGACCCCTATCGAAGCCATGTCCTCTCTGTATTCCTTTATGTATTTCTCGGATATCTCGTCGCAGCTTATCCCTTCCTCCCTAGAACGGTTTATTATCTTGTCGTCTATGTCGGTGTAGTTTCTCGCGAACAGCACGTCGTAGCCGGCGTATCTAAGAAATCTCTGTATCACGTCAAAAGACACAGCGGAACGTGCGTGTCCCAGGTGGGCTGAGTCATATACCGTGGGACCGCATACGTACATACGGATCTTGTTTCCTTCAAAGGGGACGAGATCTTCTTTTTTCTGCGAGAGGGAATTGTAGATCTTTATTCTGGGAGGTTCTTTTTGCATGTTTTCGGGGAGATTGAAACGGGGTTTCCTTGTCCCGCGGTGTTTTTCGAAAGGAAGATTCTACGTATTCGTTCCTTAAATTCAAGAGACGCGTCGGCCTCAGGGATTCTGAACCGGAGTTGTTTCAGATTCTCTCGAAATCTAAACCTTAATAATCTTAGATAATACTTAACTTGACATCATTGAAGATATTGTGCATATATATGCACGGCTAGATGATGAAGATAAATATATGGAAACTCGAACCGACCGGATCAAACGCAGACTGCAGAAGGATGGATGGTATCTGGAGCGTCATGGTTCCGGTCATGACGTATATAAACATCCTCGCATTCAAGGCATTATTACTTTGCCTCGGCACAGGAAAGTGTCTCCGGGTGTCGCCCGCTCAATAGCGAAAAAAGCAGGGTGGATGGACTGATGATGGATTGAGTAGGAAACAGTTATGATCAGATATCCCGCATTGATTGATGGAGAGAAAGGGGCCTATGGCGTTTCGTTTCCGGATATTCCTGGTGTTGTGGCAATGGGCACAACCATGGATGAGGCGCTGTTAAATGCCGAAGAAGCGCTTCGGGACTACGTGATTGAGACGGAAAGAGTCGGAGATGAACCCGTTCCCCCGAGCTTAATTGAAGAAATTGAAACTACTGTGGGAAGCGCGCTGGTTTCAGTACCTCTTATCCGTCTTTCAGGACATAGCGTGCGTGCCAACATTATGCTTGATGAGGGAGTCTTGGCTTATATTGATGGCGAGGCGCGCCGCCGTGGCCTTACGCGGACTAAGTTTGTGGAGTGGATGACGCGGCGTATCGCGCAGATGGGCGGGTGATTTTTTAAAAACGCGATTTAATCTTTCCTGATATTCCTGATATTTCCGGGGTGTCATGACGGTGAATCGACCGTGGATAAGCGTTTAAGGCTTTTGGACTCTAACGCGCTTACTCTTCGGTTGCCAAGTGACGATTGCGGTATCGTTGCTTAGTCCAGAAAACGGTTCTCGTTGTGCCACTCTAAGATTTCGGTTTCGGGAGTAGGCAGGGGTTTTTCCGGAACATAAACCTTACTGCCATGGAGGCTATAGTAGTTCCGACCGTTTTCAAACTGTTCCCTTATCTTTCTGCTGACCTCAAACCTGAGGTCTGGCGTCACGGTGACGTAGCCCAGGTCAAACAAGCTGTGAATGTCCCGGCGCAGAAGAAGACCGTTTGATACTTCGTGTTTCCCTCCCTCGCTGTAGGGGCGTATGTGGGCCGCGTCGAGAGCGGGGAGAGTGCGTTCCCGCGTAACTGCGCACCGTCTCCCGTAGGCGTCGACCACTTCTGACCGAAATGCGCCCTGACCCAAGCGGGGGCGTATAATTTGGGGTTTTCCCAATCGTTCCGCCGGAGCTTTTTCGTCGGGATGAACCATGGCCAATTCCCTGCTTAGCTTTTTCCAGAGTTCCAGACCCTCTGAATCTTCGGTGGAGTATTTTTTAAATTTCACGATGTTGGGAGACCAGCTTTGCGGAACTTGAATCCATTGATTTTCAGGCAGAAAAAATGGCTGGGTAAGAACTCGGCAACCTATCTGGAAGTCATTTTGCTTATCCAGAGGTTCCCTGCGGTACCTGGCGATCATGGAGCGCATCTCGTGAAAAGACGCAGCACCGTTGGCTTCGCCGAAAAAATCCCAGGCCATGCTGCATGGCATGAGAGTCTCGTGAGCGAAGATGCCTCCGCCAACTATGAAGTTAAGCGGAGAGTGCAGCTTGAAGAGAAACAGCTCACCCTGCTTTAAAGCCTTGAAACGTGTATTTGACGGTGTCCAGAAATTGACCTCGGCCAGACCTGTTCTGTGGCTCAGATATTCAAACCAATTGTTGTCCGTTACCGCTATGACCAGATTTACAGACATCTGCTTCCTACCAAAACAAGTGTACCTTCTCAGAAAGGCTCAGAAAAATAAATTTTCAAAAGCCCTTGCCAAACTAAAGTTCTCCGTTACTATGATGGCTCACCTTAATTTTTCACTTGGAATTTGTTTTGTTTTCTTGTTCTTTCAGGTTGACAATTTCCGGTGAGGAAGTAAGGTATTTTACCCATTTTGAAAACTGATCTTTGAAAATTTAATAGCAGATGATAGCGGGCGAACTAGAGCAGTATCCGTAAATTCTTTTAAACTTTTATGAAGAGTTTGATCCTGGCTCAGAGCGAACGCTGGCGGCACGCCTAACACATGCAAGTCGAGCGAGAAAGTGACTTCGGTCACGAGTAAAGCGGCGAACGGGTGAGTACAACGTGGATAATCTACCCTAGGGTCTGGGACAACCCCGAGAAATCGGAGCTAATACCGGATAAGACCACAGTATCCAAGGATACAGTGGTAAAAGATTTATCGCCTTTGGATGAGTCCACGTCCCATCAGGTAGTTGGTAAGGTAAAAGCTTACCAAGCCTAAGACGGGTAGCCGGCCTTAGCGGGTGAACGGCCACATGGGGACTGAGACACGGCCCTGACTCCTACGGGAGGCAGCAGTGGGGAATATTGGGCAATGGGCGAAAGCCTGACCCAGCGATGCCGCGTGAGGGATGAAGGCCTTCGGGTTGTAAACCTCTGTCAGGAGGGACGATGGGACACTTGTGTCTTGACGGTACCTCCAGAGGAAGCCCCGGCTAACTCCGTGCCAGCAGCCGCGGTAATACGGAGGGGGCAAGCGTTGCTCGGAATTACTGGGCGTAAAGGGTCCGCAGGCTGTCAGGCAAGTTGGTTGTGAAAGCTCAAGGCTTAACCTTGGAATTGCATCCAAAACTGCCTGACTAGAGTCCAAGAGAGGTTGGCGGAATTCCCGGTGTAGCGGTGAAATGCATAGATATCGGGAGGAACACCAGAGGCGAAGGCGGCCAACTGGCTTGGAACTGACGCTCAGGGACGAAAGCGTGGGTAGCAAACCGGATTAGATACCCGGGTAGTCCACGCCCTAAACGATGGATGCTAGGTAGGGGGAATTTATTTCTCCCTGCCGTAGTTAACGCATTAAGCATCCCGCCTGGGGAGTACGGTCGCAAGGCTGAAACTCAAAGGAATTGGCGGGGGCCCGCACAAGCGGTGGAGCACGTGGTTTAATTCGATGCTAAGCGAAAAACCTTACCAAGACTTGACATGTTAACTCAAGTCTATACGAAAGTATTAGGTGGTTCCGAGCTTGCTCGGAACAGTTATCACAGGTGCTGCATGGCTGTCGTCAGCTCGTGCCGTGAGGTGTCCGGTTAAGTCCGGTAACGAGCGCAACCCCTATCTTTAGTTGCCATCACTTCGGGTGGGCACTCTGAAGAGACTGCCGGCGACAAGCCGGAGGAAGGTGGGGACGACGTCAAGTCATCATGGCCCTTACGTCTTGGGCTACACACGTGCTACAATGGCTAGCACAATGGGCTGCAAACTCGCGAGAGTGAGCCAATCCCATCAAAGCTAGTCTCAGTTCAGATTGCAGGCTGCAACTCGCCTGCATGAAGTTGGAATCGCTAGTAATCGTGGATCAGCATTGCCACGGTGAATACGTTCCCGGGCCTTGCACACACCGCCCGTCACACCACGAAAGTCGGTTCTGCCCGAAGTAGCTGTGCTAACCTTCGGGAGGCAAGTTCCTAAGGTAGGGCTGGTAATTGGGGTGAAGTCGTAACAAGGTAGCCGTAGGGGAACCTGCGGCTGGATCACCTCCTTTTTCACGGAGATATCTGTCTTTTTTTCGCTCGCCATCTGCTTTTTATAAAAAAGTATTTGCGCTTATAAGGCAACGGGGCCTATAGCTCAGCTGGTTAGAGCGCACCCCTGATAAGGGTGAGGTCGTTGGTTCAAATCCAACTAGGCCCACCACTAGGGGGTGTAGCTCAGTTGGGAGAGCGCCTGCTTTGCAAGCAGGAGGTCGACGGTTCGAGCCCGTTCACCTCCATAGAAGAAGAATTTTTGAATGCTTTTTTGATCTTTGACAACTGAATATAACGCTGAGAAACAGAATTGATCGTGTTGTTAGTATTATCGAGGATTTTCATGCCTCGCAGATAAGATATGTAGAGCAGAAGGTGGATGCCTTGGCAACGGACGGCGATGAAGGACGTAGTAAGTTGCGATAAGCCTCGGGGAGTCGCTTAACAGGCTTTGATCCGAGGATTTCCGAATGGGAAAACCTGACCGAGCAAACCTTGGTCATGCCATTGTGAATATATAGCGATGGCAAGCTAACGGGGGGAAGTGAAACATCTCAGTACCCCCAGGAAAAGAAATCAACCGAGATTCCCTTAGTAGCGGCGAGCGAAAGGGGAAGAGCCCAAACCGAAGAGATTTTCTCTTCGGGGTTGTGGGACCTCAGTATGGGACTTTGAGAAGTAGCAGAATAGTCTGGAAAGTCTTGCCACAGAAGGTGATAGCCCTGTACGCGAAACTTTGATGAGCCCTAGAGGGATCCCGAGTACTCCGGCACACGTGGAATGTTGGAGGAATCTGGGTGGACCACCATCCAAGGCTAAATACGTGCCGTTGACCGATAGTGAACCAGTACCGTGAGGGAAAGGTGAAAAGAACCCCAATGAGGGGAGTGAAATAGAATCTGAAACCATCTGCTTGTAACCAGTGGAAGGGCTATGTCCATTTATGGAAATGCCTGACCGCGTGCCTTTTGCCTAATGAGCCTGCGAGTTATCTTCAGTGGCCTGATTAAGCCGAATAGGTGTAGTCGTAGCGAAAGCGAGTCTGAATAGGGCGCCAGTCACTGGGGATAGACCCGAAGCGAATCGATCTATCCATGGCCAGGGTGAAGCAGAGAGAAAACCTTTGTGGAGGCCCGAACCGTTCAGGGGTGAAAACCTGTCGGATGAGCTGTGGATCGGAGTGAAAGGCTAATCAAGATTCGTGATAGCTGGTTCTCCCCGAAATATATTTAGGTATAGCCTTGTGTGATGACTAACGGAGGTAGAGCACTGATTGGACTAGGGGGTCGAAAGATCTACCAAACCCAGCCAAACTCCGAATGCCGTTGGGTTAGCACAGGAGTCAGTCGGTGGGAGATAAGTCCCATCGGCGAAAGGGAAACAGCCCAGACCGCCGGCTAAGGCCCCTAAATGCGAACTAAGTGGTAAAGGATGTGAATTGGCATAGACAGCCAGTAGGTAGGCCCAGAAGCAGCCAACCTTTAAAGAGTGCGTAACAGCTCACTGGTCGATGCGAATTTGCGCCGAAAATGAAACGGGGCTAAGTTCGTTGCCGAAGCCGCGGGTTGCGTATTTATACGCAGCGGTAGGGGAGCGTTCCCAACGGGTCGAAGGGTTACCGTAAGGAAGCCTGGACTGTTGGGAAGTGAGAATGCAGGCATGAGTAGCGATAAAGGTGGTGAGAATCCACCTCGCCGTAAACCCAAGGTTTCCTGGGCAAGGCTCGTCCTCCCAGGGTAAGTCGGGACCTAAGGCGAGGCCGAAAGGCGTAGTCGATGGAAAACGGGTTAATATTCCCGTACCATTCGGTTTGAGTGATGGAGTGACGGAGAAGGATAGGTCATCCGGGTGCTGGATATCCCGGTTCAAGCTTGTAGGAGGAAAAGACGAGTAAAACCTCTTTTCAATACTCTGAGAAGCGAGTACGAGAGGCATTAGCCTCGTAAAGTGATTGAGTCCATGCTTCCAAGAAAAGCTTCTAAACTTTGACGACCGAGTGCCCGTACCTAAACGGACACACGTGGGTGAGTTGAAAATACTAAGGCGCGTGAGAGAACTCTGGCTAAGGAACTCGGCAAATTAACCCCGTAACTTCGGAATAAGGGGTACCCATATGTACGTGAAAGCCCTCGCGGCTGGAGCGGAAATGGGTCGCAGTGAATTGGTGGTAACGACTGTTTACTAAAAACACAGGGCTCTGCAAACACGCAAGTGGACGTATAGGGCCTGACTCCTGCCCAGTGCCGGACGGTTAAGGGGATGGGTTATCTTCGGAGAAGCTCAGAACCGAAGCCCCGGTAAACGGCGGCCGTAACTATAACGGTCCTAAGGTAGCGAAATTCCTTGTCGGGTAAGTTCCGACCTGCATGAAAGGAGTAACGATTGCCACACTGTCTCGGCCAGAGACTCAGCGAAATTGTGGTTCCGGTGAAGACGCCGGATACCCGCTACGGGACGGAAAGACCCCGTGCACCTTTACTATAACTTAGCATTGAATTTTGGTGCTGCATGCGCAGGATAGGTGGGAGCCTGTGAAACTTCGCTTCAGGGCGGAGTGGAGGCAATGGTGAAATACCACCCTTGTAGTTCTGGAATTCTAACTTAGGTCCGTTATCCGGATCAAGGACAATGTTAGGCGGGTAGTTTGACTGGGGCGGTCACCTCCTAAAGAGTAACGGAGGTGTGCAAAGGTTCCCTCAGCTTGATTGGAAACCAAGCGTAGAGTGCAAAGGCATAAGGGAGCTTGACTGTGAGACTGACAGGTCGAGCAGATGCGAAAGCAGGTCTTAGTGACCCGGTGGTTCTGTGTGGAAAGGCCATCGATCAACGGATAAAAGGTACGCCGGGGATAACAGACTTATCTCCCCCAAGAGTTCACATCGACGGGGAGGTTTGGTACCTCGATGTCGGCTCATCGCATCCTGGGGCTGGAGAAGGTCCCAAGGGTTGGGCTGTTCGCCCATTAAAGCGGTACGCGAGCTGGGTTTAGAACGTCGTGAGACAGTTCGGTCCCTATCTGTAGCGGGCGAAGGAGATTTGAGAGGATCTGCTCATAGTACGAGAGGACCTGAGTGGACGAGCCTCTAGTGTACCAGTTGTCGCGCCAGCGGCAGTGCTGGGTAGCTATGCTCGGAAAGGATAACCGCTGAAAGCATCTAAGCGGGAAACCTGCCTCAAGATTAGATCTCCCGAACGTAAGTTCCTTAAGGTCCCTTGAAGATCACAAGGTTGATAGGCTCAGGGTGTAAGTCCTGTGAAGGATTAAGCTGATGAGTACTAACCGACCGTGAGGCTTACTGCGAGGCTTGAAAATTCTCGATACCAACACAACACACAATTTTTCTCAGCGTTATATTCAGTTGCCAGAGGTCTTTTCCAAACTTGAGTGCTGCTTCTCTTATGGAAGAGGTTCTCGTTTGAGTATATTTTCTTCATAAAGTTCTTGACATATTAGAATTTGTTATGGTAGTTTATAGACAGGTTTTAATGCTCTTTAACTGAAATTATAGAACTTAGAACTGACTTTCCGTTGTCCCCATCTTTCGGTTTCCGGCGCTTGTTTTTCCGCTTCAGATAGTTCCAATCCTTTCTAGTTCCCCTCAACGTAGTAGGTAATTATTCCCTCAAAGCAAGCAGGAGGAAAAAGGGAAGGTTGTAGCTAGTACTGCTAGATTTGTCAGGATTCTGTTCGTCATCTTGAATAAGGAATAAAAGGGAATGGTAGTTGTACCTTCTTGACGAGTAAATATAAAGTTTAGATGCTTATAAAAAAGCCTGATACATCAGATTTCTCCAATATATCAGGCTAAATTTTAAATCCCCGTGACAGGGCCCCTCTGATGAAACAAGTAACCACACCTAGCAGCGAATTGGGCGTCTTCTCGGCTTGCAGGTTCGGATTCTGTCATCAGTCGGAGTTAAGAAGTGATTCTCAACTTCCCACACAGGGAGACCGACTCTTTTCCAATTTCTTTCTCCACAAATCCTTCATAAAAAAACCCGGAACCTGATTTCTCAAATTCCGGGCTTCAAGGGAAAGCAATATAGGATGAACTCAGTTAACGATGATGGACGTTATAGACTGTTATTTGGAAACAATCAAGAGGCATCATTACAAAGACTTTCCCTTGGTTTAGATCTATTAGTTAACTACTAGGTAGACTATTCCGCCGCTAGGCCTTGGCCCACCTCATTAAATAAATTACAGATCTTCATTTCTTGAAAATCAGGTACACCTGTAGCACCTGTAGGATCAGTATCAACAAAGTCCACCCCATTTTCTGCAGTGAGAGGAGGAGTGGCATCATTAGGTTTCAATGTTCCCTTTTCATCACCCGCAGCTCTTGGAGCTGGCATAGTTGGAGTAATGTCTTCATTTTCATAAATACCAACTACCTCCGTTGAACCTACTGTTTGACCGGTAATGGTCATACCCGTTGTAACCTCGGTGCCATCAGCATTAGAAGTACCTGTAACGGTCGTCCGAACATAACACTTTACAACACCAGGTAAAGAATCAAGTCTGACACAGAGCTTCCTTAACGTTGTTGTTGAAGTAGCGCCGTCTGTGAATGCACCAGTCGCACCAGTCAAACGCTCAGCTGTTTTCGTTACCTTTTTTACTGCACGCCAATCACCTTTTATCATGGAAGGTGTGGTACCTACTTCACATTCACGCCACAGGTCACGTCTATCAACAGGTTCTAACCAAGAACCCGTCATAACCATTTTGCCAACAACCGTTCCTCCAGAGAAGTATGCAGTTGTTGTCGCTCGCGTTGGAGTATCTAGATCAGGTGAGCTATTTACCGAGGCGGGGGGCATCATACCCCTGCCCGTTTTTATAAAGAGCAAACCTTCGTACGATACTTCGTCTCCATCTGTATCAACATCTTTGGCTCCATCTCCATCAGCATCATAGCCGAACTCTGTAAAATACAGGCCAGCGTCACTACACTTTACTTCTTCCATACCATTACTGGTAAGAGCACGTTGGGGCTTTGTAAAACTTGTAAGACTTTCAGGTCCGGGAAAAGCTGCTTCATCCATCAACAAAGAACTATCACAGGCAAGCTTCCCCGACGGTGCTCCCCAGTTAACCAAGAAGGGATAACTGTATTCACGCGTACTGGCATCACCGTCTTCACCATCTTCACCTGGAGGCCCTTGCGGTCCCGGAGGCCCTGCTTCACCGTCATCGCCTGTACAGGCGCTAAAAATTCCCACTGTCATGCATAACAGCAAGATCATAAAAAGATCACGTAATCTCATAATCGTACATCCTCCTTTAAAATTATAGATTTTAATTTCGAGTAACTATCAAAAGGCTTGGAAGCAAAGAAACCCGCACCTCATTTATAATTTTCGACTAACTCCTGTAATTCCTGATTCTCAAAATCATTCACATATCAGAAAAAACTTGTTTTGTTCCGTTTCCTAATTTCAGTTAAGAAGCAGAAACGACAAAGCGACCTGTATCTATCGTTTTCTCGTATGTCTTTGCGCAAAGAACCAATCTTATGTCGCTTGAATGGTGGTAATACGGTGTTTTTTCTCCTCTGAGAAATCACTCGGGCATACTGTTGAACTTAAATTTGAGAGGTTCTTGGAGTTACGCTTTTCTTGCGAGATGACCGCTGGAATGGAGAGCGAGGCTGCGTTTTAACTGCGGTTTTTCCCGATGTGAAAATTACTTTGCAGTTGCCACCCATACCAGTCACGCAACGCGTCATCCGCAACCGTAGCGAATGCGAGCGACGGCATTACTCCCCGCAAGCTGATGCCTGGAGTAGAGGGCGGGCATTTGCGGGGACTGCCAACGGCCCGCGACCTGCATATCGACGAGAGTTGCACCGCTGGCTGCCATGCTTTGCGCCGCCCCGACGCGCAGGGAATGACCGCTTACCCCCTCTATTCCTGCCTGTGCGGCCCGGGCTTTGAGAATGCGGCGTATAGACAAGGGGCATAGAGCCGTTTCCCCGACTCGGGAAGTATGAATCTTTCCGCGTGATACTCTGCGAAAAAGCGCCCCGTCATTCACTCTTCCCGCTTCCCGCCACGCGCGAATCCGCACCATCGTCGGGCGACCAAGATAAAGAACCGCTCCCCTGCCTTCCTGATCCGTCTTTGACCGTCTAACGCTTAACCGCCCGGAACCGTCGGTTTCTTCCGTGACGTCTGGGACAAGCAGCGCTGCCGCTTCGGAAATTCTCAGCATCGCGTCAGACATGACCGAGATCAAAGCCGCGTCACGAATGCCTGAAAGCGAACCCGGATCTTTGCTTGCCTCAGCTGCCATCGTTTCCGCCTGTGTCCAGGTAACACCGCGGGCCTGGCCGCGTCCGCGGTTCGCTCCCTTGCGGCGAAATCCCCGCATTGCCGCCGCCGTAAGCCTGTTAACCGGGGACTTCGTGTCTCTGAGTTTCACCGCGTAGGAAACCGCCGCTATAGCCATTTGAGCCGTGGCGGGGGCCTTGCCCTCGGCTTCGAGTGCTGCAATGTATCGGGCGAGAGCAACGTCATTTAGCTTTTCAAGCAGCAGACCTACATTCATTTCTCTTCCGGCTTCAATCCCCATAAACGCTCCAAGACGACGCAGGGCTCCGTGGTAGGTCTTAAGGGTGTTTTCGGATACGGATTCGCTGATAAGCTCTCTAAGGTTCGCTTCCTTTTCGAACAGTTCCATGGAATGTGATTTCTCAAGAGTGTTTTGTTTTCCCATAATAAATCCTCCTGTGATTTTTTAGGGAAATGCTTAATGTTTTTCCGGCATGGCAACAAGGGGACAGATAATACGTAAGTGGCCGGGAGCAGCATGCGGAACAAATCCAGAAAGCAAGTTCTCGTGAAGATCACGAGGTTTACAGGTTAGGGATCTAAGTTTTGCGGGGAATTAAGTTGGCGAGTGTTAATCAACCGTGAAACTTGTCTTGAGGATTGAAGATTCTCAACGACGGTGAGCGTTTGATCGTTCGCCTGTGAAAATTAAGGTAATCAGCCCTACAACTAGCCACTTGCCCCATCATATTATTAAGAAATTATTCTTTTAAGTCATGATGATTTGACCTTCGAGTGATCAAGCGCTCAGTTAAGCTGAAGTCGCTTGAATTTTTCATCGTAAGGAGGCAAATCATGAATAAGAAGACGAGGAGCGAACCGACAGAGAAGGTTTGCGGTCAGGCGGGTTCCCAAGGCTGGAGATTGCGCCGTTACTCGGCCTACATAGGGCTTGACGTGCATAAGGACACAATCGCCGTGTCCACGGCAGACGGAACTCTGTCGAGCGACCCGCAGTATCTGGGAGAGATTCCAAACGAGCCGAAATCGGTTCGGGCGCTGCTCAAGCGCCTTGAGGGCACCTGCCCGGGCAGTCTGTTGTTCTGCTACGAGGCGGGGCCCTGCGGTTACGTGCTTTATCGGCAACTGACGGGGGAAGGGCACGATTGCGTCGTGGTCGCTCCTTCACTCGTACCCAGAAAGCCCGGGGAGAGAATAAAGAATGACAGGAGGGATTCACGCAAGCTCGCAGAGATGCTTCGGGCAAGGACCCTTACCGCGGTGTGGGTTCCCGACGAGCATCAGGAAGCGATGCGGTGCTTATTCCGATGTTTTCGGACACCCATTCCGATTGAATTCGGACACCCGAATCTCTCGTTTTTCTTTCTTCAAAACAGACTTTAACACGTCAGTAATTTTCCTGTCAAACAACGAGTAAAAAA
>Ga0209022_1000785_pt1 | contig 37535 bp, 29 predicted proteins | sample PinacodermPK_FD_187300 | JGI IMG/M metagenome (GOLD analysis project Ga0209022, IMG submission 187300) | Host-associated microbial community of the marine sponge Aplysina aerophoba from Gulf of Piran - sponge pinacoderm, lysed by proteinase... | ecosystem: Host-associated > Porifera > Sponge >...
CCTCGGGTACATCCGCCTCGGCCAGCCCGCCACCACCCTCTCCGGCGGCGAGGCCCAGCGCATCAAGCTCGCCAGCGAGCTCGCCCGCCGCTCCACGGGCAAGACCCTTTACGTCCTCGACGAGCCCACCACCGGCCTCAGCTTCCAGGACGTGCACCACCTCCTCGACGTGCTCCAGCGCCTGGCTGACGGCGGCAACACCGTTGTCGTGATTGAGCACCACCTCGACGTCATCAAGTCCGCCGACCACGTCATCGACCTCGGTCCCTACGGCGGCGAACGCGGCGGCAAGCTCCTCGCCGAAGGCACCCCCGAGGACATCGCCCGCAACCCCGACAGCGCCACCGGCCGCTACCTCCACCCCCTCCTCGAAGCCGCCGGCACCCTCCCCAAGCCAAAGGCGAAGCGCAACCGCACGCGGAAGCCCCGCGAGGCGGAAGCCGAAACCGCCGTCGCGGGCTAACGGGGCCTGCCACGGGACTTACTAAGGTAACGTATATGTTCCTATACTGACGAAGGCAATGAGCTGTGCCTGACGTGATTGAAATCAAGGAGTTGATGGATGAGCGCGGTCACAGCTACTTCGCCAGATGGTTCGACGACCTTGACGCTATCGCAGCGGCAAAGGTCACAACAGTCCTCGGGAGGATGGAACTAGGCAACCTCGGCGATACGAAGTCGATCGGTGGAGGCGTACTTGAACGCCGGATTGTTTTGGCCCCGGCTACCGTATCTACTTCGGTCGTGACGGAGACACGCTCATTATCCTCCTCGGAGGGGGGACGAAGCGACGGCAAGCGAGAGACATCGAAGTGGCGCAGGCGCTCTGGGATGAGTACAGGGCGCGACATAGGAGCGGGGTGTAGAACGATGGTATTGACGCGAAGTTTCAAGGAAACGATTAAGGCTCGGGCCGAGCGCGACCCTGAGTTCCGAGCGGCACTCCTGCGGGAGAGCGTGGAGCTCATGCTCAGCGGCGACGTCGAGACGGGAAGGGCGCTCGTGCGCGACTACATCAACGCGACCATCGGCTTCGAGGAGCTCGGGGGACTTGTCCACAAGTCCCCCAAGAGCCTCATGCGCATGTTCGGACCGGCCGGAAACCCGCAGGCTCGCAACCTCTTCGACGTCATCAGGTGTCTGCAGGAGCGCGAGGCGATCCGCCTCGAAGTCCATGTGGCCAGCCGCAAGCCAGTAGCTGCCGGCTAGCGGCGCACCCGGTACCGCAGGTAGACCTCGTCCGTGTCCGGGTTGGGGTGCGCCGACAGCAGTTCGAGGCGCTTTGCCTCATCCCGTGTGAAGGCGCGCTCCCCCGCGACCGCCGTGAGCGTGTCCGCCCCGCCCACGACCACTGGCCCCAGCGTCACGAACGCTTCATCGATCGCGTCGAGCGCGTACAGCGCTGCGTAGACCGTCGGGCCGCCCTCGACCAGTAGTACGTCCGCACCGAGTTCGTGCCGCATGTGGTGCAGCATCTCCGGGAACTCGCTCCCGCCAGGGAGCGTGACCACCGGCCGTCCGGTCGCGGCGATCGCCGCGCGGCGCTCCTCCGGCGCCTGCTCCGACAGGTAAACCACCGCGGGGAAGTCCCGCGCCGTGAAGAACGGGCGCTCCAGCGGCAGGTCCCCGCTGCGGCTCAGCACCGCCGCGACCGGCGTGCGTGGCTTCCCTCGTGCGATGCGGATCGCCTCCAGCGCCTCGTCCCCCAGCCGCGACGATGTGCCGCTCGCCCGCAGCGTCCCCGCCCCGTTCAGGACCACGTCGGCGTTCACCCGCAGCTCGCGCATGAGCCGCTGGTCCACCTCCGAGCCGATCCCCTGCTCCGTGCCTTCGATGACGCTCTTGCCATCCGCCGACATCACCGTGTTCGCGATCACGTACGGACGGTCGGGGGGCGGCGCTGGCAGGTCGAGCGCCGTGTAGTCGGGTTTGCCTGTCGCCCAGGCGTCGCTCACGGCAGGTCGTGTTCGCGGTCGACCTCGCGGTAGTAGCAGGTGACGTTGTTCGTGTGGCAGGTGGGGCCGACGGGCCGGGCCATCACGAGCAGCGAGTTGTCCTCGCAGTTCTTGTGCAGGCTCACGAAGTTCAGGAAGTTCCCGCTCGTCGAGCCCTTCTCCCACAGCTCGTCCCGGCTGCGGCTCCAGAAGGTCACGTGCCCGGTCGCGAAGGTGTGGTCCAGCGACTGCTGGTTCATCCAGCCCAGCATCAGGACCTGGTTCGTCTCAACGTCCTGGACAATGGCGGGAATGCGGTCGTGATCGTCGAACGAGAGGGGCATGGGCGCGCTCCGGATACTCGGGTGTTCTGTGCCTTCGAGGATACCGGAGGGAACCGCTGTGCTCGCCCCCCGGGGACGCTACCGGTCGCCCACCGGGCGCATCGCGATCCCCTGTTCGGAGAGCGCAGCCTTCACTTCCCGGATCGAGTATGTCCCGAAGTGGAAGATGCTCGCTGCCAGCACGGCGTCCGCCTTCCCTGCGGTGAGTGCCTCCGCCATGTGGTCGGGACCGCCAGCGCCACCCGAGGCGATGACCGGCACATTCACGGCCTCGCTCATCGCCGCCAGCATGGGGATGTCGTAGCCTCGCTGGTGGCCGTCGGTGTCCATGCTCGTCACGAGCAGCTCGCCCGCGCCCCGCTCCACCACCTCCCGCGCCCACGCGATCGCGTCGATGCCCGTGGGCGTGCGACCCCCGTGCGTGTACACCTCCCAGCCCTCGCCCGTCCCCTTTGCGTCGATCGCCACCACGATGCACTGGCTCCCGAAACGATAGGCGCCCTCGTTCACGAGGTCCGGGTCGTTCACGGCGGCGGTGTTGATGCTGACCTTGTCCGCCCCCAGTTCCAACATCGTCTTCATGTCCGAGGTCGTGCGGATGCCGCCGCCGACCGTGAAGGGGATGAACACCTGGTCGGCCGTCGCCGACACCATGTCGTACACGGTCGCGCGGTTGTCCGAGGAAGCCGTGATGTCGAGGAACACGAGCTCGTCCGCGCCTTCCGCGTCGTAGAGCTTGGCCAGCTCGACCGGGTCGCCCGCGTCGCGCAGCTCGATGAAGGAGACGCCCTTCACCACCCGCCCGCGGTCCACGTCGAAGCAAGGGATGATCCGTTTCGTCAGCACGCCGCCACCGCCTCCAGCGCCTCGGCCAGCGTGAAGCGCCGCTCGTAGAGCGCTTTCCCCACGATCGCGCCTTCGCAGCCTGTCTCCGCCAGGGCCCGCAGGTCGTCCGCCGTCGTCACCCCGCCCGAGGCGACGACCGGCACCGTTAGCGCCGTCGCGAACTCCGCCGCCAGGGCCACGTTCGGCCCTTCCAGCGCGCCGTCGCGCCCGATGTCCGTCACCATGATGCGCGGCGCTCCCCGCTTCACCATCTCCTTCGCGAGCGTGAGCCCGTCCGTCCCCGACCCCTCGCGCCACCCCTCCGTCAGCGCCTCCCCCGCCCGCGTGTCGATTGCCACCACGATCATCCCCGGAAAGCGCGCGACCGCGGCGTTCACGAGGTCGGGATTCCGCACCGCCGTGCTCCCCAGCTGGATGCGCCCCGCCCCCAGCCCCGCCGCTGCCTCGACATCCTCGATCGTGCGCAGTCCCCCCGAAACCTCGACCGGGATCGCGACCGCCTCGCAGATGGCTGCCACCTCCCCCCGGTTCACCGGGCGCCCCTCGCGCGCCCCGTCGAGGTCGACGACGTGTAGGCGGGGCGCGCCCTGCGTCTCCCACTCCCGCGCCATCGCCGCCGGGTCGTCGTCGTAGACGGTCTCCTGGTCGTAGTCGCCGTAGGTGAGGCGCACGCAACGCCCCCCGCGGATGTCGATAGCCGGGATCACCTCGAAACTCACGCCTCGCGTACCCACTTCGCGAAGTTCGCATAGATCGCCAGTCCCGCGTCGCCGCTCTTCTCGGGGTGGAACTGCGTTGCCACCACGTTGTCTCGCGCCAGCACGCTGGGGAAGGTCAATCCGTACGTCGTCTCCCCCAGCGCCAGGCCGGAGTCGTCCGGCGCGGGGTAGAAGCTGTGCACGAAGTAGAAGTACGTGCCGCTGGGGATGTCCTCGGTGATGCGGTGCTCTCGCACCCACTCCACCTGGTTCCAGCCCATGTGCGGCACCTTCAGGTGGTCAAAGCCGAAGTGGCGCACGGTGCCGGGAAGCACGCCCAGGCATTCCTGCCCGCCGCCTTCGTCCGAGTGGTCGAGCAACGCCTGCAGGCCCATGCAGATCCCGAGGAACGGCCGGCCCGAGGCGACGTACTCGCGTAGCGGCTCCGTTAGCTCCCTCTCCCCCAGCTTCGCCATCGTGTCCGAGGCCGCCCCCACCCCCGGCAGGATGACCCCGTCCGCGCGGGCGAGGTCCGCCCAGTCCGCCGAAATGCTGGCGTCTACGCCCACGTGCGCGAGTGCCCGCTCGACGCTGCGCAGGTTGCCTGCGTCGTAGTCCACCACCACCAGGAAGGGGTCGGCGCCCATGAGGCCAGTGTGCGGCCTCCCCTCGCTATCGTCACGGGCTAAGGGACGGTCGAGCGCTGGCCTTCAGCGCGATAAAATTGATGATGGATGGCGCCCCCCGATCAGCATGAGGCCCGGCTCCGCAGCGAGGAGCTGCGCTCGCTCATCAACCACCACAACCACCGCTACTACGTGCTGGACGCCCCCGAGGTCAGCGACGGCGAGTACGACGAGCTCATGAACGAGCTGCGCGCCCTCGAAGCTGCCTTCCCCGAGCTGATCACGCCCGACTCCCCCACCCAGCGCGTCGGCGCCGCCCCCCTCGATGCGTTCTCCACGGTTGAGCACCGAAGCCCGCTCTTGAGCCTCTCCAACGCCACGACCGATGAGGACCTCGCTGACTGGCACCGCCGCGCCGCCGAGCGCGCCGGCCGCGACGACTTCGCCCTCACGACCGAGCCGAAGATCGACGGCCTCGCCATCTCCCTCACCTACGAGGATGGACGCTTCGTCCAGGGCGCCACTCGTGGCGACGGTCGCCGGGGCGAGAACATCACCCCCAACCTCCGCACCATCCGCACCATCCCCCTTGCCCTCACCGGCGAATGCCCACCCGCCTTCGAGGTGCGCGGCGAGATCTACATGACGAAAAGCGGCTTTGAGCGCATGAACGCCGAGCGCGCCGAACGCGGCGAAGCGCTCTTCGCCAATCCCCGCAACTCAGCCGCCGGCGCCGTGCGCCAGCTCGACCCCACCATCACCGCCCAGCGCCCGCTCTCCATCTACGTGTACCAGGTTGGCTGGAGCGAGGGCCCCGTGCCCGGCAGCCATATCGAGCGGCTGCACTGGCTCGGCGACCTCGGCTTCCGCGTGAACACCGACGCCCGGCGCCACGCCGGTCTCGCCGAGGTCGCCGATCGCGTGTCCTGGTGGGGCCAGCGCCGCGAACGCCTCGACTACGACATCGACGGTGTCGTCATCAAGATCGACGACACCGAGGAGTGGGACCGACTCGGCGTGGTCGGCCGCGAGCCCCGCTGGGCCACGGCCTTCAAGTTCCCGCCCCAGCAGCGCACGACGAAACTGCTCGACATTGCCGTGAACGTGGGGCGCACGGGCGCGCTCAATCCCTTCGCCGTGCTCGAGCCGGTCGTCGTCGGCGGGGCGCGCATCCAGATGGCCACCCTCCATAACGAGCAGGACATCCACCGCAAGGACATCCGCATCGGCGACACCGTGATCGTCCAGCGCGCCGGCGACGTGATTCCCCAGGTGGTCGCGCCCGTGGTCAGCCTGCGCGATGGCAGCGAGCAGGCCTTCTCGATGCCCGAGACCTGCCCCGCCTGCGCAACCGTAATCGAGCGCGAGGAGGAGGCCGCCGACTCCTTCTGCCCGAACCTCGCCTGCCCCCAGCAGCAGGTGCGCCTCGTCGAGCACTTCGCCTCGCGCGGCGCCATGGACATCGAGGGGCTCGGTGAGCGCCTCTCCTACGTCCTCTTCCGCGAGGGGCTCGTCGACGATGTCGCCGGCATCTACGACCTGACCGCGGAGCAGCTTGCCTCTGTCACCCTCCCCCAGCACATCGGCGAGAAGAACGCCGCCACACTCGTCCAGCATTTCGGCAGCGTCGCTGCCGTCCTCGCGGCGGACGAAGAGGCCTTGCAGGAGGCCGAGGGTATCGGTCCAATCGTCGCCCGCAGCATCGCCCGCTGGGAGGGGCGCGACGGCAACCGGCGGCTGGTCCAATCCTGGGAGGAGAGCGGCGTGGAGCCCGGCGTCTCGGAGCTTGCGCGGCTGCGCGTCGAGGACCGCGGGTTCGGCCAGAAGAACGCGGCCAACCTTGTCGAGGGCATCCGCCTCAGCAAGGAGCGGCCGCTTCCCAACCTCATCTTCGCGCTTGGCATCCGCCACACCGGCGCCGAGACCGCCCGCCTCCTTGCAGAACGCTTCGGCGACCTCGACGCCATCCTCGATGCGGGTGAAGAAGCACTGCAGGAGGTCGAGGGCGTTGGGCCGGTCGTGGCCCATAGCATCGCCCGCTGGGCCGAGCGCGACCTGAACCGCGACATCGTGAGGCGCCTGCGCGCGGCGGGCGTGAACATGGCCGGCGAGGTCGTGGCCCCGGCCAGCGACCTGCTCTCTGGCCTCTCCGTCGTCATCACTGGCAAGCTCGACTCGATGACGCGCGGAGAGGCGGAGGAGCGCGCCAAGGACGCAGGCGCTTCCGTCACCGGCTCCGTTTCGAAGAAGACCGATTTCCTCGTCACCGGCGCCGACCCCGGCGGCAGCAAGCTCACCCGCGCCGAGAAGCTCGGCACCCTGCTCCTGAGCGAGGAACAGTACCTCGCCGTGCTCGAAGAGGGCCCCCCCGCACTCGACCGCTTCCGCGAGGAGCCCGAAGCGGCCAACGACCAGGCCTGACGCAAAGCCCTCGCCCCTTCACAATGGCGCGACCATGAGCGACTCCCCCCGGAAGGACACCTACACGCACGGCCACCACGCCTCCGTGGTCGCCCAGCACAGCCGCCGCACGGCCGAGGAGGCGGCTGCCTTCCTCATCCCGCGCCTGCGCCCCGGGATGCGCCTGCTCGACGCCGGCTGCGGCCCCGGCTCGATTACGGCGGGACTGGTGAAGTACGTGGACCCCGGCGAGGTCGTCGGCGTCGATGCCGAGCCCGGTGTCCTCGGGACCGCCCGCGAGTTGGCTGGCGGCGTCCCCAATCTCAGCTTCGAGGAGGGCAGCGTCTACGCCCTCCCCTACGAGGATGACGCCTTCGACGTCGCCTACGCCCACCAGCTCATGCAGCACCTTGCCGATCCCGCCGCCGCCCTGCGCGAGATGGGCCGCGTGGTTCGCCCCGGCGGCTTCGTCGCCGCCCGTGATTCCGACTACCAGACCATGATCTGCCACCCCCGCACGGAGGCGATCGAGGAGTGGCGCGCCCTCTATACCGAAGTCGTGCGCCGCAACGGCGCCGATGCCAACGCCGGCCGCCGCATCCCTTCGTGGATGGCTCGCGCCGGCCTCGAGCAGGTCGAGGTCTCCACCACCGTCGCGATGATGCGCGACCCCGCCGAAGTGCTGAACTGGGGCGACTCCTGGGCCGAACGCGTCACCAGCTCCGCCCTTGCCGAGCAGGCGCTCGCCTACAAGCTCGCCGCTCGCGAGGACCTGGAACGCATCGCCGCGGGCTGGCGCGCCTGGGCGCGCGACCCGGAAGCCCTTTTCCTCTTCGTTCACGTCGAGGGCCTCGCCACCGTTTCCTGACCCGCGCGACGGGCCGGTCCGCTGGACCGGCTGCCCTATACTGAGTCGAAGCGCTTACTCGTACCCGCAGGCCAGGCCTGCGACAGGACCGGTTCCCGTGGCACGCCTCGGCCCTCTCTCGCGCCTCTTCGGCTTCCTGTCCCACGACATCGCCATCGATCTGGGGACGGCGAACACGCTCGTCATGGTCCGGGGCCGCGGCATCGTCATCATCGAACCCTCCATCGTGGCCATCGACCGTACCTCCAAGCGCATCCTCTCCATCGGCGAGGAAGCCCAGCGCATGGTCGGCCGCACGCCCGCCAACATTGTCGCCGTGCGCCCCCTCCGCGATGGCGTTATCTCAGACTTTGAGGTCACGGAGCGGATGCTCAGCTACTTCATCCGCGCTGTGCAGGACCGCTCCTTCCTCGCCCAGCCCCGCGTCGTCGTGGGCATCCCCAGTGGCGTGACCGAGGTGGAGAAGCGCGCCGTTCACGACGCTGCCCTCAGCGCCGGGGCGCGCTCGTGCTTCCTGATCGAGGAGCCTCTCGCCGCCGCCATCGGCTCCGGCCTGCCCGTTATGGAGGCCTCCGGCTGCATGGTCGTCGATATCGGCGGCGGCACGACCGAGGTCGCCGTCATCTCCCTCGGCGGCATGGTCGTCAGCCGCTCCATCCGCGTCGCCGGCGACGAGATGGACCGAAGCATCGTCGCCTATGCCCGCCAGGTGCATAACCTCCTCATCGGGGAGCGTACCGCGGAGGAGGTGAAGAAGGCGGCGGGCTCCGCCTCGCCCCTCGATACCGAGGAGTCCGTCACGCTGCGGGGCCGCGACCAGGCGACGGGACTGCCCAAGGCCGTCGAGGTCAGCACTATCGAGCTGCGAGACGCCCTCGCCGGCTCCGTCGGCCAGATCGTCGAAGCCGTCCGCTCTTCTATCGAGATCACGCCTCCCGAGCTCGTCAGCGACCTCATGGCTCACGGTATCGCCCTTGCCGGCGGCGGAGCCCTGCTGCGCGGCCTCGACCGCCGCATCAGCCAGGAGACGCGCTTCCCCGTCTACGTCTCCGAGGACCCCCTGCTGTGCGTGGTCCGTGGCGCCGGGGCCATCTTCGACGAGATTGCAGCCAGCAGTACCGTCGAGCAGCAGTTCGACTCGGGAAGGGCGCGGCGGTAGCCTCGAACGGTCGCCGCATGCTGATTTTCAGTCGCTACACGTACTGGGCCGGGGCCATGGTCGCGCTCGCCGTGCTGCTGGCCGTCGTGGGCCGGGCCGGACTCCTCGATCCCGTCCAGGATGTCTTCCTGCGAGCCACCGGTCCCCTGGAGGAGGGCGTCTCGTCGGCCTTCCGCCCCGTCGCCAACTTCTTCAGCAACGTTCGCGATCTCGACCGTCTGGAGCAGGAGAACCGCCGGCTCCTCAGCGAGAACGAAAGCCTTCGGAACGAGAACGCCGCCCTTCGTGGCGATAGCGAGCGGCTCAGGGAGATCGAGGAGGCCCTTGGGTACGTCGGTGCCGACCCCACGACCGAGCAGCTTGCCGCCGGTGTGCTCAGCCGCATCCAGGGCCCGCTCACCCGCGAGCTCCGCATCGATCGGGGCACCGACCACGGCGTTTCCGAAGGCAACCCCGTCCTCTCCGTGCGCGGAACCCTCATCGGCACGGTCATCGAGGCGCTGCCCGGCAGCTCCTTCGTCCGCCTGCTGACCGATAGCCGCAGCAGCGTCGCCGCCCAGGTCCGGGGCAGTCCCGCCGATGGCATCGCCAAGGGCGACGGAGGCGCCCTCAGCTTCGCACTCGTGGAGGGCGACGTGAACATCGGCGATACCGTCGTGACCTCCGGCCTCGGCGGCACCTATCCGCCCGACGTTCGCATCGGCGAAGTGACCGCGGTCCTCGGCGACTCGCAGGATCCATTCCCCACGGTGCGTCTTCAGACCACCGTCCGCATATCCACTACCCGCACCGTTCTTGTGATGATCAGCTTCACGCCCGCTCGCTTCGAGGTGGAGGACTAATGCGGGCGCTGCTGCTGGTGCTCCTCGCGCTCGCGACTGCTGTCGCGCAGGTCGCCGTGGCGCCCTTCTTCCCCGTCCTCGGCGCTGTCGCTGAGTTTCCCGTGGTGGCGCTGATGCTGCTCGCCATCTTCGCCGGCCCGCACGCGGTCATGATCGCCTTTCCGATCCTCGTCCTCTTCCTTGGCTTCTCCACCAACGTGGAGTTTGAGTGGCTCGTGCTCGCCTACCTGCCGCTCCTCCCCTGCGCCGCCTGGATCCAGCGCCAGCGCGCCATCCCCCAGAGCCCGTACGCGCTCGTGCTCGTCATGGGCGTCGCCGCCGGGGTCTGGGCGCGAGGCGCCCTTTCGGTTGTGGCGGTCGCGTCCGGCGCCAGCCCCACCTTCGGCGCCGTCATCACGGACATCCTCCTCCCCGGAATGGCTTTCGACGCCGTCGTGCTCTCGGTGCTCTACGCGATCTGCTGGTACATCGGCTGGCCGGTGCGTTCCCTGGAGCTTGAGGACGCGGGATACGGGCCATGAGCGTCATCGACGATCGCCGCGTCGACCCCGGCCTCAGCCGCAACCGGCCCCACGGCAACGTGGGCGTCCTCCGAATCGCCGTCGTCGTCCTCTTCGTCGTTCTCGGCGCTCGCCTTGTGCAGATGCAACTCGTCGACGGCGCCGAGTACGCGGAGCGCTCCGAGCTCAACCGCATCATCGTCGACAGCGTGCGCCCCACCCGTGGTGTCATCTTCGACCGCAAAGGCCAGCCTCTGGTCGAGAACAGCGGCTCCTTTACCGCCCTTGTAACCCCCGCCTTCCTGCCCGACGACTCCCGCGACCGCTACCGCCTCTACCTCTACCTGGAAGATCTGCTCGGCATCCCCGCCCTCCAGATCGAGGAGGCCGTGACCGCCGCCGAGGAGCGCGGCCAGGGCGACCTCCCCCTCGCTATCGCCCGCGCCCTCGACCGCGACGTCGCCCTCATGCTCGAGCAGGTCGCCGCCGATCTCCCCGGCGTGTCCCTCTCGGTCGAGCCGCGGCGCCGCTACCCGGGCGGCCCCGAGTTCAGCCACATCCTCGGCTACGTTGGCGCACAGTCGCCGGAGGAGTGGCGCGTCCTGCAGGAGGATGGCTACGCCTTCAACGAGGTGGTCGGCAAAGTTGGCGTCGAGTCCCGCTATGAGGCCGTCCTGCGGGGAACGCCGGGCACGGCCATCACCGAGGTCGACGCCCAGGGCGATCTCATCACCACGATTGAGCGCACCGACCCGGAGGGAGGCCAGAGCGTCCTCCTCTCCATCGACTCCGACCTGCAGCGCTACGTCTACGAGCTGCTCTCCAACACCATGGGCGAGGCCAACACCGCCGCGGCCGTCGTGATGAGCCCCGTCACGGGTGAGATCTACGCCATCGTCTCCGTGCCCACCTACGACAACAACATCTTCTCCCTCCCGGACCCCGGCGAGGAGTACCAGCGCCTCCTCGACGACCCCCGCATCCCCCTCCTCCACCAGGCCCTCAGCCCCGTCGCTCCCGGCTCGACCTTCAAGATCATCACCGCCGCCGCCGCCCTCCAGGAGGGCAATATCACCCGCAATACCCGGCGCAACGTCGATAGCAGCGTGCTCGAGTTCATCGGTGAAGATGGCCAGCCCTACTACTTCTACGACTGGCGCGTCCATGGCGAGATCGACCTCGTCGGGGCGATCTCGTGGTCCTCGAACATCTACTTCTACATGGCCTCCTGCGGCATCCCCCAGGAAGGCATCGCCGGACTCGGCGGAAACACCGAGCAGTCCGCTGTCGTCCTCGGCTACTACGCCCGCAGCTTCGGCCTCGGCCAGGTAACGGGCCTCGACATCGCCAGCACGGAGTCCCCCGGCGTCATCCCCAGCCCCGAGTGGAAGCGCCGTGTTCGCAGCGGTCCCCTCTTCAACCCCGAGGACCGGGGCTGGTACCTCGCCGACACCTGCTTCATGGGCATCGGCCAGGGCGACGTCACCGCCACACCCCTCCAGATCGCCATTGCCACCGCTGCCATTGCCAACGGCGGCTACCTGCTCGAGCCCTACGTGGCCAGGCAGATCCTCGCCGCCGACGGCTCCCTCGTCTCTACCACGGAGCCGTCGCGGGAACGCGTACCCGTCGACGAGGAGCACCTCGCTGTCATCCGGCAGGGTATGCGCCAGTCCGTCATCGATGGCGCCGCCCGGCTGGCGACGCTCCCGGACACGCTCGTCGCCGGCAAGACCGGTACCGCCGAATTCATCGATCCTGAAGACGGGCTCACCAAGGATCGCGCCTGGTTCACCGGCTTCGCCCCCTACAACAACCCCCAGGTCGTCGTGACGGTCTTCTACGACCTCGGCGTTGGCGGCACCAAGGCCGCCCCCATCGCCGCCGAGATCATCGCCTACTTCCTGGAGAACGTTGAACCATGAGCCGTTTCGGGGTCCAGGGTTCCCTCCGCGCCTGGGACCGCTTCGATGCGATCCTCGCCCTCACCGCGCTCGCCCTGGTCGGCTACGGGCTCGTCCTCATCTACAGCGGCAGCCTCGGCTCGTACGACGGCCCCACCGCCAGCATCGAGAACCCGGTCGTTCGCCAGGGCCTCTTCGCCTTCATCGCCGTCGGCGCGATGTTCATCATCTCCCGCCTCGATTACCACGTGCTCCTGCACTACGCCTGGTGGCTCTACGGGGCCTCCATCCTCCTCCTGCTCGTCCTCATCCCCATCGGCCAGACCGAGTTCGGCTCGACCCGCTGGTTCGACCTCGGCCCCATCCAGTTCCAGCCCTCCGAGTTCGCCAAGATCGCGACCATCCTCTTGCTCGCCCGCTTCCTGAGCGAACAGGGCGGCGACGCCCGCGATCTGCGCGTGCTCGGCGGCTCCCTCGCCATCACCGCGCCCGTCCTCCTCCTTGTCTTCATCCAGCCCGACCTCGGCACGACCATCATCTTCGCCGCCATCTGGCTGGGCATGGTCGTCGTGGCCGGCATCCATCGCCGCCACCTGCTCTTCCTCGGCGCCATCTTCATCGCCATCCTGCCCTTCGCCTGGACGTTCACGGTGGCCGACTACCAGATCGAACGCATCTCCGTGCTACTCGACGCCGAAGAGGACCCCCTCGACGCCGGCTACAACCCCATCCAGTCGCAGATCGCCGTGGGCTCCGGCCAGCTCCTCGGCAAGGGGCTCACCAACGGCGAGCAGACCCAGCTCGACTTCCTCAAGGTGAAGACCAAGGACTTCATCTTCAGCGTCCTCGGCGAGGAGCTGGGCTTCGTGGGCGCCATGGCCCTCTTTGCCCTCTTCATCCTCTTATTGATGCGAGGGATCCGCGCCGCCCAGATCGCGGGCGACATCCCCGGACAGCTCATCGCCGCGGGGATCGTCATCACGATCCTCATGCAGGCCTACATCAACATCGCCGTGAATCTCAGCATCTTCCCCGTCACCGGCCTGCCCCTCCCCTTCGTGAGCCAGGGGGGAAGCTCCCTCGTGACCCTCTTCCTCGGCCTCGGCATCATCCAGAGCATCGTCATGCGCCACCGCGCCTACCGCCAATTCTGAGATCGGCTGCGAGGGTGCCTTCGGACCGGTTCCCGCCGCGAAGGGGGAAGGTGTGCGCTACCTGGCGCCCCGCGCAGCGCGTACCCTCTGCGCCGCGAGCCTGCCCAGGGAGTGCCAGCATGTCGACCTTGGAGAATCCCCCCACCCAGTCCGAGGTCCTCGGCTATTTCGACTCGCTCTCCAACTGGGGCCGCTGGGGCCCCGACGACCAGCTTGGCGCGCTTAACTACATCACTCCGGAGAAGCGCCGCTCCGCCGCCGCGCTCGTCCAGGAGGGCATCTCCGTTTCCTGCGCCTGGGACATCGAGACGACCCCCCGCGCGGACCACATGTTCGGCGTGCCCCAGCGCTACATGGTCGCCACCGGCCGCGAGCCGCTCGAGTACGGCCGCGGGGGCGCCGCCCTCGAGGTCATGAGCCTCGCCTTCCACGGCGTCACCGTCACCCACCTCGACGGGCTCAGCCACATCTTCTGGGACGGGAAGATGTACAACGGCAAGCCCGCCGATCTCGTAACCGCCCAGAAGGGCGCTCAGCACCACGCCGTTACCGCCCTCGGTGACGGCATCGTTACGCGCGGCGTGCTCATGGACATCCCCGCCCTCGACGGCCGTCCCTGGCTCGACCCCGGCGAGGGCGTTTTTCCCGAGCACCTTGAGGCGGCCGAGGAGCGCCAGGGCGTGCGCGTCTCCACCGGTGATGTCGTCCTCCTCCGCACCGGCAAGGGCCGCCGTCTGCGCGAGGAAACCGATCCACCAGGCTCCTCCGGTGGCTGGCACGTCGGCTCGCTGCCCTGGCTGCACGAGCGTGAGGTTGCGGTCATCGGCGCCGACACCGCCCAGGAGGCCGGCTCACCCGGCTACGAAGCCGTCTCCGTCCCTGTCCACATGATCGCCATCGTCGCCATGGGACTCCACCTCATCGACAACTGCGATCTGGAAGCCCTCGCCGAGACCTGCGAACGCCTCAACCGCTGGGAGTTCTTCCTCAGCATCCAGCCCCTCCGCCTCGAAGGCGGCACCGGCAGCGCCGTCAACCCGATCGCCGTCTTCTGAGACCACTGCCACCGGCGCTACCGAGGCCGGCAGCAGGCGAGTCACCGACCCTGTGAGCCCGGGCCCGGTCCTGCAGTTCGTGGGCGGAAGGGTTGATCCCGTAGGATGCGCGCCGTGGGCGTTCTCGACCAGTTCAGGCTCGACGGACATGTGGCCGTCGTTACCGGCGGGGGCCGCGGCATTGGCCGCGGGATCGCCCTCGCCTTTGCCGAGGCCGGCGCCGACGTGGCCGTTGCCGCTCGCCGCGCGCACGAGGTCGAGGCCGTGGCCGATGAGGTCCGGCAGCTCGGCCGCCGGGCCTTCGCCATGGGCATGGATGTGCTCGACTTCCCCGCCAACGATCGCCTGGCCGAGGCCACCGTCGCTGAGTTGGGGAAGCTCACGATCTGGGTCAACAACGCGGGCGGCAATCTCGACCGCACCCAGCGCACCCTAGTCGATACCCCCGAGGATGTCTGGGACACGCTCGTCGACCTCAACCTGAAGTCTGCCTGGTGGGGAGCGAAGGCCGCCGTCGAGCAGATGGCCGACGGTGGGAACATCATCAACATCGCGTCCGTCGCCGCCTGGGGCCCGTCGCCGACTGCCGGTCCCTACGCCGCCACGAAGTCCGCCATGATCAACATGACCAAGACCCTCGCCATGGAGCTGGCCCCGCAGAAGATCAGGGTCAACTGCATCGCCCCTGGTCTCGTCCCGACCGAGATGTTCTTCGAGACGATGAAGGTCGACGAAGCCGCGGTCGAGGAGATGGGTGGGCAGCTTCCTGCCGGGCGCGCGGGCAAACCCGAGGACCTCGGGGCCGCAGCCGTCTATTTCTGCTCGCCCGCAGCCGAGTGGATTACGGGCCAGACGTTGGCCGTCAGCGGCGGGCCGACGGGAACGAGGGAAATGTGAGCATCCTCGATCGGTTCCGACTCGATGGGCAGGTGGCGGTAGTCACCGGCTCCGGGCGGGGCATCGGCGAAGGAATCGCCGTGGGCCTCGCCGAGGCGGGCGCGGCCGTTGTCGTAGCCGCGCGCCGCACGCATGAGGTCGAAGCGGTCGCAGAGAAGATCCGCGCGGCCGGCGGGCAGGCCCTGGCCTCGACAACGGACTTCCTCGAAGTCGACCAGATCGAGGCGCTCGCAGACGCCACTGTCGCGGAGTTCGGGAAGCTCACCATCTGGGTGAACAACGTCGGTGGCGCCCAGGACCGCACCGCCCGCACGATCCTCGGCACTCCCGAGGAGGCCTGGGACAACCAGATCGACCTCAACCTCAAGTCCGTCTGGGCCGGGGCGAGGGCTGCCAACCGCGCCATGGGCGAAGAGGGCGGGGTGGTTGTGAACATCTCCTCCGCCGCAGCCAGGCAGCCTTCGCCAATGAACGGCCCCTACGCTGCCGCCAAGTTTGGTGTGAACAGCCTCACCATGACGCTGGCGGCAGAGCTGGCGCCGCGCGTGCGCGTCGTGGGCGTCTCACCCGGACCCGTCCCCACCGAAGTGATGATCGAGTACACCGGCATGAGCGAGGAACAGCTCCGACAGGGGCTCGGGTCCATGCTGCCGCTCAAGCGCATCGGCGAGCCGGAGGACGTTGCCGCGGCCGTCGTCTACCTCGCCTCTCCCGCGGCCTCCTGGGTCACCGGCGCTACCCTCTCCGTCACCGGCGGCAGCTAGACCCTCGCAGCAGCCTCACGACGACGGGCCCACGATGATGGCGAGCGGAACGGATCAGGGACTGGGACCCAGTTCCACCGGCATCGTTCCGTCGCTCAAAGGGGCGATGCCGTGACCCACAGTTCCGACTCGGTGCTGGCCTGGCTGCGGGAGAACGCCTCGGAAGAAGCCCGGGCGGGGATGCAGCGCTACGCGATCCCCAACGACCGTGCCTTCGGGCTCGCAATGCGCGACATGAAGAAGTACGCGAAGGAGATTGGCAAGGATCATGACCTGGCGCTCACGCTGTGGGAGTCAGGCTGGTACGAGGCTCGAACGGTCGCCGTGTTCATCGCCGAACCCTCGGCGATGACGAGCGCGCAGATGGATGCCTGGGCCGCCGACTTCGACAACTGGGCGATTTGCGACACGGCGTGCTTCCACCTGTTTGATCGCACCCGTCACGCCTGGGGCAAGGTGCCGAAGTGGGCCAGGGCGCGGAGCGAGTTCAAGAAGCGCGCAGCCTTCGCCTTGCTCTGGGGCCTCAGCTTCCACGACAAGGAAGCGGACGACGAACGGTTTGTGGAGGCACTGGCGTGGATCGAGCAGGGCGCCCAGGACGACCGGCTCTACGTGAAGAAGTCAGTTGATATGGCCCTGCGAGCGATCGGGAAACGATCCCGCACGCTGAACACAGTGGCACGTAACGTCGCCGCCCGGCTGGCAGCCGACCCGGCGCGGGCGCCGAGTTGGGTCGGCCGCCATGCCCTCCGCGAGCTGGAGTCGGTGCGCGTCCAGGAGCGGCTCTGAGGGAAACACGCAGATGAAGCGCAGTGACATAACGCCCACCCACCTACGAGGTGGCTGGCCAGAGGCGACGTACTGCGAACTTTCCGCTGGGAGGTGGCGTTGTAATCGCGTGAGACCCGTCACGCGACCATCGGTGGCGTAAGCCCTACTTCCCGCCGGCACTTCCTTCGATAGCGGCTTCAGGGAGCGCTCCCGCACTGGGAGGCGCGCCCGCGAGAACCTCACGGAGCCGTCGCCGTTCGAGCGCCTCAACCCGCGGGGTGAATCGCACGAAGAGGACCAGGCTCGACGCCGCCACGACTGCAATGCCCATGTAGAGGAAGGCGTCTTGATACGCGAGGCTCTCCATGCGGAAGAGGAACCCTGCCGCCACCGCCCCCGCGTTGCCCCCGGCCCCGACGATGCCCGCAACCGTGCCGAGCGCCTTGCGATTGATGAAGGGGACCACGGAAAAGGTCGCCCCCTCCGACATTTGCACGAGAACGCTGAAGACCAGCATTGCCGGAATCGCCAGCAGCAGCGCGTCCATGCGGGAGAAGAACATCAGCGCCAGGCCCTCCATCAGGAGAACCCCGCCGAGAAAGAGCACGCGGCCCCGCAGACCGAAGCGGATGCCCGCACGGTCGCCGAAGAAGCCGCCCATCGTCCGCGCGAAGATGTTCATGAGCCCGAAGAGTCCCGCGATCACGCCCGCGAGCCCAATGCCTATGGCGAAGCGGTCGTGGAAATAGAGGGCGGCCACGTTGTTGATCGTCAGCTCGATGCCGAAGCAGGCGCCGTAGATCAGGAACAGCGCCCAGACGCGGTGGTCTCGCGCCGCCGACCAGAACGACCCCTTCGACTCATCCGAAGGAGGCAGCATCCCCCTGGCCCGCAACTCGCGGAAGTCGCCGTCAGGGGCGTCCCGGGTGACGCGGTAGTACGCGATGCCGGTCAGGAAGAGCGCGATGCCGGGCACGATCATCGCCACCCGCCAGCCCAGTGCCTCCCCTACCCCAAGGGCAATGGCCACCGTGAGCACGAGGGGCATCACCATCTGGGTGACGCCCCCTCCAAGGTTCCCCCAGCCCGCGGTGGTGGCATTCGCCGTACCGACGATATTGGGGCCGAACATGACGGACGTGTGGTACTGCGTGATGACGAACGAAGCGCCAATCACGCCGATGCCCAGGCGGAACAGCAGGAAGGTCTCGTAGCTCTGCGCGAGCCCGATACCCATCACCGGGAGGGAGCCCAGAATCAAGAGCCCCGTGTAGGTGCGTCGCGGGCCGTAGCGGTCGCTCAGGTACCCAATGACAAGCCGGGCGATGATCGTGATCGCGACGGACGCGATGATCGTGTTGCCCACCTCGGCTTTGGAGAGGTCGAGGTCCTCGCGCACGATGGCCATGAGCGGCGCGATGCCGAACCAGCCGAAGAAGGCAAGAAAGAAGGCCGCCCACGTCATGTGGAACGTCCGCATCTGCATGCTCTTCAGGCTGAACAAGTCGATCCGCGACGCCTTGTTCCGGATTTGGGCTGTGTCCAATGGATGCCTCCAACTGAAACCTGTCTCGGTCGTGGGAAGACAGTAGGAGCCCCGCGTTTAAGGCTGTTTGCAACCAGGTGAACTCCGCGAGAACACCGTGCTTCAGGGACGTTTCATGCCAGGCATGTTTCGTGCGGGCGCGCCACCAGCCTGCCGGTACCGCCCAGGGGAAGCTGCGGTTAGAGCGGTTCCACTCGGACGGCGGCGAACTTCAACTCGGGCTGCTTCGAGCGCGGGTCGAATGCCTCATTGGTGGCCGCGTTCACCGGCCCTCCCACATGACGCAGGGCGCCCCAGTGGAACGGCGCCCAGACCGTGCCCGGACGCACCGCTCGGTCGACCCGCGCACGGGCCTGGAAACTGCCTCGCCGAGAGCTGACGCGGAGGGGCCTGCCGGTGCGGACTCCCAGGGGACGGGCGTCGACGGGATGTATCTCCACGACGGGCTCGACCTCGCTCTTATTGAGCTTGGGCACGTTCCCCGTGCGGGTCATCGTGTGCCACTGGTCCTTCACCCGTCCGGTCACGAGGGACAGGGGATAGCGCTCGGTCAGGGCGTCGTCCGGCGCCCGATGGGCGGGAACGTGGAAGCGCGCGCGCCCGTCCGGCGTAGCGAACGGTGTGTCCGCGAAGAGCCGCGGGTGTTCGCGACCTCCCTCGGGGAGGGGCCACTGCACGCCTTTCGAGGAGGCTCGCAGCAGCTCATAGCTGACGCCTGTGATGTCGAGGTCGCGGCCCTGCGTGAGCTCCCGGTACTCGTTGAATATCTCCTCGACATCGCCGTACGAGAACGCCTCTGCGTATCCGAGGGCGGCAGCCACACGGCTGATGATCTGCCAGTCGGGAAGCGCCTCCCCGGGAGCCTCGCCGATCTGCTCGAGCAAGCCGATACGGCGCTCGCTGTTCGTCATGGTGCCAGCACGCTCCGACCACTGCGCCGCCGGAAGGAGGACATCGGCCAGCTCGCTCGTTTCCGTGGGGTGGTAGGCATCCTGCACGACGACGAGCTCGGCCTTCGCGAAGGCCGCACGCACGCGTTCGCTGTTGGGCAGCGAAGCCACCGGGTTCGTGGCTACGACCCACACGACCTTCACCTCACCCCGCTCAAGCGCCTCCACCATCTCTGAACCAGTCACACCGGGACGAGAGGTGATGGACCCTGGGGGCAGGCCCCAGGCCGCCTCCACCTCGGCACGGTCCTCGGGGTTTGCGACGAGGCGGTGGCCGGGAAGGGTGGGAGCCAGGCCGCCGGCCTCCCGCCCCCCCATCGCGTTCGGCTGTCCCGTCAGCGAGAAAGGACCGGCGCCGGGTCGGCCGATGTTCCCGGTCGCGAGCGAGAGATTGATCAGCGCGAGGTTCTTGTCGACGCCCGACGTGCTCTGGCTCGCGCCCATCGTCCACAGCGTGAGCATGGGGCCGTTCGAAGCGATCATCCGTGCGGCGTCGACGATCTCCTGGGCGGCGAGACCGGTGATGTCGGCCGCCCGCCCTGCGGACCAGCCCGCAAGCGAGGCCTCCACTTCGCCCCAGCCGCTCGTGCGCTCGGCGATGAACGCCTCGTCCAGGCCCCCCGCGAGCCGTACCTCGAAGAGCAGGGATTGCAGGAGGGCGACGTCGGTCCCCGGCCGCACCGGCAGATAGAGGTCGGCGATTTCGGCCGTTCGCGTCCGGCGCGGGTCCACGACGATGACCTTCACATCGTCGCCCCGGCGTTTTCGCGCCTTGATGCGATCGAACAGGATGGGGTGGCAGGCTTCGATGTTGGCGCCGAGGATGAGGAACGTGTTCGCCTGCTCGATGTCGGCGTAGGAAGCAGGGGGCGAGTCGGTGCCGAAGGCGAGGTTGTAGGCGGCCACCGTGCTTGCCATGCACAGCCGCGAGTTCGTGTCCTGGTTATTCGTCCCGACGAACCCCTTGGCGAGCTTGCCGAAGAGGTAGTAGTCCTCGGTGGGAAGCTGGCCCGAGCCGTAGAACATGACGGAATGGGGGCCGTACCGCTCGACCGCTGAGCGGATACCCTCGGCCACACGCTCGATCGCGCCCTCCCAGGAGGCAGGGGCCAGCGCGCCTCCCTTGCTCGCCCGGATGGCCGGCCTCAGGAGGCGATCATCGGACTCGAAGATAGCTGGCAGCAGGGCCCCCTTCGCGCACAGACGGCCCTTGTTCACGGGATGGTCGGGATCGCCCTTGACCTTCGTCACGACGCCATCCCTGGCCTGCGCCAGAACCCCGCAGCCCGTTCCGCAGTAGCAGCAGATTGAGCGGAGCCAGTCCTTGCCGCTGCGTCCCCCTCCTGGCACCGGCGGCTAGCCCGCGGCCTCGGGGGCGGAGTCACGGTCGCGCACTGCCTGACCACCGCGAAGCGCCCTCAGCGACTCGGCTACCGTTCCTGGCAGATCGTCTAAGAGGACTCCCGTGCGAACCCGCTCGCCGAGGGTGGCATCCTCGCCGAGGCTGCCGCCCACGAAGAGGTCGGCCGCGTCCACGATCGTCTCCCCGCGGCGCACGCGGCTGCCCAGCAGGCCCACCTCGCCGGCGCGATGCTGGCCACATGCGTGCGGACAACCCGACATCTGCAGCCGCACCGGCGCATCGATCTCGTATCGCTCGTCGAGAGCACGGGCGAGCTTGAGCGCTTCGCCCTTGGTGTCGATCAGGCTGAAGTGGCAGTACTCCGTCCCCGTGCAGGTAACGACCGACCGTATCCAAGGCGAGGGGTCAGGGCTGAACGTCTCGAGGAGAGGCTCTTCCAGCAGGGTGCCGAGTCGGGTCTCGTTGACATGGGGAATGAGCACGTTCTGCTGTACCGTCAGTCGGAGTTCTCCCTCGCCGTACTTGCTGGCGAGCCGGCCGAACTCGATCAGCTGATCCCCGGTGATTCTCCCGACCGGCACCAGGCAGCCGACAACGCTCTGCCCCGCTTGTGCCTGCCCTGTCACGCCGATGTGGTCGCCGCCGTCGTGCCCGGTCGCCGGCTCGCCCGCCCACGCCAGGGGCCGCCCGAAGCGCTCGACGACCGCCTTGCGAAAGCGCTCCATCCCCCACTCCTTCAGAAGCACCTTCAGGCGTGAGGCGCGCCGGGACTCGCGCGGGCCGTGGTCTCGAAAGACTTCGAGGATGGCAGTCGCAAGGGGAACCACATCCCTGGCCTCGACGAAGACATCCAGTGGCTGGGCGTACGCGGGCTCGCGGCCTCCCATCGCCCCACCGACCAGAACATTGAAGCCGGCGGTTTGTTGATCGCCGATGAGGGCGGGCACAAAGGAGAGATCGTGCGTCCGGGCGTGAATGCAGTCGTCCCGGCAACCGGTGATAGCCAGGTTGAACTTGCGGGGCAGATTGCTGAAGGCCCGGTGCCCGATGATCGCCTGCTGGAGCCGCACTGCGACTGCGCGGCTGTCGATCAGCTCGTCCGGATCGAGGCCGGCCACAGGGCAACCGACCACGTTGCGAACGTTGTCCATGCCGCTCTGCTGGGACGTAAGACCCGCCGCGGACAGCCGCTGGAAGATCCATGGAACGTCCTCCACCTCGATCCAGCGAAGCTGGATGTTCTGCCGCGTGGTGATGTCTGCCTGTCCCCGCCCGCAGCGATTCGCGATCTCGCCGACCGCCGCAATCTGCTCACTTGTCAGAACCCCGTTCGGGATCCGCAGTCGCAGCATGAAGTAGCCAGGGGTCGCCTTGCGGTGGAAGAGCCCGTACCACTTCAGCCGTTCGAAGTCGTCGGGGTCAATCGCGTCGTACCCTTCGCGCGCATAGCGAAGGAGGTCGGGATACACGTCCAGCCCGTCCTTCGCCTGCTTCAGTACCTCGATCTTGTTCACCATCGACACTGTGCCTCGCCCCTAACGTCGGCGATGGGTGTTGCGACGAGGTCACAGCCCGGTGAACGTTGCATGAAACCGATGGCGTCGCGGAGCCACCGGACCGGAACTCGGTCAGGAGGAAGAAGCGCTCGTCAGCGCGACCCCTGGCCTGCTGGGATGGGCTCACCGGGATGTGTATCGATGACTCAACGAGCGACCCTCGACTCGCCGACACGCGGTGATGTCTCGGGCTGGCACTGTTTGGCTGGCTGGCGCACCCGGTATCGAGTCCGGGGGCCTAACGTTCGCAGTACAGTCCACGTTGCCCCAAATTGGCTGGCCAGAGGCGACTGTACTGCGAACTTTCGAACTGGCGGTTGGCCTGTAGGGCCTTGCTGGGAGAGTTCCGGGTTTCGCCCGCCTCACTCGGAAGGGTCGACCTACCGGGCGGGGGAGGCGTCGAGAACTCTGACTCTACCTGTACGCCTGCGACCCTGGGCGAGTACATAACGCAGGCAGGCACGCCTTCGAGGCAGCCCTCGCTCAGCAATGGTGCATGGCCTGGCAGCCGTAGCTAGTCGGGATACCGTGGACTGCGGCTGGTGCTCCTCGTTCTAGGTGACGGGCACGGTCCTCGTCGACGGGGAACTACCGTCGGCTGGTTCGTACTCAGCCAGGACCCTGTCTACCCGCGAGGCGATGTCCCGGGACCGCTCATTGTGTGCCTGGCTCCAAGCGGACATGTCATCATCGATGATGCTCTCTCTTGCGTGTTGCAGCGCGCGCCGGAGCAGATCGCGGCGTTGGCTCTCGGTGATCATGAGTCGGCCAGTCATGGCCTTGCCAAGCAGGCTCTCGCTTAGGACTTGATGGGCCCGGTCGTGATTCGGTCGAAGGCTCAAGGCCGTCTCGGCGCGTGCTACCGCTCGGTCGTATTGCCGGTCGAAGTAGTAGACGAGGGCAAGATCCGTGTACGTCTCAGCGGACTCATGGCCCGCGGCGATTGACCTTTCGAGCAGTCGCCGGGCCTCGGCTCGATTGTGATCGCGGAAGTGCAAGTAGCCAAGCGCAGCCAAGATCCGGCGGTCGTCGCCCCATCGCTCGCGACCACGCTGCAGTTCCTCGATTCCGGCCGACCAACCCAAATCTCGGGCCGTCCCTTGAGCCTCGCGAATGACCTGCTCGATGGCAATGGCCACATTCTCAGACTCGGACTCCGCTGGACCTACTCTTGCTTCCTGCCTAACCCTAGAAACGGTCTCGGAAGCAAGACCCTCCGGTGCGCGCTTCAGCAGATACTCCCGAAGCTGTGGAGTGCTCAATCTGAAGAGAACCCGCTTGCCGTTTTGTGTCCGTTCCACAAACGACAGCTGTCCAAGCCGTTGGATAGCATCGTCCAAATCGGTTTCACTAGGGAACAAGAAGAGCATCTCTTGCCGGCGCGTAGGGCTTCGCTTAAGTGACAAGAAATACGCGAGGGCTAGAGCCGGGTCGGAGAGCGCCAATACCGAGCTATCGAATGCGAAGTCCAAGAAACGGAGAAATTCATCTCCCCGAAGGCGATCAAGTGCCTCACTTGGTGTGCACCCCAAAGCGATGACATTTGCGCAGTAAATTAGGAGCAGTGGTACCCCACCAGTCGCCCGAGCGATCGCGGACAAGGTCGCTTCATCTCCCGAAGGGAGCTCGAGACCCTGAACTTCAAGTCTTTTGCGAAGCAGCTCTATGGAGTCGCCCTCCGGAAGACCGCGAAGTTCGAGCTTCCTCCCTATTCGGCGGCTATCACGGGTGGTAACCAGAGCCTTGCTCGGTCGAGGTAACTCGTCAAGAAAAGTTCCGATCGCTTCGAGTTCTATGTCATCCAAAGACTCCAAGTTGTCAAGAGCGAACAGTATCGGTTCGTTCTGGCACATGCTTAGGAGCCTGTCACGAATCTCCTCGGGTTCTTCGCCTTGAGGCATCACATCAAGAAATGACAAAGTCACTTCTTGAACACGTCCTAGGGTGCTGAAGCGAAGCGATGGCGGTGCCTGTTCCATGCCACTTTGCCAGTTATCCTTCGCAGTGAGAAAAACTACAATCTCTGGGTTAGGATCCTCAGTATGCTTGCATGGCGCAGATAGAATTTCGTAAAGAAACTCTTCTAAGAGGGCGGTCTTGCCGACCCCGCCCGGTCCAACAATAGAAACTACCCGAGAGAACTCATCCGTCCAAAAGGCATGAAGGTCCCGTAGCTCCGCTTCTCGTCCGATGACCATGGGATTCGTGAGTTCCGCCAAATTGGTCATTGTGCGACCGAACACAGTCTCGGCATCTTCTCGCTCGGAGGCGTTCGTTATCGTTTCCGTGTATATGGTGTCGATGGCCGAGGCGGTCGCTGGGTGGTAGCAGGCTGCGATACGGACCATCGCGGCTAGGCCAGCAACCTGTTCTGTCAGGAAAAGCGAACGATCCCCTGCATGCATTCCTGGCGTGCGAATCCCTATGACGTGGCTGAATTGCTTCTCAAGGAATTGCTTTTCTTCGAAGATGGCCGAGAAGGCGGGCCACGACCTACTTGCGACAATAACTTGCAGGAGTTCGCCGATGTGGGCATAGCCGAGCAACGTCTCTGGGCTAGCTGTCTCACGGTTGTCGGCTCTGCCCTTCAGAGTGTTAAGGAGGCCCTTCCCGCACCCACGTTCGAGCCACTGCTCTCCGTGATATGAGGTGAGCCGATCCCTGACAAGTGCGACAAGGCTCCTCTCGAATAGGGTGACGGCCTGCTGAACTTCACTGACATCGTCGTCGGGAGAATCCCAATCGAAGAACTCGAAGGGAAGGGGCGCTTGGGTGACTGGCTGCGGTGTCGCCCGTGCAACGGGCACAGCCGTTGCTTCCTCTGGCAGGGGTGGGCTGGCATCCAGACCGGACTTGGTCTCGGATTCTGGTTCCGGCGGCAGGGCGACCGTCTTGCTGCTCTTGGTGTCCACTGTCGCGGTGGTCGGGTAGGGCAGTGCTTTGCCCACCCCGGCGGGGATCACAGACAGGGAATCCGCTTCGACAAGGACGGCGATAGCCTTTCGGGTGTCGTCATCGATTCGACTGTCATCAATCGCGGCGTGGAGACGACTCTCACGAGGCCCGTTGGCGACGCCGAGATCATCAAGAAAGAGCTCAACCAGCTCGTTGAGCCGGTCAGGATCGAGCGCGAACGCTGACGCGTGATTGACGAAACTTGTGTGCGTGAGCCCCTCAGGCCGAAAACCTCGGTAGATTTTCGACCAAGACTTGTGGTGGCGCAGTCCCCTTCGGAGGGCTCCTACACTTGTCGACACTAGCAGACGGTGGGCAAGTTCCGCTCGCGTGACCGTCGCTTTGTCGTCCATCCAACCTGCTCTTGTCGTTGTACCCGGATTCGCTAGCGCAAGTCACTCGCAGTTTCGGTTCAACGTTGGCCTTGCCGCCACTGCTGGTTGCCGGACGCCCGAGATCACTGAGTCTCTTGACGCTGACCAATCATACCCCCGTTCCGACCGACAATTGCCACGGGGATCAGTGGGCTTGCCGCCCCACCCAAGAGCCGAAGTCATGGGGTGCCCCTGCAATGCCCTCGGGCTCAATGCTGGACAAGCAGCCTAACCTCTACCAGTGAAGCAGAGGCCGCTAGTCGCTGGTATCGATAGAAACGCCTGGTCCGGAAGTCCAAGACGTGCCCTGCCCTGTGTCGTCAGGTGACCGAGTTACACGTGTGGGTCGGTTCACCTAACTTCGAGCCACTCTTGTCAGACGATGCAGATCGTCGACGCAGGTGCTCCCGAACGTTCATCTGCGCGAGTATCCGCAGCCCCGCCTCGAGCGTCTCGCGCTGTTCCGGCGTGTACGTGTTCTGTGTTGCGTCGTCCATGCTTCTGCACCCCGGTTTGGGCTTGCCAGTGTTCCCGCGCATCGGAGGACGCGTAAGGTCCCGGGGGGTCCCGGATGAACCCCGTGGCGGTAGACCCCGCCAGCGGCCACAATGTGGCCTCCGTCACCCTCAGGTGGCGGAACGCATACGAGACTGGAATTACATGAACCCACGGACGCACGCCGAGCTCGCGAACTTCATCTGGGCCATCTGCAACCTGCTGCGGGGGCCGTACAAGCGGAACGAGTACCGCAAAGTCATCCTCCCGCTGACGGTCCTGCGGCGCTTCGACTGCGTGCTCGCTGAGACGAAGGATGCAGTGCTCGAGGCGGATGCCGCCTATGCAAACGCGAACGAGCAGGTGCGCGCGAGCCGGCTTCTGCAGGCGTCCGGCCGAGCTTTCTACAACACGTCGCGGTTCGACTTCGGGCGGCTGCTTGACGACCCCAACCAGCTCGCACAGAGCCTCAACACCTACATCCGCGACTTCTCCCCCAACGTCCGCGAGATCATGGAGCGCTTCTCCTTCAGCGAGCAGGTGGCGCGGATGGAGGAGAAGAACCTGCTGTTCCAGGTCGTGCAGGCGTTCGCTGGCGTCGACCTCTCGCCCGAGCGTGTCGACAACATCCAGATGGGCTACGTCTTCGAGGAGCTCATCCGCATCGGCGCCGAGCAGGCCAACGAGGAGGCCGGAGAACACTTCACGCCGCGCGAGGTCATCCGCCTGATGGTCAGCCTGCTCCTCTCGCCGGAGGAGGACCTCGGGCGCAGCCACGTCGTCAAGACCATCTATGACCCTGCCTGCGGAACGGGCGGCATGCTCTCCGAGGCTGACAGGTACCTCCGCCAGCACAACAGCGACGCCAATCCGTTCCTGTATGGGCAGGACCACAACGACGAGTCGTGGGCAGTCTGCAAGTCCGACATGCTCTTGAAGGGCGACGACGCCGACAACATCATCCTCGGAGACACGTTCACCCACGACGGGTACACGCGACGCCCCGATGGCCGCAGGCACAGCTTCGACTACATGCTTGCCAATCCGCCCTTTGGCGTGGAGTGGAAGCAGCAGCAATACGACATCGACTACGAGGCGCGCACGCTCGGCTACGACGGACGCTTCGGTGCCGGGCTGCCCAGGATCAACGATGGCTCGCTGCTGTTCCTGCAGCACATGCTCTCGAAGATGCAGCCCGTCGAGGAAGGCGGCAGCCGCATCGCCATCGTCTTCAACGGCTCGCCGCTGTTCACGGGCCACGCCGGCAGCGGCGAGAGCAACATCCGCCAGTGGATCATCGAGAACGACTGGCTTGAGGCCATCGTCGCGCTCCCCGACCAGCTCTTCTACAACACCGGCATCTCCACCTATATCTGGGTGCTCACAAACCGCAAGGAGTCGCACCGCAAGGGCAAGGTCCAGCTCGTCGACGGGCGCCAGTTCTTCGTGAAGATGCGCAAGAGCCTTGGCAACAAGCGGAACGAGCTGTCGCCAGAGCAGATCGACGACCTCACGCGCATCCACGGGAACTTCGAGGATGGCGAGACCCGCCCTGTCACCGACCAGGACCCGGTCACGGACGAGCCGCGCACGCGGCCGCGCGTCGTGAGCAAGGTGTTCGCGAACGAGGACTTCGTCTACCGAAAGGTCACCGTGGAGCGCCCCCTGCGCCTCAACTTCGCCGCCACGCCGGAGCGCATTGCACGCATCGAGGACGAGCGCGCGTTCCAGAATCTCGCCAAGAGCAAGAAGCGCCCCGGTCCCGCGCACGACGCCGAGGTGGCGGAAGGTCAGGCCCGGCAGGAGGCGATCCGCGCCCTGCTCGGGTCGCTCGCTGAGGAGACCGGCGGGGAGGTGGTGCGCGACCGCGAGACGTTCGTCGAGAGGCTGAACGCCGCGGCCAGGGACGCCGGGCTGCGACTCTCCGCGCCCGAGCGGAAGGTCATCTTGGCCGCGCTCGGAGAGCGCGACCCCGGGGCCGCCATTTGCCGCGACCGCAAGGGCAACCCCGAACCCGACACCGAGCTTCGTGACACCGAGACCGTGCCCCTTCGCGAGGATGTGGGCGAGTACATCGCGCGCGAGGTCCTCCCGCACGTGCCCGACGCCTGGGTCGACGAGAGCAAGACCAGGGTCGGCTACGAGATCCCGCTGAACCGTCACTTCTACGTGTACGAGCCGCCGCGTCCGCTCGAGGAGATCGAGTCCGATCTACAGGCATTGGAGCGGGAAATCGCCGGTCTGCTCTCGGACGTCGTGAGAAGCTGACGCATGACCCAGGACTCAGAATCCGTTGAGACGCGCCCGGCACCGCCGCCCCTCAAGGTGGTCGAACAAGAGCCCGATCCCGAGAACCCCTGGGCCGACGACGTGCTCGAACGCAAGCAAGTCGCCGAACGCCTGACCAGGATCATTGAGGGTCAGGAGGTGCCGTTCGTCATCAGCGTCGATGGGCAGTGGGGGACGGGGAAGACGTTCCTGCTCAAGCGCTGGCGACAGGACCTGGAGAACCATGAATGGCAGGCCATCTACTTCAATGCGTGGAAGGACGACTTCTCGGATGATCCACTGCTCGCGATCATCGGCCAGCTCTCTGACTACTTCGACGACGGTGCCCTGAAGCAGCTGGCGCTGGCGGTGGCTGGCGCGGCTCTGGCCGTCCTTACAAAACACCTCACAGGGACTCCGGTGACGCTTGAGGATCTGAAGCCTGAAGGGCTGTTAGCGGGCTACCGCGAACAGCACAAGACGAAGGACCTCCTGAAGGATGAGCTAGCTAGCCTGGCCAGTGCGGTCAAGGATGAGACGGGCCAGCCCGTCGTGTTCATCATCGACGAGCTCGACCGGTGCCGCCCAACCTTCGCGATCGAGCTCCTTGAGCGTGTCAAGCACATCTTTGACGTGCCCAACGTCGTGTTTGTCTTCGGCATCAATCGGAGCGAGCTCGTGGAGTCGCTCCAATCGGTCTACGGGGAGATCGACGCGGGTATCTATCTGCGGCGGTTCTTCGACATGGAGTTAGTCCTTCCCGAGGCAGATATAGAAAAGTTTTGCATGTGGCTGTTCGACGTATTTGGGATAAAGGTCTTTCTGGATGAGATGTCTCGATATGCAGGGAACAGAGTTCATAGTGATGAATTCCACGAGATGACTCTGCACGCACCACCATTGTTTCGAGCCCTTAGTCTGTCGCTCCGTGACATTGACCAGATTGTGAGGTTAATTGCACTTCTTGGGAAGACACTTGAACCGCAATACTACATCTACCCTCCACTATTAGCTTCGCTCTTATCTCTCAAGATCATCGATCGCGAGCTCTACAAACAATTCATCCATAGAGAGTGTAGCGCAGGGGCAGTGATGGATTGCTTTGAGCAGAAATATCCCGCACTATCAGCCCGTGTCAAAGCAGAAGAGAATGTGTTGAAGCGCATAGAACTCAGCCTGTACTGCGTGGAGGCAGGACCTGCATGGGAGTACCTTACTGACCCTTCCATTCGTGGGGAGCCTGATTCCGTGCCCGAGAACGCGTTCTCGCGAAGAACCCAGGCGGATAGGGGACGGCTCAACGAGTTACTCAAGGATGCTGTTGGCTTCTTCGGAACCAAGAGGATGAACAGAACGAGCCTCGCCCATATCGCCAAGATGATCGATCTCTACCAGGCCGGCGCATGAACACCTCTCCTTACCCCACCTACCGCCCCTCCGGTGTCGAGTGGCTCGGAGATGTGCCGAAGCACTGGAAGGTGAGGCGGCTGCACTACGTCTGCCGGTTTGCATACGGGGATTCCCTCCCATCGGAGGCCCGCGAAGATGGCGAAACGCCGGTCTTCGGCTCCAACGGACCGGTCGGAACGCATGATGAGCCCAACACCTCCGCGCCGGTCATCGTGGTAGGCCGCAAGGGCTCGCACGGCGAGGTCAATTACAGCAAGGATGCGGTGTTCGCGATCGACACAACCTACTTTGTTGACGGGAGATACACCGACTCTGCGCTTCGCTGGGTCTACTACGCGCTGCTCTGCGCGGACCTCGGAGATGTGTCGAAGGACTCGGCCGTTCCTGGGCTTTCTCGAGAAGATGCCTACGGGAAGCGCCTCCCCCTCCCGCCACTCGACGAGCAGCGCGCCATCGCCGTGTTCCTCGACCGGGAAACGGAGCGCATCGACGCACTCGTCGCGAAGAAGCGACAGCTCATCGAGCGGCTGCAGGAGTACCGGATCGCGCTCATCACCCGCACCGTGACCCGCGGCCTCCCGCCCGACGCCGCCCGCGCCGCCGGCCTCGCCCCGTCACCCCGCCTCAAGCCCTCGGGCGTCGAGTGGCTCGGCGATGTGCCGGAGCACTGGGAGGTGAAACGGCTCAAATGGTCGAGTCCAAGATCGATCAATGGCGTCTGGGGCGACGAGCCGGACGGCGAGAACGACATGGTGTGCGTTCGGGTTGCGGACTTCGATCGGCGCCAGTTCCGAGTCATCCTTGACGACCCAACGGAGCGAGCGATCACTGGGGCCCAGCGTTCTGGACGTGAGCTTGAAGTAGGAGACCTCCTGCTCGAGAAGTCAGGCGGAGGTGAGAAGCAGATGGTGGGCTGCGTCGTGCATTACGACCACGACGAAGCAGCTGTATGCTCAAACTTCATTGCCCGCCTCGCCGTGGCACCCCGGCAACACCCTCTCTTCTGGACGTATGCGCACGCCGCTCTATATGCCGGCAAGCTGAACTACCCTGCCATCAAACAGACAACCGGGATACAGAACCTTGACTCTGGTGCGTACTTCGACACCCCCGTGGCCTTCCCGCCACAAGCTGAGCAGGTGGCCATAGCGAGCTTCCTGGACCAAGAGACGGGGGCCGTCGATAACCTCACGAGTCGGGTAGAAGCTGCGATGGAGCGCCTCCAAGAGCATCGCACTGCGCTCATCACCGCGGCCGTCACTGGCAAGGTCGATGTGCGAACACGACCGCCGACCTAAACCCGCGTCAGCAGGGGGGAGGCCGCGCTGCCTCAATCACCAAGGAGCAAGACATGGCCGACGTTCGGAAATATCACGAAGACTTGGACAAGCTCATCGCGCTTGGGAACGATGTGGGGAAGTCGCTTGATGCAATCCGCACCAGCCTGACTGGCATTCCCGATACCACAAGGTCTTATCAGAAGTGGTATACGGAGTCGTCCAGATTTATTGGGCAGGTGCTTCCTGAACGCTCCGAAGAGTTCAAGGAAATGTATTCAGGAGGAAGCGGTGGGACAATCCCATACTACCTAAGTTGCATCGAAGAGGGAGAAAGTCTTTCAAAAATCTATTCCCAATCCGTGTCAAACCGGTTTAGAACGCAATTGCATATTTTGGAGTCCGCCAAGTCAGTATTTACAAGCTCACTCTTCGACATTAGGGCCCTCGCTCAAGCTAACCTCTTCGACTCAGAGCTTGATGCCGCAAATGAGCTGTGCCGAAACGGTTTTCTCCGGGCCGCAGGGGTCGTTGCAGCGGTGGTGTTGGAGCGGCACCTAGGGCAGGTGACTGAGAATCACAACCTTCCGGTGAGCAAGCAGAGTCCAACGCTCGGTGACTTCAATGAACTCCTGAAGAAGGAGGGCGTGGTGGATGTCCCGGCCTGGCGACAGATCCAGCGGCTGGGCGACCTCCGTAACCTGTGCGCCCACAACAAGGAACGGGAGCCTACGAAGGAAGAGGTCGACGAGCTCATCGAAGGGGCGGACAAGTACACGAAGACTCTGTTCTGAAAGAACCATCGCCAAGGTCGATGTGCGGGACGCGGCTACTGCTGCGGCCGGTCCTGCCGAATAGCGGCCTTGACTTCCTGGGGTGTCAGCGGCGAGTCGAGTGCCCCTTGCCGGATCCGCGCGAGGAGCTGCGAGCCAAGCGGCTCTCGCATCGTGTAGGTCCGGTTCTCAACTCCCCGGCGGAGCCATTCCAGGCTGGTAAGGGACGAGTGCCGGTAGGAGATGCACGAGTCACGCCGAGGGTATGGATGCTCTCCCGGCGGCACCACCACGCACATCTCGCCGCACCTGCGGATCTCCGGGTCATGGGTCGTGAAATTTGCAACGGCGACATCCCCGTTAGGGGTTTCGGCGGTCAGCACCATCGAGAGGTGGCCACCTGCGTCCAGCCCGAAGAACGTATCTCCGGGATTCACCGGGCCGCGGCCGCGTGTGTCCGCAGCTTGTAGGTTGTCGCGGCCTGGGCCGCGGCCGTCGCGACTTCCTCATCGCTGAACCCCGCGAAGCGAAGGATGTCCTCGGGCTCGATCTGGGTGGCGCTCGCGCCCGGGTCGGTCCACTCCGGCAGGGCGTGGGTGCGAGTCACGACATCGGGCCACTTCTCGTGGCCACAGGAGTCGAAGATGCTCCGCAGCACGTCTTCGTCGTACTCGGAGAGATGGTCGGACGTGGGGGAGCCAACAAGCACGGCGTCGTAGCCCTCGCGCGCGATGTAGCTGTGCCAGACGGAATCCTCGGCCGGGTTGGGTTCCTTGACCAGATCGAGCACACGACTGAGCACGGGGCCGTACTTCATGGAGACGAAGCGGTCGCCCGTGATTGGCAGACCGGTTTCGATGAGGGCCTCGCGGTCGGCAAGGTAGAGCAGCTTGATCAGCTTGATGTAGGGCATGCGCCGGTCATGCCGGTCGAGCAGGAGAGACGCGGCCTGCGCCGCCTTGCGCTCATCGAAGAAGAATTCCATGGCAGTACCCTACCCCCGCTCCCTGCCAGTGTGGCACCGAAAACGCCGTGCGCCAACGGTCCGCGCCACTCAGCCTGTGGGGCTACAGAAGTCGGAAGCGCTATGCTGAGCCCTCTGCAGGTAGAGCCTGGAGCCCGTATGGGGCCTAGCACGACCGATAGGGAGTAGACGTGGCATTCGCGCAGGCAGGCGCCTGGCGGCCACCGACCAACCATGACGAGCCAGACGAACGAGGCAGCCTTCGAATCCACCGTTGAGTCGATGCTGCTTGGCGGTGGATGGCGCCAGGGCGACCGTTCGGAGTGGGATGTCGACACCGCCATCTTCCCTGCCGACGCCCTCGCGTTCATCCGCGACACGCAATCGGAACTCTGGGCCGACATGGTCGCCCTCCACGGCGCGAACCTCGACTCCGCCATCACCCAGACGCTGGTCAAGGAGCTCGACCTCAAGGGCTCGCTGCACGTCCTCCGCCACGGCTTCCGCTTCTCCGGCAAGACCTTCCGGCTCGCCTACTTCAAGCCCGCCTCTGGCCTAAACCCCGACGCGCTCGCGCGCTTCGAGCGCAACGATCTGACGGTCACACGGCAGGCACGGTGCCACCCGGGCGCAGGCGACGAGGTCGACCTCCTCTTCGCGCTCAACGGCGTGCCTGTCGCCACCTGCGAGCTGAAGAACCCGATGACCGGCCAGACGTGGCGCAATGCGGTCCGCCAGTACCAGCAAGATCGCGACCCGAACGCGCCCCTCTTCCGCTTCCAGAAGCGAGCCCTCGTCCACTTCGCCGCCGACCCGGAAGAGGTCCACATGACCACGCGGCTCGCCGGCGAGGCGACGCGCTTCCTCCCCTTCAACCGCGGCAGCAATCCCGGCGCCGTCCAGTGTGGGAAGGGCAATCCGCAGCATCCCTCGGGCTACCGCACCGGCTACTTCTGGCAGGAGGTGCTTAAGCGGGAGCGTTTCCTCGATATCCTCGGCTCCTACGTCTTCCTCGAGACCCGCGAGGAGAAGGTCGATGACGCGAAGGGCGCACGGACAGAGAAGCGCGAGTCGGTCATCTTCCCGCGCTACCACCAGCTCGACGCCGTCAGCAGCCTCGTCGCCACTGCCGCCGAGGACGGCCCCGGACGCAACTACCTCATCCAGCATTCCGCCGGCAGCGGCAAGACGAACAGCATCTCCTGGCTCTCCCACAGGCTCGCGAGCCTGCACACCGCCGCCGACGAGAAGGTCTACGACTGCGTCATCGTCATCACCGACCGTCGCGTGCTCGACCAGCAGCTCCAGGACGCCATCTACCAGATCGAGCACGCCCAGGGCGTTGTGAAGGCCATCGACGAGGACTCGCAGCAGCTCGCCAGGGCACTCGTGGACGGCACGAAGATCGTCATCACGACGCTGCAGAAGTTCCCGTTCGTCCTGAAGGGACTCCTGACCATCGCCGGGGCATCCCCGTCCGAGAGTCCTACGGAGGCCGAGCGATCCCAGGCGGTCGAGTGGCGCCGCGAAATCGCGGGTCGCCGCTATGCCGTCATCGTCGACGAGGCGCACTCCAGCCAGACGGGCGAGACCGCACGCGAGATGAAGGCCATCCTGGGGTCGCGAGCCCAGACGGACGAAGAGCCGGAGGACTGGCAGGACGGCCTCACTGCGATGGTCGAGTCACGCGGTCCGCAGCCCAACCTCTCGTTCTTCGCCTTCACGGCCACTCCCAAGGGCAAGACCGTCGAACTCTTCGGCCGCCCTGGTCCGAGCGGCAAGCCGGAGCCCTTCCACGTCTACAGCATGCGCCAGGCGATCGAGGAAAACTTCATCCTCGACGTGCTCCAAAACTACACGGACTACAACACCTACTACCGCATCGCGAAGCAGGCTGCGGACGACCCCGACGTCCCCAAGCGCCGCACGGCCGTCGCGCTGGCCAAATTCATGACCCTCCACCCCCACAACATCAGCCAGAAGACCGAGGTCATAGTCGAGCACTTCCGCGAGCACGTGCGACACCGGATCGGCGGCCGGGCGAAGGCGATGGTGGTCACAGGGTCACGGCTCCATGCCGTCCGGTACATGCAGGCCTTCGAGCGCTACATCGAGGAGCATTCATACGACGACATCCGGCCGCTCGTCGCCTTCAGCGGGACCGTCACCGACCCCGACACCGGCCTCGATTTCACCGAGCCCGGCATGAACACAGACATCGTGACGGGGAAGCCAATAAGCGAGGCCCGGCTCCCAGCCCGCTTCGCGTCGCCCGACTACCAGATCCTGCTCGTGGCGGAGAAGTACCAGACCGGATTCGACCAGCCACTGCTGCAGGCCATGTATGTCGACAAGCGGCTGGACGGTGTGCAGGCCGTGCAGACGCTGTCGCGCCTCAACCGGGTCGAGCCCGGCAAGGAGGCGCCCTTCGTCCTCGACTTTGTGAACGACCCCGAGGACATCAGCACCGCCTTCGCCCCCTACTACGACCGCACGCAGCTGCTGGAGGCGTCGGACCCGTACCAGCTTGAGCAACTGAAGCACGAGCTCGACGGTTTGCAGGTCTATCACGTGAGTGAGGTGGAGACGTTCGCCAGGGTCTTCTACGTGCCCCTGTCGCGACAGCAGCCGGGCGACCACGCCCGCATCGAGGAGTGCCTACAGCCCGCTCGTGACCGCTTCCACACCCTTGACGAGGACGGCCAGAACGAGTTTCGCGACCGGCTCAGCGCGTTCGTGAATCTCTACTCGTTCCTCAGCCAGATCATCCCGTACGGGGACAGCGAGCTGGAGCGCCTCGCCTCATTCGGGCGCCTCCTCCTCCCTTCCCTCCAGCCAGCCCGGGATGGCCCCGTCGACCTCGGTGACGACGTGACTCTTGAGTACTACCGCCTGGAGCACGTGCAGACCTATGCTGCCTTCTTCGAGGATCAGGAGGTCTACGTCACAAGCCCGCGTGCCGTGGGCACCGGCAGCCCGGAGGAAGAGAAGGCGCCGCTCTCGGAGATCATCGACCAGCTCAACGAGCGGTTCGGCACCAACTTCACCGACGAGGACCGCCTCTTCTTCGAGCAGGTCAAGGAGCGCGCCCTCCGCGACGAAGACGTGCGCCAGATCGCCGTTGCCAACCCCTTCGACAAGTTCAGCCTCGGCATCCGTGAACGGGTGGGCCAGATGATGGTCGAGCGCATGGGCGAAAACGACGCGCTCGTCACCCGCTACCTGAGCGACACCGACTTCCAGGAGATCGCCTTCGCCGTCCTCGCCCGCGAGATATTCCAGGCGGTCGAGGCGGCCGGCCGCTAATAGCCGACGAGCGTGTCGCTGCGTGGTGCTCTCGAACCAGCGGCGACCCTTCAAAGATGTGAACTCACCATCGTCGTGTCTTAGCCCCATGAGCACAGTTCTGCGACGATGAAGTCTCCGGTTCGGGGGAAACGTGGGGCCTGCGAGTGCCGCTGGTTGGTCACGCTTCGCTGCCTAGAGCCCCAAACTAAGCACTGAGGAGCCGAGAAGTGTCCGATCTAATCGCGTGCCTTCAGTCTTTCAATCTGAAGGAAGAGGTTCATGTTGTTACGCGCCGCCCTCGGCGGGGGGGACATTCTGACTTGAGGCGAGGTTTTTCGGGAAGGCCTCGGCGTCGTCATCGGCGTAGACGTGCCGAGAGATGCGTTCGTAGCGATGGACTACCACCTCGACTGGCTTCAGTTGGCGTTATTCCTCACCCGGACGCCCGAGCCGCCACAGTTCATCCCGAAGGGCGATGTGCTTGGCGAAGGTCAGGAAGACTTCAAAGCGAACCAGATGGATATCGACCTTCTCTTGGTGTTCAACAAAGGTGGCACTCCCCACCTTGTGTTGCTTGAGGCGAAGATGGAAACCGGCTGGTCGAACCTCCAGATGTGGAAAGAGGCGAAGCGGCTACGCCAAATCTTCGGGGAACAGCCAGATCTTGATGTCGTCCGACCGTACTTCATGCTGCTGTCGTGGACTCGGCCGCGACGCCTTGAGGCAGATGAGTGGACCGCCTGGATGACGCGGGATGGGAAGCCAGTGTGGATGGAATTGCCGTGGCCCCATGGCCTCTCCAATGTCACCCGATGCGGCGATGACGGGCGAGGATCGATAGATGGCGGCTTCCTGCGAGTAGACCACCTAGCGGGGTCGACGCTGCGACCGTCGGATGGTAGGAGGCGTTCAGGGGTAGCGAGGAACGCCTCTGGGCAGGGAACTGTGGGTAGTCCGTTCTAGTCGTCAGGCGAAGGCCCCAGCTTCGTAAGGCGAATGGCTCCGTGAGGAGTGTGCAGGGACCGTATCGTGCGACCGCATCATCTTGTCGCTGCCCTCGTTGGTAGATCCCGTCAAACACATCTCCCAGGGCCTAGATTCCATCCGCTGCTACTGGTTACGTACTCGCTGCGGGCCAGAACGACTTCGCACCGCCTCCTCGATTCGCTCGGCGACTCGGTCCACGTTCGAAAGAACCTCGTGCCCCCAAACCCGTAGGACAACCCAGCCGTCCCTTCGGAGCCGGGCAAAGTTCCGACGGTCTCGACGACGATTCTCTTCGATCTTGTTGATCCAGTAGGGAGAGAGCTTGTGCCTCCATGTTGGGAATCTCCATCCATGCCAGAAGTCCCCATCGACGAACACCACAACCCGTGCGCCAGCGAAGACGATGTCAGGAGTGCCGGGAAGGCCTCGCGCATTCTTCCTGTAGCGGAGGCCTCGCGCGAACAGAGCCCGGCGCACCGCTATCTCGATCCCCGTGTCTTTGCTGCGGACACGAGACATTAGGCGACTGCGCTGGTGGGGGGTTAGCGAGTCTGTCACGTCACCGAG
>Ga0209022_1000787_pt1 | contig 37485 bp, 33 predicted proteins | sample PinacodermPK_FD_187300 | JGI IMG/M metagenome (GOLD analysis project Ga0209022, IMG submission 187300) | Host-associated microbial community of the marine sponge Aplysina aerophoba from Gulf of Piran - sponge pinacoderm, lysed by proteinase... | ecosystem: Host-associated > Porifera > Sponge >...
CGAAGCGAGCCCGCAAGGATGTGCATGACCGTGAGCGCGGGTTGGCTAAGGTGTTGAAACGACTGAACGCCAGCAAGCAACCGGCATCGCTGGTCAGTGGTGGGATGGCCAAGTATCTATCGTTCCCCTTGGGTCAAGCGATATTGAATGAGGCGAAGATAGCCAAGGTGGCCCGGTGGGATGGTTTACGGGGGATTGTGGCGTGGGGGTGTCAGGATCGAGACCCCCGTGATGTCATCATGCAATATCGTCAGTTGGCGGTGATTGAAGCGTGTTTTCGGGTCAATAAAAGTGATTTACGGATCCGTCCGATTTTTCATTGGAAGGAGCATCGGATTAAAGCGCATCTGGCGATATGTTATATGGCCTTTTGTTGTGTTCAGCATCTGCGTTATTTTTTGAAAGCACGGGGTCACACCATGAGCACGGCTCGGGTACAGAGAGCCTTGTACGGAATCCAAATCAGTATCCTGTATGATACTGAGGGTAAGGGGCGGTATGGGATGCCGAACCAAGTATCGAGTGATGCACGAAAGATTTATCAGACCCTGGGACTGGTGTGGAACCGCTGTCCGTTTGCGATTACGTCTGGGCGTCAATCAGGACCAAGGAAGGATAACAGGCGGTCTTCTGGAGGAGCATGAAGCACACGTACTGGTGTCAGCAAGGTGACCTTTTGTTAAGCGGTAACGATGGGAAGGTATCGCCCAATGAGGAGACCATTCAAGTGTCATTGAGGTGGCGGCTGTGTTATGCAACAGGATGTGCGATGGCGAGTGAGATGATTGACCAAGGAGGGGCGTGAAACGCACCAGAGAAGAGAACAAAAAGTCTGAAATAAGTCGCTGGGTGTGAACCAAGAAGCGGGTAAAAGTAGTGCCCCTTTTTGAAAGTCAGACCCTTATTTTACGGGAGTTTCAGCGGTTACATGTCTGAACTCAAGAAATAAGAAACCAAAAAAATTTAAGGTGTTACAACCAAAACAGGGTATAGTTTCTAGCTCAACTTATCACTACAATTTTGCTTTGTTGATTCAAGCAAAGTAGGACTGACAAGGGAATTTGAGGATTACAACAGGTGGAGTATAGGGAATACGAGGTGTCACAAGTATCTAGCGATTATTAATGGCCGCTCAATCGGCCGACATCTTCAGGTGGATTTATTTTGATGATCCTTCAACTTGGCTGCATAGTGAAGGACTTCAGTAATTCTGGCAGCATTGTCAACAGCGATTTGACCATCAATGTTATGTAAATTATTCTCGAATCCGACCCTGATTTTGTGACCATATTTCAGTGTATGTGACAGTATCTGGGTCTCCTGAATGCCAAAAGCACATATTGCTAGATCAGAACTAGGGATTACATTTTCAACATAAGATAGTAGTGGGTCAAGGTCTTCCAATTTGGCAGGGCAAACATAGTATGATCCTATGACCAGAAGTAATTGGAGTCTTGTGGATGGTATGATTTTGGCGGCAACCATCCTTTCCAATAAATCAATATCATTTCTGTCATACAAGATATGCTGTACATTGATACCTTGTTCCAAGGCCTGATGATAGGCACGACTAGCTGAATCCAACTCATCGTCAGCTAGAAACTCCCTGATCGCTACTGAAACTGAATCCGCATCAAGTTTGGTAAGTATCTTACGTTGACTCGAAGGATTGTACTTTCCAGCACTCTCGGTTGTTAACTGGACCAACATATCCGGTACAGCGATAGCCATTTCCTGAATTAACTCGCGATAAAGACCGATTTCAAGAGTATGGCGACCTGATTTATCCCTGACATGGGCATGAATAGCTTGAGCGCCTGCTTGATAACAGGCTATGGCGTCAGAAACCAATTCGGTAATGGTTATCGGCAGATTTGGATGATCAGCCTTAGTCCTACGAGCACCATTGGGAGCTACCATAATTCGAGGTAACATTTTACCGATCAGTATCTCCTAAAACGCCGGATACTGCACTGGCAAGTTTTTCTACAAGTTCATCTATTTGGGCATCGGTAATAATATAAGCTGGAGCAAGAAGAACATGGTCACCACAGGTACCATTTATGGTACCTTGCATCGGGTAGCATATCAACCCCTTTGACATCGCCGCAGATTTCAACTTTCCAGCAATATTCGCTTCCGGGTTAAATGGCTCCTTTGTCTCACGGTCTGCAACAAACTCAAGGCCCATAAATAAACCCCGTCCACGAATATCACCTATATGTGGATGCTGTCCAAACTGGGCTTTCAGTGCTGACAGCAGATATTTGCCGGCCCGATTTACCCGATCAACGAGTCCTTTTTCCTCTAATTCCTCTAATACCGCCACTCCTGCAGCGGCAGCCATGGAATGTCCTTGGTATGTATGTCCGTGCTGGAAGAACCCTGATCCAGAGGCAATGGCATCGTGAATATAATTCTGACACAGCATTGCCCCGAGTGGTTGATAACCTGCGCCCAGCCCCTTGGCCATTGTGATTATATCTGGAATAACTGCTTCCTGGTCAATAGCAAAGAAACTCCCCGTACGCCCTGCTCCACACATCACCTCATCGGCTATAAGCAAAATACCATACCTGTCACATATTTTTCGGATAGATCTAAAGTAGCCAAGTGTAGGGGGTACCGCACCCAAGGTGGCTCCAACAACAGGTTCAGCAATAAAAGCCATAACGGTCTCAGATCCTAGTCTTAGGATTTCCTGTTCAAGTTCATTGGCCGTTCTCTGACTGTACTGCTCCACTGTTTCCCCAAGGCGTAAACCACGATAGGCAAAACAAGGTGAGATATGGGATGTATCAATCAAAAGAGGAGCAAATTGGCGTCGTCGCCACATATTTCCTCCGACAGCGAGTGCCCCAAGGGTATTTCCATGATAACTCTGCCGACGGGCAATAATTCGGCTTCGCTGTGGCTGTTCGGTTTCCAGAAAGTACTGTCTAGCGACCTTGATTGCTGCTTCTATCGCTTCTGACCCACCCGAAACAAGATATACCTTCTCTAAGCCCTTTGGCGCTTTTTTGACCAATAGTTCGGCTAGAAGTTCTGCCGATTCAGAAGTAAAAAAGCCAGTATGGGCAAATGCCAGTTTCTCAAGTTGAGTGTTGAGGGCAGTGATAATCCTTTCATTAGAGTGGCCAAGAGAGGAGACAGCGGCTCCTCCGGAACCATCAAGGTACTGTTTACCTTCTTTGTCGTAAAGATAGACACCCTCCCCTCTTGCCACGGTTGGCAATTGGATCCGTGAGTTTCTAGAAAATACCTTGCTCATAGCCACCTCAATCCATAAATAATCAATCAATAAAATTGAGAGGCGCTGTTTTTACCCTAGGATAATGTGCTTCGGTTCTGCCGCGTGCTACGATTGAACACTGCGGCGACGACGCAGTTGAAGCCATGCGACCAACGCCAGCATCAATATTGATGGAATATAGAAAATTTCCTTGAATATTCTGTCTGCCTTAGTCTCGATATATAGAACCTCCCAATCAAAATCAATACCTTTCTCCTGAGCATATTGACCATAATTAAGCATATCTACAAATACCCTGTCATCTTCTTCAGTTCGAAATGACAGCCCTGCATGACGGTCCAATCTAGTTGCACCATCACCATCAGTCATATTGCCAAGTGGAAGTTCTAACGTGGTTTCAACTATCTCTCCGGTTACAAAATCTTCACCAGACATTCTTACCCTGATTTGGGCCATGTCAGGAGCATTATCGGCCATTTCAATCAGTTCAGAAGATTGGATTCTCTGGTAAGGGTCCGATATCATATCAAGCCAGAATCCTGGCCGGAAAAGGGTAAATGCAATAAGTAACAATGCTGCACTTTCCCATAGCCTGGAACGGGATAGAAACCAATTCTGTGTAGCTGCTGCAAACAGCATCATAGCTATGACGGAAACAATAAAGACGAATACTGCTTTGCTGAAAGTCACATCAATCAAAAGAAGTTCGGTATTAAAAATGAACAGGAATGGCAGAATGGCTGTTCGGATATCATATGAGAAACCAATGACACCGGTTTTGATTGGGTCGCCACCTGATATGGCGGCAGCGGCAAAAGCTGCGAGCCCAACTGGTGGAGTGTCATCAGCAAGAATTCCGAAGTAAAACACAAACATGTGTACTGCAATAAGTGGAACGACAAGGCCAGATTTGGCACCTACCGCCACAATTACGGGGGCCATAAGGGATGTTATTACAATATAGGTTGCTGTTGTGGGCAAACCCATCCCAAGTACCAGTGAGAAGAGAGCTACAAAGATCAACATCAGCAATAGATTGCCACCGGACAGCACCTCAATGAACTCACCAATCACTTGATGTGCCCCAGTCAGGGATACTGTGCCGACAATGATACCAGCTGTTCCAGTCGCTACCGCGATGCCGATCATGTTACGTGAACCTGCGACCATACCTGCGATCAATTCTTTCCAGCCACGAGTTATTTTTTGGGTAATTCTTTGTTCACCTCGGAATAAAGCCTTTATTGGATGCTGGGTTAGCATGACAAATATCATTGCAAAAGTTGCCCAGAAGGCCGAAAGTCCAGGTGAAAGACGCTCGATCATCAAATTCCAAATCAATACGACAACCGGTAACACAAAATAGGTCCCGGTTTTCGCTATAGGTCCGGCAAGGGGCAATGACTTGAATGGTTCATTGGGATCATCTTCTGTGAGGTCTGGCTGGGCTGATGACCATTTCAGGAGAACAAGATACGAAGCAATGAACAGAACCGACATGCCTAGGAATGAGTAATCACCAAGGAGTGGCTTGAGCCAGCCGAGGCCAAAATAAGTCGTAAGGCACAAAGCGCAAAAAATGGCAATGCCCAGTGCAAGTCGGGCAAGTTTTATTAGCAGAGGTTTAGGTTCACTGGCTGGTGGAAGGCCTTTTAGATGCATCTTCGCAGCTTCCAGATGGACGATATAAACCAGAGCGATGTAAGAAATGATTGCCGGCAAGAATGCATGCTTAACTACTTCAAGATAGGAAATTCCTACATATTCAACCATAAGAAAGGCTGCAGCACCCATAACCGGTGGGGTCAATTGCCCATTGGTTGAAGAGGCAACCTCAACGGCACCCGCTTTTTCAGCCGAAAAACCAACTCGCTTCATCAGGGGTATCGTAAAAGTACCAGTGGTCACAGTATTGGCAATGGATGAACCTGAAATGAGACCTGTAGCCGCTGATGCCACTACTGCAGCTTTAGCTGGCCCACCTGTCAAGTGCCCCATAAGGGCAAATGCAAGTTTGATAAAGTAACTGCCGGCTCCTGCTTTCTCAAGTAAAGACCCAAACAATACAAACAAGAAAACCATTGACGCAGACACACCCAACGCAAGGCCAAAGACCCCTTCTGTCTGCATCCAGAAATGCCACATGGCCTTTCCAAAACTGGCACCTTTCCACTGCATGGCATCAGGAAAGAATTCCGCATCGCCAAAAAATACATAAAGCAGGAAAACGCTTGCCACAATTACCATGGGTAGACCAAGAGCCCTATAGGTAGCAACCAAAACTATAGATAGTCCCGTGGCTGAAACAATCAGATCACCAGTTGTCGGCAATCCCGAACGGTCAGCTATTGCAGCCGAGTTGGCAATGAGATAAAGAGTGGAACACAGCCCAGCACCGATCAAAATCCAGTCATACCATGGTATTCGAACCCGCGATGCAGATTTGTAAAGAGGATAAGCTAATGCGGCAAGAGTGAGACCAAAAGCAAGATGTAATACCCTTTCAGTATCGGAAGTGACATATATCCAATTCAAACCAAGTGTTCGGGCTAAGAATGCCGGTAATGGTGAGGCGTTGATTATTTGCAGGATGGCCCACAATAAAGCCGTTCCAGTGATTACACCAGCCTGCCAATTATCGGGGTTTCGTCCACCGAGATCTAGTTCACTAGCTAGTTTATGAGCATCAGATTCAGATCGATTATCTGCGGACAATACCCACCTCCAGATTTACTGATCTACATCACCGTTGGTGCCAAACGCACAGCCGAAGTTCTCGGCTGTGCTGGCGAGAGAACTATTCAATCAAGCCTAGTTCCGTGTATGCCTTAATAGCACCTGGATGTAAGGGAGCGGACAAGGAATCCTTGACCATTTCTTCAGCCTTTAAGTTTGCAAAAGCAGGGTGTAGCTTGCGAAAATCTTCTAGATTTGCAAGAACCGCTTTTGCAACTATATAAACGACTTCATCTGGGACTTCAGCAGAAGTGACAAATGTAGCACCGACACCAAATGTTTGTATGTCATCGGGATGGTCTGGGTACATCCCGCCTGGGATATTTGCAATTCGATAATATGGTCGGTCAGCGACAAGTGCGTCAATTTCTGGAGCTATCGCTGACACGATAACGGCATCACAAGAAGCAAGTGTTTCGTGTGTAAGTGCTGATGGATGACCAACAAGCCAGAAATATCCGTCAATCTTGTTATCACAGAGAGCTGCTCCAGTTTCGGCAGATTTCATTTTACCAGCAAGAGCCAGATCATCGCGACTCCATCCCATGGCAGCCTCAATGACCTCCCACGTTCCAAGCGTACCAGAGCCATCGTTGCCAATGTTGAAACGCTTGCCTGGAATATCCGTAATATTGTTGATGCCAGAATCACGTCGGGCAACAATGGTAACTGGTTCGGGGTGAACTGAGAATACAGCTCGCAGGCCTTCAAACTGATTATCTTCAAATCTTGAGGTACCATTATAGGCATGGAACTGCCAGTCAGATTGGGCGACCCCAAACTCAAGTTCGCCACCTTTGATGGTGTTAATATTATAAATTGATCCCCCGGTTGACTCGACAGAACATCGAATTCCGTGTTCTTGTCGGTCCTTGTTAACCAGCCGACAGATTGCCCCTCCTGTTGGATAGTAGACACCCGTCACCCCGCCGGTCCCAATTGAAATGAATTGTTGTTGTGCCGCAACAACAGTTACTGAAGCAATTAATGTGCCAAGTGCGACAAATGTTGCAGTCACAATGCTTAATAGCTTTATCGTTTTCATTGTATTCTCCTTAGTTTCCATTCCATTAGACTAACCAATGAATGAGTTATATTCGCATACAGATTAAACCGATATTTGGAAGCGGTGTCAAGAATTAAATATTTAAATATTATTGGTGAAGCAAAACCGAACGATGTTTAATCCATCAGATAATATTTTGCGTTGATTATTTTGTCGGAAATGGACTGATTTTAACGTGTCTCACGGTACATTAATGAGCGATGGGCTTTGGGAACAAATTTCTTAACGGTGAAGAGCCAAGACGACCTTTCTCCATGCAGTGGATATCCGATGGTATGCTCAGCCCAATATGTCTTCATTTAAGCTCATCAACATCAGTTTTTTGAAGGGAAAAGGTCAATTCTAAATTGAGGGAATTACCTAAGTTGTATCAAGAGGCAGATTAGTGAAGTACTATCTGCTGAACAATATTATTTTGGAGTGCTGGTCTTTTAAGTTTCAGGAACGGGTTTCTCGGGAGTAAGCCGCGTGGTCAAGTCAGCCGCTCCTGTTCCCATGGTTTCAAGTGCGTTCCATCCCTGTTTGCGGCGGTTTCGGCCACAGTTCGTAGAATTGTAAAGTCCTTCGTACCGACTTTTGAACGAAAACTTTCAGCAACTTTCTGCATGAGTTTTAACGGCCGGATATCTCTCTTCGCGGCATTGTTCATGGCCAGAACAAGCGAGTTATGGAGGCTCAGCTGTATAGCGACAATCTGCGGAACTTATGTTATAATATCAAGCGATTTAATTATTTGGAAACGGTAGCCAAATATAATCAAAGAGTTGAAAGTGATTATGTGGTGACAGTGAATGATTTGGTCTAGACATGGTGAAAAATGAGCTATTTTTATAGTTTGGATTAGGTTATCGGATGTGAGTAGTCCCAAGGAGTAGAAATTATTCCGAACAATCAATTTTTTTCAAAGGCAAAACAGGTGATTGATGGTTTTATAGACGTATAAAGGTTACCATAAATTAGAGCGCGGAGCAGTGATTAAGAGTATAATTCCCAACTTAAGACAAATTCTATGACAGATAATCTAATGCATGAAACGATAATCAAACAGGCTCAAAAAAGCCAGAGATTCTCCATTACTCAGACAATCAAAACCCAAATACCGCATGGTGTTGACGGTCGGTTTTACCTAATTTTATTGTTACCCGCAATAATATTAGTATTGCTTGGTTCCGTTTTATTTGTCCAAAAACACTTTGACCGAGTAACTCGCCAAATGGTATCGAATTTTGCTCCACAATTTGAGCAGGTACTTCGGTCAATTAATTCTGAAGAAACTAAAGAAGTGGCTTCGGAAGTGGCGGGTAGCATCTCAAGACGATTTGGTATGGAATTATCTTTTATTGATAATCAAGGAGGAGAAATTGACAATCAAAGAGTGTTTTATGACTTCTCTGGACTGATCATAACCGATGAGCTTCAAAGTAGATTCACCTCTATTCGTGCCATTGATTTAACAATCAACGACTTAAATGATTTAAATATATTTTTTACAACAAACCACGGATGGGCCAAGGTCAAAGTTGGTCGCGAAATTTTATCACCCTCAAATCCTCATCAATATTTGATACTGATAGTATTGACCGGCATTCTCACCAGTTCCATCTCAATTCTTTATCTCCGCAATCAAATCAAGCCAATTAAACGACTTGCAAAGGCCGTTGATGCGTTCGCGACAGGCCAAGAATATCAACTCAAAGCAAGTGGAGCGATCGAAGTAAGAAGTGCCATTAATGCCTTTATATCAATGCGAGACACGATTCGTGAGCAAATCGATCAGCGGTCCCAATTACTTGTCAATATTAGTCATGATATTCGTACCCCTCTGACAAGACTTCGACTTGAAGCTGAATTGATTAGTCACCCTTTGATTAAGCAAGCGTTGATTGAGGATATTGAGCAAATGGATACAATGCTTGAGGGTTTACTAAACTTTGTCGCAACTGGAGAAAAAGAACCATTCTCACCAATCAATCTCATTCAACTCATCAATAAGTTGGTGGAAGAGTCTAATTGGAAAGACTTTGAACTGAACACTTACGTTTCGGAAGAAGCTCACCAAAATCCTATGCTCTTATGTCGTCCGCTCGGAATAAAGCGGTCCTTAGAAAACCTGTTAGCGAATTCGGTAAGGCACGCAACAAAGGCCAAGGTCAATTTACATTACCGATCTCAGACCCTCATTCTATCTGTTGAAGATAATGGTCCAGGGATTGCAAAGAATCTCCAGAAAAAGGCTCTGCAGCCATTCACTCGGCTTGATAATTCTCGCAACTTAAATCAATCTGGAAGTGTTGGATTGGGGTTGGCAATAGTTGATAAAACTATCAAAGAACATGGTGGAAGTGTATTTCTTTCAAAAAGTAGTGAACTTGGTGGCCTCCGAGTTCAACTCAAGGTCCCCGCTCAACCACCTGAAACACATTCAGATTAGATGAGTGTGGTAGGCCTGGAGGGATTCGAACCCCCAACCAAAGCGTTATGAGCGCTCTGCTCTAACCGTTGAGCTACAGGCCTTCACTTACAATTAAACTTAAACAAACATTCAAGTTCTTCAAGTCTACAAACTCGCTTTAAAAAATGTTGAATGCTTAAACCAAGGAAAAAAGCAAATGGTAGCGATTTTTGCCCTTACCAATACCTTTGGTACTAAAGTAAACTTAATCTGGCAGTTCGCTTAAGCAACATTCTATAGGACTTTCGTTTTGACCTTGTAATAATAATTCTGCTTGGGTTTCATGCAGTGATGGGAGAAATCTCATTATTTAGGAGATTTACCTCATGATTCTATTCAACATCCCACGTATAAAAATCTTAACAATATTAACAATAGCCATCAACCTGACCCGTATGAACGTATGATTGCCGAAGCCATAGTCACTGCCATCCTGGCTACGCAATCTTCAGACCCGACCAATGTAAATTTGATTTCTCGAAACGAGGCCACACTTTCCTTTTACGAAGACCCGCCAAATCAGAAAACCAAAATATTGTCATCACCACCCGCATCAGTATTTTGGAATGGTCCAATTGAACCCTTACTCAGTATGATTGCTCAATACTACGAATTGGAATTGATTATTTCGGGTGCTCAACCAGTCTTATCCATTCAAATCAATGTTTCTTCAACTGGTTTGGACTTTTCTGAACTCATTGAGCTCCTCAGTGGTTTGAAACCTAACCAGTTCACTATCAACTTCCGTTCCGAACCACAAATTTTGGAATTAATCTATGTTGATGCACTTTAGGAGTAATTTTTCATGGGTGATTGCTGGGGTCATGAGTTCATTATTGTTTATCGCGGCCTGCTCGCAATCCCAACCCGAAAATATCCAATCGGATCTTGGCAAAGAAATTATCCTCGGCAAAACTGACCAACTCCTTCTCAGCGAGTCAATTGTATCAAAGGAAAATTACCTTAAATTGGGTTTGCGTGGGCCCGAATTCCCACATGACCACATTAGAAACAATGCATTGCGTGAGGTTGCCTTAATCTTTGGTAGTCAAACTGGTTTTAAGTCAGCTACAGGGTCAATAACCCGTGCGCTTGAAAAACATTCAAATAATTTGTCAGTGGTTTTTGATTTTGGCAAAGTCACGACTCCACTTGAGCAAAATCGCGGCTACGTTATCCCGCCGGTAATCATCAAAGCAACAGATGCCGTCAGCCTTAATCATGAACACACAATACTATCTTCAACCCCTCCCCCTTTCGATACCCTCGCTGCCCACCCGGAAGAGGGTTGGAATAGTCGTGTTTTACCCAAGGTAAAGGAAGGCGAAATGGAAGGCGAAACTTTTTCTTAAAAAACCAGTATGAGTAACCACTCATAAACGGAATTATTCCAATCCATGATAACGGAATTATCAGAATAGTCATCAGTGAGATGGTCACAGCAACTCGATATATATTTGGTTGACTCAAGAGCCCAAAAACTTGAGTACTATCCTCTTTTGAGCTCTCGTTATCATCAGTTTCCTGAGAATATTCCATTGGTTTCAGGATGGCTAATTGGGGATCAAATTCGTATAGCCATTATCCGTCATAGCCGCAAGAATACTCGCGAGAACGATTGAATTTCGAGCCTCTTGTTCAAGTCGGATAAAATTGATACGGGTATTGAGACTATTCAGGTCAATCAAGTCTTGAAGAAGAGCTGTTTCATTTTTTTGTTGTCGGTTTGCCAACGAATCCAAGGTCGGAGAATAATATAACATTGAACGAATATCCATGACTTGGATTTGGCTGATTTGTTCAGGGACTTCCTCATTATAGTTTGATAGTTTCGCAAGGGTTGTGTAAACCCCACCCGATTCCACGGGCATGTGTAATTCAATGGCATATTCAATGGCTTTCATCGCCGCTTTTTTGCGGGCATGAATTGAATCACGAATCGCTGCTTCAGATAGACCTTGGGGTGTCTTGAGGGCTTGATTAGTAATTGGAATAGGAGGAATCGGGTCAACGGTATTTGAAGCTAACCGCGCAATGGCCTCAGGTAAGTACGATTCACTTAAAGAAATTGTTGAATGGTCAGTAATGAGACCCCAATCAATTGTTGGATTTTCAATATTATTGATTGAGCCAATAGCCTGTTTCTCACGGTGAAGCCATGCAGCCATTCGGATACCATTTTTCTGGACTATTTCATTTGTACCGAGAGACCAATTATTTGTAGCATGGTCAATGATTTGGTTCGCTGATATTGTTTTTGTTGGCAATACTTGGGCCGATAAATCAACGAGGTGACAAAAATCTGGATTAGGGTCATAACGTCCGCTTTCTGCCTCAGCTCTAAATTGTTCGCGTAATCGAACCGAATGAATGTGCTGTTGTGCATCGGCAATTCTCTTATGTGCTTCCACTTGCCGGTCAAGATACCGACTCTGCTGAGCTGAATGAGCTCTGAGTGCATTAATTATTTCATGAGCTGCATGGGTTGTTTCTTGACTGACGTGATTACGGGTTTTGGAATGGTATGAACTGATTGCTCCACATTGACATCCAGCACCAAATACTGCCCAACTTGGGTGAGCAACGAGCATCAACAGTAATAGACCCATCAAAAAAAAGAATTGCTTCATCATTGATCATTTCCTTTTCCGTAAAGTAATTGCCAGATTTCGGAAACTGATTGGCTTCCACCAGGTTGCTGATTTTGTGTATTCAATTCATGGTCTTCTTCCGGCGAATTCGTTAATGTCTTCGGGTTGGAGTCCTCTTTTTGAGCCGACCCATGCGGTAAATTTTGCTTGGAGGCGGGCTTGCCCGTGTTAAGTTGCCGTATTGGGATTCGAAATATGACGGTAGGCTAGACCATTTTTCACTGAGTGGTCGCGTATTCTTACGCCATTCTCGTTCTGCAAATGAACAAAATTGACTAAAACCTTTTCCATCAGGATTGGCAACTTGGTCAAGGGCTCCTTTGAACAATTCGTCTAGTGAACCGGTTGACGAAAAATTCGCAATCGATAAACTCATTAGCCCCTTAAGGCAACTTAATTCTTCAATTGATTGTGGAGGTTGAATAGAAGCTTCAGAACGGAGCACCGAGGATTCAATTTGTGACCGGACAATGTCAGCAACAAATGTCCGTGATTCGTCACTACAAATAGGACTCGTTTTTTCGTAAGCCCAGTCGCTCAATGCAACAGTAGAAAAACCTAATAATAGGTATACTGCAATTAGAATAATTCGTAACATCGTTTTCCTCCATAAAGAGTTGTGAAGTCACAACTATGAAGGAAAATGGTGAAACTAAAACCACTAAAATTGACCGCGAGAAAATTTAATGTCAAAAACTTATTAGCGGTTTATTGCTAATAATGGCGGTTTAGCTCATCAAGTTGGCGACAATTAGCAATAGCGAACCGTCTAAAGGCATGAAAAAAGAATGAATAAACTAGCCAACAATGTCTGTATCCGAGAAGAAAAAGGCAATCTCTACAGCCGCATTTTCGGGGCTATCGGAGCCATGGACACTATTCTCTGTGAGTGAAACAGCAAGTTCTTTGCGGATGGTTCCAGGAGCCGCCTGTTCAGGATTAGTTGCCCCCATAACATCGCGATTGCGATTAATCGCATTTTCCCCTTCAAGAACTTGTACAACAACCGGACCAGAAATCATAAATTCGCAAAGCTCTTGATAAAATGGGCTTTCACTATGAACACTGTAAAAATTCTTTGCCTGATTTTCGGTGAGGTGAATCCTTTTTTGTGCGATCACTCTCAAACCAGCATCTTCCAGCATCGAAATAATCTTACCACATATATTCCGCCGGGTGGCGTCAGGTTTAATGATGGATAGGGTACGCTCTGTCACAGTCAGCCTTTCAATTGTTGATTAAGTTAAAATAATCAATGTGCAACATTAATAATTGCCATTCAATTAGCGAATTAGGATCAAAATTAACTTTTTCTATAACTCACACGGTAAAAAATTATTTGGATTTATTGTTCTCTCGCGGAGAATTAATTGCGTGAGTCATTTCCCACTTCTGCCCTTTTTGCGTAAAAAGTTTCATTGGCAATTTCATCACACTGAAATGTTTCCAATGGGCGCGTGACTTTTGTAATTGATCCCCAATATTTTGATTAAATACAACCATGACACGCGCATAGCGTGTCAGGTCCGCCTGTTGATAAGACGCTGCTCCAAAGAGAATGAGAGCCTGAGCTTGATTAGCGTCTGTCATCATAGGTGAGAGAAGAACAGGCTGATCTTTTTCAAAGTCATCACCGGTTTTACCAATGCCAATAAATTGATTACCCGTTTGAACCCATAATTGGTCCAAGAGAACATTGGTTTCTTCGTCACTGTCACATTTGACGAGAATACGCCACTCATTTGCTCGAGATTTTTTGAGCAATGACATTAAGAGCTTATCAAGATCTCCTTCAGCCTTATAAAAAATAAACTCATTCAAGTGGATTTTTCCCGTCATTTAAGAGATTAAAGATTGTTCGAACGCCCCAACCTGAAGGTCCCACAGGAGCTAAACTACCCGGCTTTTCAGGGAAGGCTACTCCCGCAATATCAAGATGTATCCATGGGGTCGTTGATTTTACAAATCGTTGCAGAAACTGTGCTGCTGTGATTGCACCAGCGTACATCCCTCCAATGTTCTTCATGTCCGCCAAGCGCGAATCGAGTTGCTTATCAAAAGCTTCATCCAACGGTTGGCGCCATGCTTTTTCACCAGTATGTCCGGCCGAAATAAAAAACTTTTGAGTTAACTCATCATTGTTTGAGAATAAACCAGCATACTTATCCCCTAAGCTGACCATAATCGCTCCCGTTAAAGTCGCTAAATTTATCATCCATTGGGGATTGTGTGTTTCTTGAGTGTGCCATAGTAAATCAGCTAGAACCAAGCGACCTTCAGCGTCAGTATTTAAAATTTCGACCGTATCACCTTTTAGTGATTTAACGATATCCCCTGGCCGCATTGCATTACCTCCGGGCATATTTTCAACCAAGCCGACTATGCCGACAACATGGACCGGGCTTTGAGCCATAGCAAGGGCCTTCATAACCCCAGCGACTACCGCAGCTCCAGCCATGTCCATAGTCATTTTTTCCATTCCTTTCGGCGGTTTAAGAGAAATTCCTCCCGTATCAAAACAAACACCCTTACCAATGATTGCATAGGGTTTTCCTTTCTGCCCTTTCCACTTCATAGTGACAACCTTTGACGGACTTTGAGATGCTTGTCCAACAGCCAATAAAGTATTCATACCAAGGGCTGCCAACTCTTGCTCTTCTAAAACTTCAACTTCGACACCATGTTTTTCTAAATCTTTAAGTTGGCTAGCGAATTCTGTTGTTGTCAAGGAATTTGCCGGCTCATTAACTAGGTCACGGGTGAAAAATGTTCCAGCAACGCCACAAGCCAGATGGCGATATTTTTTGGCACTCAATTCGGCATCTAAGCAAATGATGTCGGCTTGCTTAGGTGTAACCTGCTTTTCTTTTTTTGGTTTCTTGTAACGGTTAAATGAATACCCTCTTAATGCAACACCTTCAGCAAAATACTCAGCATCAGAGCTAAAGATTAAAATCTTTGATAACTGTTCAGACGCATTGGCGCCAATTGCACCGCCAGCCTCACGGAGTTGAGTAGGATTGGACTTCGCCGGTAATTTGAGAATCAAAAGCCTATCTGTCGCTAAACTTTCAGGGAAATTAATCGTCAGGACTTGATTTTCTTTGAGTTTGGAAAAGCTCTTTGAACTGATATATTCAGATAACTTTTGCGTGAAGTCTTGTTTGAAAGAGTTAACCTTTTTTCGAACTTGTTTTGTATCAGGCAAGCAAACAATTATCTGTTCAGTCGCACTTGACAATTGGCTGATAGTTTCGGCTGATAATTGATCAAAGTTAATTTCAATGGGAGCATTCATTTCATTTTCCAGTATCTTAATTGGTGAAAAGGATGGTCAACATACCGCACTTACTAAGTAGAATATACCTTCACAATATTTGTTTTTTTAAGCAGAATTAATGGCCAACACGATTGTCAAATATATCCTGACCCGACTCCTGATTGTTTTCGCGTTTTTTATTGTGATCTGGACAGGAATCAACTGGCTTAATCTTGTTGTTCGCAATTTAGAATCCATTCTCATCCTGTCACAGGACCCAGTTAGTCTTATAAAATATCTTTTTTTTACTTTGACAGTCGCTGTGGACCGTATTTTCCCTTTTGTTGCTTTCCTGACTGCAATTTATTTTGCTTTTAAACTTCAAACTTCAAATGAATTAAACGGAATGCAATCATTAGGGATGAATAATTATATTGCCTATATTCCTTTTTTTCTCTTTGCTTTAATTGTTCTAGCAACAGACATTTATCTTAAATTTGAACTGCGACCTTACAGTAGAGTTCAGATGGCAAATCTAGAACGGAATATCAACACCCCGATTGAAATACGTCATCAGCATGTCAGAAAATTTCTTGAATTTCCAGGCAATATTATCTTGTTTGTTGAAGAAATCAATGATGATGGAGTTTTGAAAGATATATTTATCCATCTAAATTATGACTCGAGTAAAGATGTTTCGCTTACTTTTCTTGCTGATACCGGTCATATTGAATACAAACAGAATGAAGAGTATACCCAGCCAGTCGTCAAGTTATTAGGTGGGCGAATCTACGCCCACAATCATGTGACTCATACCAATTATAAGGCTGAGTTTAAGCAAAGTCTTTCACTCAACCTTGAACCCAATTACACTGCACCACTAACTGAGGTATCTGCACAAGGACTCATTGGTATTATAACGACACTGCTGAACCCGACAACTCCAATGGTCGAAAAGACCCTTCTTTTCGCTGATTTTAATCGCAAAGCATCCAAAACCATTTTTGGGTTTTTTGTCGTGATTATTGGAGGGTTAATAGTAATTTATGGTAACTCAAGGCGTTGGAATGTCGGGGTGTCAATAGTAATTGCTTCAACAATTGCGTTTGGTAGTTTTTTCTTAGGGCAGTTTGCTGAAGACTTTGAATGGACCTCATCAACAGCCAACCTTACACTGTATGTATCTTCACTGCCTATGTTCATTGCTACTTTATTGACACTCATGAAACTGAATATAATTGACAAAAAGAGAGGTTTAGGTTGATCTACTACCTCTCTAAGCGTTTCTTGAGATACTTCTTTCTCGTTTATCTAGTTATAGCCTGTTTGGGATTATTTATTGAAATCATCAGGTCGCGAAGCTTTGCACTTGATTTAAACTTAACCCAGCTTGAATGGGTTCTTTCGTCATTACTGACAATTCCGCAATTTACTTTTGAAGTATTGCCGATAATTTTTTTATTAGGGGCTGTGCTTACTGGCATGAATATGATTCAAAAAAATGAGTTCCTAGCTTTTGAGTCATTGGGATATAGGCCAAATCGAATCACTCGGACACTTGGAATATTCTCACTTATGTTTGGATTGCTTGGTTTTACAATCATTTTTAATCCAGTCATGTTTTTAGCAAACAAACAATATGACAAATTTTTTCAAACCAATGAAAGCGCCTCCGAAACGGTATTTCATATCCAAAATCAAATTTGGATCCGGTTTAAGATCGATGATCAATCAGCGTTCTTTAAAGCAGAACGCTACAATGCAGAGGAAGAAGCATTCGAAGATATCAGTATCTTTTTGGAAACCCCGCTGCCCCGTTCTAGTGATGATTCTGCACTCACGAATATGGCGCTTTTAAATGATGCGAACACCCAGGATATAACAAATCAAGTCAACTTTCCGGCTGTAGAAGTGTGTTTTGCCGATAAGATTCGAATTTCTGAATCGAATTGGCTTGCAGAAGGAATATTCTATTGTGAGTTAAATAGTGAAATTAGGGATCAGGGATCTGCACCAGGGGAAGTACGCTGGATGCAAGCAATTAACGTGAACATATCTGTTGAAGACATTGAAAATCTTACCACGCCCGAAGAAACCAGTATATTCCGATCTCTTGCTATCCAAAATAAGCTGGACGATCTTGGTCTATCCTTTCGGGATCATAACATCCACTTCAACACCCTTCTTTCTTTGCCATTACTTGCGGCCCTGATGACGGCCATTGGGGTATGCTTTTTACCCTACTTTAAACGAAACAATCTTTATCTCGGAGCATTCTTGGTCGTGATATTTGGCTTAGGAGTATTCACCGTAAACAATTTTATTCGCTCACTTGGCATAAGCCAAGATTTACAACCATGGTTGATGTCGCTCTTGTTTCCCGTACCCATTGCTATTGTTTTACTCAGTCTATTTGGAATTAAAATTTTAGCCAATATGCAATTCCCTTCCATTAAGCTTCATCAACTAGTCAATGGCATATTAATTTTATTGTCAATGTATGGAATTAACTACCTCGTTTGTTCAAATGTCAATTGGGAAATTGGTGACAATTTTTGGGTGATTTGGGTTTTCCCGTTGTCAACGCTTGGTGTGATGCTATTATTACCCATTTTAGGAAAATCCGGTGTTGTCCTTGACCATTTTGCTAAACCATGAGCAATACTTGGTTGACGACAAATTAAGGTACTAGAGACCTACCCTTTTCCTTAAAATGATTCACGAGGATTCGTCCTCAAATAATTCTGTTCATTTTAATTTATATTGGTGCTTGTCAATCTGGCTTAATGATGAATGGAGTTTGTCGAAGAGTGATATTGCGGTCAGTTTTGCTCAAAAAAAGAACCATGATTCGCAGAGTTGGGTCAAAAAATTGTTGCTTGAAGTGATTATGATTAGAAAATCGCCAATTGAAAATTAGGTTATCTCAGTGAGAAAAAATAAAGGCACCCAAATGAACTATCTCGTTTGAAAATTGATTGAACATGCCATCTGAAATTCTAAACAAGAAAATTATTCAGGTCATTCTTACGTTCTTATGCCTGCTCATTCTCTTACCACATTCTGTCATGGGACAAGAAGCAGCAAATAATGTTCAGATTAAGGCTGACGAAATAATTTTCCAATCCGACTCAATACTTATTGCAACTGGTCATGTTGAAATCAGAACAAATGACGTATTCTTACAATCCCCTAAGCTAATATTTGATGGCCAATCTCTTAAGGTGTTTGGTCCGATCTATGCGACAGATAGTGACGGTAATATTGTAAAATCGGAATTTGCACAACTTACCCCAGAAACACGAGAGACACTTTTTCAGGGGGTAAGAGCCCTCTTTGATAAACAAGTTCAGATTATCGCCGAATCTGAAAATTCGACTACTGATGGTTATGTAATTTTTAACAACGTCGCCGTTTCCACTTGTCCAGTGTGCATAACAGGGGAAACACCCATCTGGTACTTCAAGGCGCAATCGTTAACGACTGACCCCGAGGGAAAACGCATTTATCTTAAAAATGCTCAGTTTCGATTGTGGGGGATGCCCCTATTTTACTACCCCTGGATGTCCCTTGCCAATCCTGCCCATGGGAATGCCGCAGGATTTCTATTTCCTGAAATTTCGTATAGTAATGACCAGAAATTATCGGCCACCATTCCTTACTTCTATCCTTTGAGTCCGAGTTCAGACGTTGAACTGATATTTGGTGCCAATGCAAAGAGTAGAGATTTAGAAATGGGTTACCGCTTTAGGCATCGCTTTGCAAATGGTTGGGTCAATTTGTCGGGGGGTATACCTGTGACCAATCAAAAAGTGATAAGCGAAGATTTCACCTTTACTGGCGAATGGGAAATTAACCCGAACAATCGCTTCAAATTTTTGTTAACGAATACAAGCGAAGAAAACACTAGCTACCCAGCCGGTTTGTTTCCTGACAACTTCAGTTTATTATTTGGGGAATATACTAACACATCATCCCGAGGCCGAACTTCACTTCGAGCAATTTCAATAGATCCCCTTAATGACCAACCAGACGTTGAGTTTAGAAATAGTTTGAATACTATTTCAGATTTTCACTTCGCTTCACATGACCTGTTCCCCATGGAATCTATTTTTCTTGGCTATAAGACGGCAATACAAGTGGTTAACACAAGTAGAGAGACTTATGAATTTTTGAGTTCGTCACTACTCCTAGAAGCACGCCATGCAAAAGTTTTTGATTTCGGTTTGAGTATGACAAATCATCTTTTCTTGCTTGGAAAGGAGTATAATGTCGCAAACGACCGCACCAACAAAGCGTCAACCAACACCAAAGCAATATTGGCGACCGATTTCAATTATCCGCTTATTTCCACCAGTAGTACAACTACACATTTGCTTGAACCATTTCTACAGGGTGTGGCAGTTGAAGAAAACAACACCGGTGACCTTTTCCTAAACTCTAAACGATGGCGAAGTTGGCAAGAAATAGACCGGTCGAGTCTTATTTCACCGTACCAAATATCAACTGCTCCGGGGATTGGCGACGGAAATGAAATTAACATTGGCCTTAAGTACTCAGCAGTTGGGCCATTGAATGTAACTGAAGTTGCCCTCGGCAGAACTTGGAAACAAAGACGAAATATGGACACATTTGATCATAAAATATTCTATGATGGAATTGATGAAGGTCTTTATATAGCGGAAGCAAAGCTGCAGTTCGGTTCAAAAATTGATGCCGGTCTGCTCACGATAAGGAACAATAATTTGGAATCACTCCGAAATGAATTCCAATTCAATTACTCGCATAAAGAAGTTGAGGTGGGCGTAGGATTTGAGAAGGTTAACCTTGATAATGACACGCTTGGTCGTTATCTTAAACAGGAAAGACTCTTAGGTAATACGCAAGCAAATCCCCCCGATCCGAGGAGTGTTAAATTTAATACACAATTTCCGTTTAATGAAAAGTGGGTCGCTTACTCTAATGTTAACTATGACCAGACAAAAACGGCCAACCGTACAATTGAATTTGGATTAATGCATTCATATAATTGTTTGTTAGTAACGGCTAGTGTAAATCGCCAATTAGGCACAATAACGCAACCTCAATCAAACACTGCATTCAAAGTTAATGTGAGTCTCAATAGTCTGACCTCTGGTGCAATTAATAACTGTAATAACTAATTAATAACTAGGATTGAAATGAGATTTAGAAAATTTTTATTGAGTTTATTTATATGTTTTGGATTGATCATCCCGGCATTAACTCATGCACAATCCAACCTGTTTGAAACGGCAATTTCAGTCAATGGGTCCGCGATTAGTAATTATGAAATTGATCAACGGATTCGTTTCTACGAAACACTTGGGGTTTCTGGGGATTTAAAGGCATTTTCTGAAGAAACATTGATTAATGAACGGATTTACATGCAAGCCGCTCAAAAAGCCGGCGTTAGTATTTCCAATCGTGAAATAAATGAGGAAGCAACTGCATATGCTGCAGGCCGTAATCTGACACTCACTGAATTTCTCAGTCGCTTGGAAGAATTTGATGTTAACAAAGAAACTTTTTTTGAGTTTGTAGAAGCAGGTTTATCGTGGCGGCAGATTGTTAGAAATCGCTTTTCGGCACGGGCTCAGGACATTAATCTTAATGAAGTTGATGAGCGACTTGAACTTGAGTTTAAGCAGACCTCACGATCAGTTAATTTGAGAGAGATAGGCATTCCAATTGACACAGCAAATCCTGAACAAAGCCGTTTAATTGCTAGCGAAGTCATTAACGCTGTTAATTCGGAAAGTGATTTTGACCAAATCGCCCGCTCTTATTCAATAATTAACTCATCCGCACAAGGAGGAGCAATTGGCTGGATTAACTACAATGATCTTAATGAAGCAGTGTTGAGTCTCGTTGCGGCTACTCCACCAGGTCGTGTGACCGAGACTCTTGAACTCAATAATGTCATCTATGTTTTCTTCGTTGTTGACAAGCAGGCTGAAACGAGCAAAGTTGAGCCAATCGTAACTGAATTTGCAACACTTCAATTGGGTGCGGCTAATTCAAACTTAGTCGAATCAATCATCCAACAGAGTAATTCGTGCTTTGAGTTCGAACAAGCCGCGAGTGTACTCCCACAGGAAAACTTCCAGAAGTTGGCCGTTCTGAGTGAACAATCTCTCGGGGAATTTGCAGCAATTATCAATGTTTTAGATACGAATGAAATCACACAAACGGTCTCTAACGATGGTGTTCCTACACTTATAATGCTGTGTAAAAGAGTTTTTACACCAGACATTGATAGCCGAGTAAGTGTTCTGAATTCTATTCAACAACAAAGGCTTGACCTGCTTGCGTCTAGCTATCTTGAAAACCTGAAAGCATCTGCCATTGTCATCCGAAACTGATTCAATCGTTGCCCTAACTTCCGGTGAACCTTCTGGAGTTGGCCTTGAGCTTGCTTATCGTGCGTGGCTAGAATTAAACCAATCACAACCCTTTTTCATCATTGCTGACAGACGGCATCTCGCCGAGCGAATTGGGGCTGATCATTGCATCGAAATTCAACAGGTTAAAGACTGTGTTTCGGCATTGAATCATGGCCTTCCATTTTTGCATTTGCAATTCGCTGGCAATGCACCAGCAGGACAAGTTCAGCACGAAAACTCCAAAGGAGTCATTGATTCTATTCGTTGGGCAGTGGGTTTAGCACTGAATAAAGAAGTTGCGGCTGTATGTACGAATCCAATTAACAAGAATGTATTCAAACACTGCGGTGAAAATCAATACCCAGGTCATACAGAATTTCTCGCTGAATTATGTCATGTTCCATTGACGGTGATGTTGCTTGCCGGTAAAGACCTCAAAGTCGTTCCGGTATCGGGGCATCAAGCACTCATTGATGTTCCACAAGCGATTACTCGGTCTCGACTTTACTCGGTTATTTCTTTATCACTCAACTCTCTCAAGCGGGACTTTAAAATTTCCCGGCCCGTCATTTATGTTGCCGGTCTTAACCCGCATGCGGGTGAAGATGGCTTATTTGGGGAGGAGGAACAGCACATTATCCGGCCAGTAATCAAAATGTTTCAAGCTGAGGGAATTGACATTAATGGTCCCTACTCTGCTGATACCATGTTTCATGAGGATGTTCGCAAACGCTATCATCTTGCCATTTGTATGTATCATGACCAAGCACTCATTCCCCTTAAAACTCTTCACTTTTTTAATGCAGTTAATGTGACATTAGGATTGCCAATAATTCGAACTTCGCCAGATCATGGAACAGCACTTGATATAGCCGGAAAGTCTTTAGCTCGACCTGATAGTCTAATTGAGGCAATTCGATTGGCCGGTGCCCATGCCAAAAACCGCCAGGGCCTTGTCTAGTAGTCAGCTCACCGGTCCAACTCCCATCCGGGATGTTATTGCCAAATACCAGCTTACGGCCAATAAACGACTCGGACAAAACTATTTGCTTGATACCAATCTAACCGATAAAATCATCCTTTCGGCAGGAAGCTTGAACGATAAATTCGTTGTTGAGGTCGGCCCTGGACCTGGCAGCTTAACACGCTCAATCCTTTCAAGCGGAGTCAAAAAGTTAATTGTCATTGAACTTGACCAGCGTTTTATACCTGCACTAGAAGAACTAAAAAGAACTTATCAGGAAAAGTTTGACTACTACATAATGGATGGCCTTGAGTTTGATTATGGACGAGTGGGAGAAAGCCAAATTCAGATATTCAGCAATCTTCCATTTAACACCGGGACCAAATTTCTAGTACAATGGCTGACACTCCCTACCTGGCCACCAATTTGGTCAAAGTTAACGTTACTGTTTCAAAAAGAAGTGGCACAAAGGATTGTTGCATTACCTCATTCCAAAACTTATGGAAGGCTATCAGTTCTAGCGCAAACGCGTGCTCAGGCAAAAATTATTATGACGATACCGGCACAAGCATTTACACCAGTACCAATGGTGAATTCAGCTCTCGTTCAATTGACTCCCAAAAAAACAGTGTTAGAAGAAGGTATTTGGTCATCCCTACAAGAAATATCTCGCTTGGGATTTCAGCAACGTCGAAAGATGATTAGAACGAGTCTTAAACCGTTATCACCTGACATTGAACGTATAATTGTTCAAAGCGGCCTTTGTCCAAAACTTCGACCTGAACAACTTTCGGTGACTGACTTCGTGAAACTCAGCACAGTACTCCACTCAAGCCGAAGTTAATCAAAGCCTGATGGGGGTTCAGAGCAAAGTATTAAGGGTTGGATTTGGAACGGTATTTTTTGCTGGCAGTGGAGATTGGTCGGTTTTTTCGGGTGTATTTCGTCCATTAGACTGCCGGGTGTTATTAGCATTTTGACGCGCCAATTCATTCGCTTTTTGCTTTTCTAAAAGGCGAATGTAGTGTTCTGCATGCTGTGAAAAGTTTTCGGCGACGATACGGTCTCCCCCTAGAAAGGCATCGCGTGAGAGGGCCTGATATTTTTCAATAATCTGGAGTGAATTGCCCCTCACTTTACCTTCTGGACCAGAACTCTCAAAGACACGATTAGTGCCATTTGATGTGGGCCCCTTACGTCCTCTACCCCGTTGGCGGGGTGGCCTAGAATTTCGCATTATTTCGCATCCTATTTTCCTCCTAAATTATATTCTTACTCAGTCTTAGCGGGCCTGATGGTACGCTAAAGTAATGATTAAACCTTAATCGGTTGGCTTAAATTAAATTATGAGCTGAACTCGGTATTATTTGTTATCGTCTTCAGAATAGCGAATTCTTGCTGGTTTTCTATAGACTAGCCCTCGCGCTCTTCCATCTAAATCAAAAAGTGTTTTTTCAAAGGTCAATTTTGTGGAATTGAATATATTTTTAACAATTAATTCTTGTTGATAACCAATCTCTAAAATCAACTTACCTTCAAACTTCAGGAACTGATTTATTTTTTGCGCAATTAATCTGTAAGCTAACAGTCCATCAAAACTAGGGCACAGGGCAATTCGTGGTTCGTAAAATCCAATCTCAGGATCAATTTGATTATATTCTGATTCAGTTATATAGGGTGGATTAGAAATTATCAAGTCAAATTTACCTTTTATTAATCCTGCAAACCATGAAGTGTTAATCAACATAGCTCGCGTATCGACTCTGTGTATCTTTAAGTTCTGCTGGGCAACCTTTAAACACTCCATGGAGATATCAGTTCCAGCTCCACAAGATAGATTGCCTTCAGCAAGTAGGGTAACCAGAATTGAACCACTACCAGTACCAAGATCCAAAATTGTTTGATAATCCTCTTTCAGGGCTTCTTCAATTAGGGTTTCTGTATCTGGCCTCGGATCAAGGACATATTCGTTGACTTTAAAATTTCGTCCCCAAAATTCTTTTTCTCCAATAATTTTAGCCACTGGTTTTCGCTTACACCGCCATCCAATATACTCGAAGTATTGAGCTAGTACCTCTGTATGCAGTGTTTTGAGTTCGTCATTCTGCAAACTACTCAGCCGCTTTCCCAAGCAATGTTCAAGCAGGCGAACGGCATCAGTGCTAGGTGAATTAATACCGGCTTGAGTCAGTTTGCTTATGCCCCATTTCAGAGGATTTTCAACTTGATTCATCACGTAGTGATAAGGGCTAGTTTGGAGGCTTGGTCGTTAGTGATCAAGGCTTCAATCAATTCGTCTAAATCACCTTCTAATACTCTGTCTAACCCATAAAGGGTCAGATTAATCCGATGATCTGTAACTCGGCCTTGTGGATAGTTGTAGGTCCTAATTCGTTCTGACCGGTCCCCACTCCCTACTTGTGACTTTCGGTCTGAGGCACGTTCATTTCTTAGCTTTTCTGCTTTGATGTTAAACAAGCGAGAGCGCAGTACAGTCATTGCTTTAACACGGTTAACATGCTGTGATTTTTCCGAAGATGTGACGGCAATTCCTGTCGGGATATGAGTAATTCGTACTGCTGAGTCAGTTTTATTGACATGTTGCCCGCCCGCACCACTTGCCCGCATGGTATCAATTCTAATATCTTCAGGTGCGATGTTGATATCAACTTCTTGGGCTTCAGGCAGTACAGCGACAGTTGCCGCCGATGTATGAATTCGTCCACTCGATTCAGTTTGTGGAACCCGTTGAACCCGGTGTACACCCGACTCAAACTTAAGTCGGGCGAACACTCCTTTTCCTTCAATTGTTACCGTAATTTCCTTAAAACCTCCCAATGTTGAGTCGCTCACATCAAGAGGGTCAAATTTCCATTTTCGTGCTTCTGCATAACGCTCATACATACGATAAAGCACTCCACAAAATAACGCCGCCTCATCCCCTCCCGTGCCGGCTCTAATTTCAAGCACGACAGATTTTTCATCATCAACATCCGTTGGAATGAGCTCAATGAACAATTCGTTTTCAGCTGCTTTGAGTTTTTGGGTTAAACAAATCAGCTCTTCCTCAGCAATTGACTTCATTTCTGGATCGTTAATTAATTCCTCGGTGTCTTTTATTTCCTCGGTGATTTCATAAAAGTGATCAATCTTTTCCACGATTTGCTTGAGACCAGTAAACTCTTTAGATAGCCTTATAAGAGTATCAGTGTCTTGAGTGCGGGTTAACTCCTCTTCAAGGTCAGAATACCTTGCTTTGATTATTGCCAAGCGGTTTAAAGGCATTCTAGGCGAGATGCTCTTGGATGATATCAATCGTTCCCCCATTTTATTAAAAAAAACATTTTAGATTAAAACAACTGGAGTGTTCGTCAATCCAGCTATGGTGAAACTAGCGTGCCATCAATAAATCAATAAAATAGCAGCTAGTACCTCTATGAAGTAGCTTCTTGAGCTTCAATTTCGTTTACTCGTTTGCGAACTAATTTTTCGATTTCTTCAATCATACTTTCATTCGACGTTTTCCTCAGAATATCACCGGCAAGATAAATCATTCCAGAATCTTTGCCTCCCCCTGTGAATCCGACGTCTGTCATTAGGGCTTCACCAGGCCCATTCACTACACAACCAATAATTGAAAGGTTTAATGGAACCTTAATGTCACTTAACCTTTCCTCCAGAATTTTAACTGTTTTTATCACGTCAAAGCCCTGTCTTGCACAGCTTGGACAGGCAATAATATTAACTCCTTTGGAACGTAAATTGAGAGATTTAAGAATTTCAAAGCCAACTTTTACTTCTTTTTCTGGGTCATCAGAAAGACTAATCCGAATCGTATCGCCTAGGCCATCAATCAAAAGGTTACCTAGACCAATTGCTGATTTAATTGTTCCCGGCAACATGCTTCCAGCTTCGGTAATTCCAAGATGGAATGGTGCATCTGTTTCCTTTGCTAATCCTTTATAGGCAGCGATGGCAAGAAAAAGGTCCGAAGACTTACAGCTGATCTTATATTCAGTAAATCCACAATCTTCGAGTATTCTGATATGGTTAAGACCCGATTCGATCATTGCTTCGGGGCAAGGTTCCTTGTATTTTTCAAGAAGATGCCGTTCTAAGCTTCCAGCATTTACGCCAATGCGAATACTGCATCCATTTGATTTTGCAGCATTAATGACATCAAGAATTCTTTCTTTGCTTCCAATATTTCCTGGGTTAATCCTTAAACATGCTGCCCCAGCATCAGCTGCTTCTAGGGCTCGCATATAGTGAAAGTGAATATCGGCTACGATGGGGACCGAAACATTGCGAACAATTTCCTTCAGTGCACGTGACGATTCTTCATCAGGTACAGAAACCCTAACAATATCAGCACCAGCATCAGCACAAATATTAATTTGCTCAATTGTTTCTGAAACATCTGTGGTTAGAGTATTTGTCATGGTTTGAACACTAATTGGGGCGTCACCCCCAACCGGTACATTCCCAACAAAGATCTGTCGTGATTTCCTTCGAGAAATATTTCTCCAAGGTCTGATTTCATTCTTAAACATGAATTTTCTTGAAATTAATAGAAGAAATAATTGACCTAGTTTGAAATAGTTGCAATAAGTGTTTGTTGAACTTGTTCTGGTATGTCTTCACTCTCAAGTTCGGCGAATAGTTCCAGTACAGATGCGGGCTCCAATGAAATGTTATCAAGTACGGTTTCATTTCCAACTGGGCCATACAGAGAATCTCGATATATCACATATAAACTTTTTGCATTACCAGTTCTTAAAATTCTTTTTTGCCCTGCTTCGGGGATCTTATAGGATGTTCCGGGAACTAAAAGACGTTCAAAGATAATTGTCCCATCTTCATGATATACTCTAACCCAACTGTCTGCACCGACAACAAGGTAAATCGAGTCATCAAATGGATTTAAAGCAGTAATCGATTCAAGTAATTCGTCATTTTGGGATTCAACCAATTCAATTTCGGGTCGTGGCGGTGTGTATCCAGAAACAACGGCATTTGGATTTTCCCACATTTCAGCTCTAACAGAAATACTTTTGTAAGTGCCCAGAGGAAGGTCAATCATCGTACTCAACCGACTCGAATGGTTTCTTCCGAGTTGGTTTTGATTGAAAAGTCTCTCTACGGTTGGAATCGTTTCATCTTCTGTGACGATTTGGATTTGGGAAATATTTGACCCCACAGAAGTCTCATATGGCTTAATGACCATTTGATTGTAGATTGTCCATATAAGGTAAGTACAAGCAACTAACAGGCCGGCGACAATTGTTATAGATGCCAAGCCAAAAAAAAATGTACCACTAAAAAAGTAAGACAAACTGTGATTGATTCGGTCTCGAACTTGTGTGGCAAGAATTGTGCTACCCTCTTGGTCAGGCCCAATTCCATTATCTTGAAACCGAACAGCAATCGGTTTTTGTATAAAATCGGTATTGTTGTATCCAGTTTCCGCAGAAAATTGACGATAAACTTCTTGTGGATCCAACCCAAGAAATCGAGCATACTGAAGAACAAAACTTCCGATGAGTCGTGGATTAGGAAATGCCTCAAGGTCTCCTTTTTCAATAGCAAGAATAATGTAGGGTTTAAGGCCAGTCCTTCTTTCGATATCAACGAGGGAACGCCCTAAACTTGCTCGCTCCCCTCGCAGAGTATCACCCAAAGTAGATTTTTGATGGGAAAAATGTAAATGATTGTTTGAATTATTGAATCGTTGGAATCGCTCAGATTTTTTATTCCAAGCAAACCTACCTAGTTTCCGCCATGGTTTGTTTTTCATCAACTTTCAAGAACCACTTGGGATTAAAAATTAGAATAAAATTAGGGATAGATAACACGCAAGGTTCAATCTAACCCAAATATGATTAAAAATCAAGTGAGAATTATCGTTAAATATAAAGATTTTGTTAAAAACTATGACTCATTAATTTGTCGTGAACTCTGATACTCTGAATTAACCCAAGAACGAATTCTAGTTACGATTGATGACAGTGATTCAGGTGCAGGTTGTAATCCTAGAATTAAATCAAGTATTTCCCAATCAGAGAGGCCAAGGAGTTCTTCAAACTGGTTCAAGGAAATGTTGTCAAAATGATGTAAGCGCGCATTGGCATATCTTCCCAAAAGCTCACACACCTCTTTAGTTCCTCGGTTTTTGGCTCTTTGGCAAAGCTTTTTTACCCTGACTCTCTCGCCAACCATTACAGATAGAAAAGACTAGTCTTCAATGAGTTCTAGATGGCTGGTGTTTTTAATCTCTTCCATGGATAATAAGGCTGTCACATTGTATATTTTCACCTCAGAGATTAGTGCTTGGTAAAATTTGTCATAGGCTTCAGCATTTTCGACCCGTACCTTAAGAATGTAATCCACATCGCCAGCGAGTCGGTATGCTTCCAGAACTTCGTGACGATTGCGAACGGCTTCTAAGAAAGTTCGTTGCCACTCAACTTCGTGTTCAGACGTTCTAATGAGGACAAAAAAACCTGTTTCAAAACCAAGTTTTGAATAATCAACCTGAGCGGTATAACCTTTTATCACGCCCATTCGCTCCATCTTACGAATGCGTTGCCAGATCGGCGTTTTACTTAATCCTATTGTTTTCGAAATACTCTCTAGAGGTTGACTTGAATCATTTAAGAGTTCCATAAGAATTCTTCGATCAATGTTATTTAATTTTACTGCCACTTATGTACCACCTTTTTTGTTTATTATCGGTTAGATATAGCTAATATATCACAAAATTCATCCCATTCTCTACGGGATAATCCTGAGGATTCAAACGAAATCTTTTCGCCATTATTCATGGCTTTTATCAACTCCAATTGTTGCTTGGACAATGAAGCTCCATCAAGCCAATAATCCTCAAAAGCTTGATATGTAATTGGGACCCATAGCTGAATCAATTCAGCTATTTGCTTAGCGTATTCTTGTATTTCCCACTGGGCGTGTGAGTCGGCTCGTAAGGAAACGAACTTCAGCAAATTCAGCAAGTTTATTTTCCAGTACCATTGAGTATATATACTTGTCGGTAAATTCATTCGTGCCAGCTCACGCGATAACCCATTCTGTTCATCTTCGGAAAGCATTTCTTCGTACTGTTCATATGCTTGCTCGCTGCCTTTGTTTAAGATATTAAGTATATTATCTTTTTCACATTCGGGAAGTTGAACTCCCCCTCCTTGGCGGTTGCTTGTTGATTGAGCAACCAGATTTTCTGGTTGAGGAATATAGAATTCATTATCAAGTTTAGAGTATCGAGCGGAGTACTCGTTGACAGAGGCCGTTCGATGTCTAATCCACTGTCTTGCAACAAATATTGGTAATTTGATATGAAATTTAATTTCGCACATCTCAAAAGGGGTTGTATGGCGGTGCCGCATTAGGTAACGAATCAATCCTACATCACTCCGTGAATGCTTGGTGCCCTTTCCATAAGACACGCGCGCGGCTTGAACAACTGCCGAGTCATTCCCCATGTAATCAATAACTCGAACGAAGCCATGGTCAAGAACTGGAAAAAGTGAATAAAGAACATTTTCCAGACTATCACTTCGGCATCTGAGGGAGACGTTTTTCTCTTCACGGAGAGACTTTATGGTATTCTCAATTTCAGATACGAATTTCATGGATATACTTTTATTTTTTCTGGCAACACAGATTTGTTGAGTGTATTATGTCATTTTTTAAGATAATTAAAAGTCCTGTTGAATGTTTTTGTAAGAGGTCAAAATGGTAAAGTATCTTCACACTATGGTCAGGGTTTTAGACCTGGATAAGTCAATTGAATTCTACAAATTACTTGGGTTGGTTGAAACGCGTCGAATGGACAATGAGGCTGGTCGATTTACCTTGGTTTTTCTTGCTCCTCCTGATCAACATGAATGTCCGGTTGAGCTGACTTACAATTGGGATGGCGATGATGAGTTGCCTTCTGATAGTCGGCATTTTGGTCATCTTGCCTATGAAGTTGATGATATTTATGCAACGTGTAAATTCCTAATAGATAACGGTATTACAATTAATCGGCCACCGAGAGACGGACATATGGCTTTTGTCAGATCACCGGACAATATTTCGATTGAACTTCTACAAAAAGGTCAAGCATTATCCCCCCAAGAACCTTGGGTTAGTATGGGTAACACCGGCCATTGGTAATTAAGCAGTGGTAAATTTACCACAGTTTCTTAAGAATATGTGCAATTATTTTGGTCTTCTATTGAAAAAATTGCAATGTATTGACATTTTATACGTGTTCTTAACAGAACTATGATGATAAATGCGCACGGAATAACCGGATCGGACCCGGGGGCGGTACCCGGCGGCTCCACCATTTTTCTTATGGGGCCGAAATAGGATCGACGAACGTGTAAAGGTGTCAGCTTTCATTCGGTGGGGTACCGCTGTTATCGGTCCAAATTGCACAATTGCCAATGACAATCGTGCTCCATATGCTCTAGCTGCGTAAAGCTAGCGTAATATGGAACTTTAAGTCTATGACTCCGATACACTGGTCATAGCGGGGTTTGCAGGCACCTGTCTCCAGAAGCCTGCATTTGATTTCTGTACGACTCCAAAACTCTTCAAATGAATATTTCTTTATCAGCAAACTTACACGTTTGACTTGGCATTACGATTTGAAATAACAATCACCATTTAGGCTAAATTAGAATTTGGTATACGTATACTTATCCACTATGATTCTTGAATAAATTTCTGTCTTAAATAAAAGGAAGCATACTTTGACTACTCAAAGCCCTACCCAAGCAGCGATTGACTATGGCCAATTAATGCAACAGGCCATTTTTGAAGTGATAAAAAAAGCGCTTACAATCGTAGGAAAAGAAGGAGCACCACGCAATCCAGGAGTGTATATCTCCTTCAACCTGTGTGACCCAAATGTAGTCATTTCATCACACCTGAAGAGTACAGCCGGTAAGGAGTTGACCTTGGTCTTAGAAAACTGGTTTGAGGAAATTAAAGTTGAGGATAATGGCTTCTGGGTAACACTTAATTTTCAAGATACCCCTGAGAGGATCTACGTACCCTTCTCATCCATTCTCAAGTTCTTTGACAGGGCGACCAGTTTTGGTATAGAGGCAAATATCAATCCTGATAAAGAAAAAATGCCCTCAAACACAAGGGAATTGGATGATTATCAAGATTCAGATAAAGTTGTAGGCCTTGACCGCTTTCGCAAAAATAAAATTAATTCACCCTCTTCCGACTCATAGGTATGGTTCATGAATAGTTTCAGAAAAGAATCCGATAGTTTTGGTCCCCTTGAGGTTCCAACTGAAAAGTACTGGGGAGCTCAGACTCAGCGCTCGGTGATGAATTTTCCCATTGGGATTGAAAAGCAACCCAAACCTCTAATCCGAGCATTGGGGGTCATTAAGAAGGCTTGTGCTATTACCAATATGGATTATGGCCTTCTTGATATTAACATTGGGAATAATATTGTCTGGGCCGCGAATAAAGTAATTCAGGGAGACGTTGATAGCAACTTTCCCTTGGTTGTCTGGCAAACAGGTTCAGGCACGCAGTCAAATATGAATGCAAATGAGGTAATTGCTAACCTCGCCATTGAAAAGATGCAAGGTGTGATTGGTTCAAAAAATCCAGTTCATCCCAATGACCACGTCAATATGTGTCAGTCATCCAATGATACCTTCCCTACAGCGATGCATATTGCTACAGCTGAAGAAGTGTCGTATCGATTAATCCCTGCCTTAAACTATCTTTCCAGTTCTCTAGAACATAAATGTGAAGAATTTAAAGGCATCATAAAAATCGGGCGAACTCATACCCAAGATGCCACTCCTCTTACATTGTCGCAAGAATTTTCTGGTTACCACCGGCAAGTGGAACTAGGTATCAGCAGAGTATTACAATCCTACAATGGTATTTTGGAACTTGCCCAAGGAGGAACTGCAGTCGGAACAGGATTAAATACGATTGAGGGATGGGCCGAACAGGTCGTTAAACAAATATCATCCATAACATCCCTACCTTTTATTAGCGCAATTAACAAGTTCGAATCGCTGGCAGCACATGACGCCATGGTTGAACTTTCGGGGTCTTTAAAGACTCTTGCCGTGTCACTTTTTAAAATTGCTAATGATATTCGGTTTTTAGCATCAGGACCTCGATGTGGCCTCGGCGAACTTATTCTTCCCGAAAATGAACCAGGATCTTCAATTATGCCTGGCAAAGTTAATCCTACTCAAACAGAAGCACTGACCATGATTTGTTCTCAAGTCATAGGAAATGATGCCACAGTTGGTTTCGCAGGAAGCCAAGGACATTTTGAACTCAACGTCTTTAAACCCGTGATTGCATACAATGTTCTTCAATCAATCCGGCTATTATCGGATGGTGTCAATTCGTTTACAAAAAACTGTGTGACTGGTATCAGAGCGGATACCCAACGTATTTCATATTTGATGAATGAATCCCTAATGCTTGTTACCGCTCTTTCCCCGATTATAGGTTATGATAAATCAACTCAAGTTGCCAAGCTTGCCCACAAAAAGGGCTTAACTCTTAAAGATGCAGCTCTGGAACTAGGTTTTGTCAATGCAGAAGAGTTTAATAAAATTGTCCGCCCTGAAAAAATGATCGGACCAATGCCAGTCAACAACGATAAATAGCGATCGATAAAGGACTTTATTGTCTACTTTGGTAATGTTTATCCCTAATCAGCGAATCAATAAAAAACAACATTAATTCGCTTGTAACACCAGCATTTTCGTGCTATCACCTCCCCTGATTACTCCAACGAACAGCTGGTCGTGTGTTGCAATCCCTTCTTGCGGGATGAACGCCGACGCAAACGCAATGCTCTGTTGGCCGCCACCGAAGGGGATATCAGAGCCTTAGCCACTCGTTATGCTCAAGGGACGATGGAACGCGATGAATTCAATCGCCAATTGGGTGCTCTCAAACGCCGCAAGATGGCCAAGCATTTTGCCTATCGCTTTGACCACACCACTGGTGCCTTCTTCTTTACCCGCAAGGAAGACGCTATCACCGAGGAGGAAAGTTTGGATGGTCTCTATGTCATCCGAACCAATGTCACAGAAGACGAGCTGGGGGATGTTGCAGCTGTCCGAGCCTACAAGAACTTGGCCAAGGTTGAGCGCGCCTTTCGGTCATTCAAGACCAGTTCGCTCCGGGTGCGTTCGATTTATCACTGGCGGGAAGACCGGGTGCGTTCCCAAGGGGCGAACAACAAACAGAGCCAGCGGCGGACTAATGAGGGACTTTCAGTCAGCAGTTTTGAAGATTTATTGCTTCAACTCAATGGTCTGTGCGTCGCTGAGATGGAACTGGGTACGGGTTGTACGGTACCGGTCACGTCCAAGCCGACGGCCTTGCAGACCAAGGTCTTTGATTTATTGGGTGGTCAGATTCATCCGGCTCCAGGTGAGGTACAATCAGTCCGATAAAAGAGCTCTGTCCAGTAAGTGTCGTTTTAATAATTGGCTTAAACCCCGATGTATAGGGAATAATACCTCATTTTTGTTCAAGAAGTTCGGTCTAAAAATCAGGTATTTTCGGGCGAACACTAGTTAAGTCCATATCTGATTTATTTTACTTTTTGATTAAATGGGGAATTATACCTTCTTAATTCCCATTCTGGGTCAAATAATTGGATGACACGCCTCAAGATAAATTTCCAATACGGATGGTTACTTATTTCACTTGGTGGAAAAGACTTTTCTGAGCGAATTGTTATCATTGGGCCGGTAACAGGTTGAGTCATTAATCGTTTGGCTATTCGGGCGAATACCGCCATTATATTGTTGTGGTATAGAATTTGGTTCCTTGCTTCTTTGATTGCCTCTAAACGCTTAGACCATTCATCACTTTCCACTGTAGAAATTATTGTTTTAACCGTACCATCAAGGTCAAATGGGTCAATCTTCACAAAGGCATCGGAGGATATTACTGAATCGGCATTGGGAGTTCCAACGTAAATGGGCAAACTGTAAAATAATAAAGGGTCAAAGAGTTTTTCAGAACATCCCCATGTTTGAATATTGTTCTCTAAAGCAAGGTGGTATTTGTGCGGTAATATGGCGTCCTTCTTATCATTAATTGGGTTACCCCCCCCCCTATCAACTTTTCACACTTAACTCTGCAAGTCAGTTTTAAGGTTACCTTTATCCAATCTGACAATCAGAATCCCTGTTTTTGCCATTGAACACACTGATGATTCTGAATCATTGTATCTTCCTTGGGGTCTCATTCATTCAATCATCCTTGCCCCATTGGTCATTATCGACCCGTGTCCTTCATGTTCAGGGTTAAATCGTACAGTGAGCTCCATAGTGGTCCGATTCAGACCAACGCATCGCCATGAAGGCATGAGCCCCTTGTGGCTTCAATCGCCAGGCCCATCATGTGACCCGGATGGACACTGACCGCTCATCCGGATGAAGCCGATATCGATATCATCCGGATGGTCGCTCCATTGCTGGTGCACCGACGGGTTGGAACACGTTGCCAGCCCGCCCGTCAAGGGTAGTATCGCAACCGCAGTTCAAGCACACCTGTTCGGCCGAGGAACCAACCGCAAGGCCGTCCGTGGTTGACATCGGGTTCGGGCTCGTTGGCCCCATCCTCGTTCACTATGACCGCAACTCGGTGAGACACAACCGCTGAATGGCGGTGTATTTTCCGTATATGACGGACCGAAGGGTGGTCACGGCTTACCTGTGACCAAGATCTTCCAGTCGGTCCGGATCGGCTAAGAGGGCCTCGTAGGCATGGATATAATGGTTTAAAATCAGCACACCTTTCCAGAGTATCTGGGTGCCGGGCAACGGTTGACGCTTGGAGGGATGAAAGCCGGCCAAACTGGCCACCAGAACCACATAGTCGGTCATGGTCATGGCTTCGGGTGGCCCACGCGGAACCTTGAGTTGACGCCAACGCGCGACCACACATAAAGAGGTTAACACCATCCGTGATTCATGCTCGCAGGCCGGTTCCTTGGGATGCTCGTGTGCCAGCCGGGACAACTCCCACACGCGGAAGGCGGTGATGGCATCAAACGCCAGACACTTGGTCAGGTCTTGCGCTTGGTCACAGCGACGGTCCTGCAGGCGACTGCCGACCTTAAGGGCATGGAAAAAGCGTTCAATACTCCATCGTCGCTCATAGAACTGCACGGTTTCAAGAGCTAGGGCACGTCCCTGGGGTTGCGTGGTTGTGGTGATCAACATCCAGTGCAAGGCCTGATGCTTGGGCGGTGGGTTCTCCTCACGGGCTTCAACCACAATCACCCGCAACGGCGGGTCGCCCTTGGCCGCATGCGGGGGCATCAGGTCCACCACGACACATCGTAAGGTCAGGATGGCGGTCCGACCCGCACGACGATGGGGTCCGCCGCGTCGAGGCACGACAATGTAGCGGGTTCCCAATGTGGGCTGGTGGGTCATGTACTCCCAGAGGCAGACCGATTCCTCGGCACCAGTTTTAACCCGCCGTTTGGCACCTTTGCTCGCCCGGACCAGAAGCTCGGTATCCAGCGAACGGGCACGGGTCAACAACTCCCAAAAATCACCTTCCCGGTCACATATCGTCACCACCCGGCTGTTCGGACACACCGTGGCCAATGCAGCCGCGCGGTCCAACATCTTGACCCAGCGCCGGCTATCGTTGGACGGGTCTTGGCGAAACGAGACATCCATGTCATAGAGACCCAACGGTTGTCCTCCCGGTGTGACGGCCATACCACAGTGCGGCAGAAGACCTCGCGTGCCTTTGCCACCCCCACCCAGATGATCCAGCCCCGACGTCCCCACCAACGTGTCATAGTTCAGGGTCGTGGTGTCCTGCAGTGCCAACACCACCGGTTGGGAGCGACAGCGCTCCACGGTGGCTTCATAGTGGGACGTCATGATATCATCCATGGTGATAGCCTCATTTGATAATAAGCGATATGCGGCCTGTTGGTCAGCCGCGCGCGGAAACAGAACGGGCAGGGGAGCACCCGGTGCCTCCAGCCAGGCTTTGCCCATCGCCATGACCCGACGGCGAATACGCCCATCCGGATAGTCACAACGGGTATATTCCCGTGCGACCCAATCCCCCTCACACCACGGTTCCGCGGTCTGACCCAGAACGCGGGTCGGTTCGGTACATAGTTGCTCCTGCCAGGTGTCCACCAACGGTTTCAACCAGACCATCCGCGGGCGACCCGACCGGCGACCGGATGACCGCTGGGGACAACACGACCACCCCGCCGCGCGATAACTGGTGCCCGAATAGACCGGGTCCACAAACGTTTGTAGCAACCATGGACGCTGCTGATAGATAGACTCCCAATCATCGGCAATGCGACGGGTCGCCAACGCCAGAGCCTGCGAAGCCAGCCCATACACCCGTACCGATGGCAAAAGCAAAAACCGGTTGTTGCACAACACTCGGCCAATATGAGCAAGACGAGCCTTGATTGCCCATCCGATAACGTCATCCCGTGGTCGCAGTTGCAACCCCGCACTGACAAAACTGAGACCTCCCAGGATACCATACCGTGACGCGTGCAGCCAATAGAGGATACGCCCACCTGGTGAACGGGTCCATCCTGCGGGATGATGGCTGGCCATCATCGCTTCCCAGTGTGGCCGTTCCGCATCCGTGACACACGTAACACTGAGTGTGCCGAGTTCC